>Ga0115851_100685_pt1 | contig 16168 bp, 14 predicted proteins | sample InSIn2gowninarea_FD_83865 | JGI IMG/M metagenome (GOLD analysis project Ga0115851, IMG submission 83865)
GTATTGAGTAGCATAGTATCAATATTGATCAATCTAAGTTTAAGTAAAATCTTGATAAAACATGCTGATATTAGGTATGCATTAAGAGAACTCCCTTTTATGCTGCTTAACCTATTCTTGATCATTTCTGACCTATTCTACCATTACTTTTATCATGATGTGGACTGCAGGTGATCCCTTTTTTTGATGTAAGGACCACTGGTGGTTCTTCTATCATACTTCCTGATGTCCTAGACATGGCACTGACAACTCATGATGACACCATGATGACAACACAATGATGAAAACTTAACAACCAGATGAGGACCTGACATACAATGAGATGACACATTGATGATAAGACAACAACTTGACAGATAAATAAGACCACACATTGATGACAAGACAACAACTTGATATATGAATAAGACCACACACAACATATAATGAATTTAACAACTACACAAGGGATGACATACTATAGCATTATGGGAGCTCAACTCCGCACCAAGGGGCCTGCTACAATATGGTGAGAGCTAAATTCCACATTATTGCAATTTAATGGAAGCTAAAACTTCATGCCAAGGGGCATATTGTAGTCATATGAGAACTGAACTTCGTAAAGTGTTGATATGGGAGTTAAAACTCTGCATCAAGAGGCATGATATAATATGGTGAGAGCTAAATTCCACATGACTACAATGTAATGGAAGCTGAAACTTTGTGCCAAGGGGCATATTATAGTCATATGAGAACCGAACTCCGCAAAGTTTTGATATGGGAGCTAAAACTCCACGCCAAGAGGTATGAGATAAAATTGATAATCTGAGGGATAACACTGATAATCTAAAAGATAACACTGATAATCTAAGAGATAACATTGATAATATATAAGGTAAAACTGATAATCTAAGAGATAACACTGATGATTTGAGAGATAACACTGATAATTTGAGGGATAACACTGGTAATCTAAGGGATAACACTGATAATCTAAGATATAAAATTGATGATATGAGAGATAACACTAATAATTTGAGGGATAACACTGATAATATAAGAGATAACATTGATAATCTACGAGGTAAAAATGATAATATGAGAGATAAAACTGATAATATGAGGGATAACATTGATAATCTAAGAGATAACACTGATAATCTGAGGGATAACAATGATAATCTAAGGGATAACACTGATAATATGAGAGATAAAACTAATTATATGAGAGATAACACTGATAATCTAAGAGATAACACTGATAATCTACAAGGTAAAATTGATACTTTGAGAGATAACACTGATAATATAAGGGATAACATTGATAATTTGAGAGATAACATTGATAATCTACAAGGTAAAATTGATAATATGAGAGATAACATTGATAATTTGCGAGGTAAAATTGATGGTCTTCACTCTGACTAATTTTTCTCATGGATTAAGATCACAGGCGTTCCTTCTAGGAGAGGCTAATTGTAATCATGTGATCATGATAAGTTGTATTGACATCTTTGTAAAACACTTGATTTTGATCATACAAAGCATGATATTGATGTACCTTCTTATTGTCTTTTGATATATACTATGATAGATATTGAGTTGATATTTTGCATCATAAATAAATCAATGAACACACCACTTGCCCTTCGATTCTTCACATCATGGGGAGACTATAGATACTGACCTTTTTCTGACTTTTTACCTGGGGGAGGACTGTTGATGGTCCTCTTAACAACAATTACACTATTGGTGCTCCTATTTTAGCATCATGATGTTTCCCCCTTTCTTTGTCATGACCTCCATCTGCATTTCTACCAAATGATACCTTCGGAGAGCTTGGTGCCCCCGCTAGTACTAGCTTCACCCTATTATTTTTCTGATTATGCCTCGGGTATTCCAACCCCTTAATAATATACCAGTATTATGTTGTGGCATTAGGTTCTTATATATCCCCAATTTCTCATTATCATCATGGACAGGAGTCTTTCTTTCCTCTTTAGTCTTCTCAAATGATATGGCCTTTTTATCCACCAAATCCTGAATGATATCCCTGAATTTTTGACACTCACATGTTTTGTGCCCCCGACCTCTATGGTATCTACAAAATCCACCTGTAGTTCTAGTGTTTCTTTGATTTACCAGGGGTAATTGGATCAAACCTTTTTGTAGCAATGATTGCAATAACTCATCGTGATCTTTAGTGACTTTTGTCTATGTCCTAGGAGTTTTTTGTTTAGCTGAATCTCGTGTTTGTGCAATTACTAAAACTATGTTTATTACCTTTCTATAGGAGGCCTTCTCTCTTTTTTATGCCCCCACAAACCAATTTTCACCAAGTGGTTTTCTTTTTGGATCATTGACAGGATCATTTTTGAAAGAGGTTGCTCTAGATAATTGAAAAACTCCAATAGCATCTCATCTCTAAGAGACTTAATCAACATATGTTTTAATTCCTTCTCATTTAGTTTTATGAATATCACCACCTTTTTCCATGCTATCACATACTCATCAAAGGATTGGTTCTCTCCTTGCCTCATTCTAGCCAAATCTACAAGGGTAGGTTTTTTATTTATATTATGCTGATACTATGTTACAAACTCTCATTTTAACTGACCATAGCTAGTGATTCTTTGGTCCTCAAGACTGTAGAACCATTCAGAAGCTTCTTTCCCTAAACTACTTGGAAATAGTCTGGCTAACAAATCAGTATCACGAAGATGGTTGCAAGCTGATTCTTCAAAAATTGCAATATGCATTCTTGGATCACTTATGCCATTATACTTGTTGAAATTGATATCCTCTCCTTCCCATGTTCTTCTTCTAATTCTGGTGCAGAAGGGGTGACTTTCTTGTTGATGCTCATTCTCTATCTTACCATGCAATAATGTTAGCTTCTTAAGCTACTCAGCCATTACATTAAGTTGCATCATTATCCATTGTAATATTGTTTATTCATTTTGCTTTGCTATCCTATCATTGTTTTGCTTATCGACTTTTTCTATCTCTTCATTTTCACAATTAGGTCTATTTGAAGCAAATCTTCCACTTTGATCTCTTCATTCCTGTATCAAGTTTGTTTTTAATTCTATCATGATAATCTATCTTACACATGCTTATGCTTGTTGATAAGACCTTGTGCTTATTATCTTCTTGATTTCTATCTCTTTAATCTCCTTTTCTCTATCTGACCAATAGGGGTACCTGTTGATAAGCTCTTGTGCTTTATGATTAGCTTCCAATTCTACTTTTGATTCACTACCTGACTCATCATCAAAATGTACAACTTCTTCATCTAACTGTTCGTAGCTAACTTCCTGTATTATTGGCTCAGTGTTGTTGCAATATCCTTTGGGTATAATAGATGATACAAGCTGATAGATACCTATTTTAACTGATTTAGGATCAAAATCATTCCTTCTTGAGTATAGTGTACAAAAATTTACATGGATTTCCATTACAAAAATAGGCCGCAGGCGGTCCATTTCTTGCTTTCTTAGACTACGAGTGATCCTGTATTGATAAGGTGCAATACTTATCATAGAAGGTTTTTCAAAAATAGATGCCCCAACGGGCAACCTGCAATTGTTAGTGATCATAAAATCATAGATAGTATTCAATGAATAAGCTATAGTAGGATCTTTAGAGAATTCGTAGAATGTTCCAGGGCACCTTATGAGTTTTTGTACTAGTCTAAGTTTTTCTTCAGTAAGATCTAGATCATTGGATTTTCTAGAATGATATAGGGTTAATTGGCATTCATTATCAAGGGGATGATTTATATTTTCTAAGACTTCTTCTTTAGGACTTTCATTATCTTCAGAATCCCCATGGTAGGATTCATCATCTATTATTTTTGTACATATTTCACTAAGGTTATCATTATCTTCAAAGTCTCCATGATAAGATTCCTCATCTAAAAGTTTTATTTCAATAACCAGGGGAACACTATTTTTATTCAACCTAGCACTTTTTCTTATTGATGTTACACCCTTCCATGATTTTCTTTTTCTTTTAGCTAGTTCAAGTTTTGATTGGTTATTTGGGGGGAGATCTAATGAATTGATCATTTTTATTTTATTATTGATCAGAAGTTTAAGTGTTTCACATCGGGTTCACCAAATGTTTACAAACAATTTTGAGAGTGCAAGATAATTAAAAACACAAGTAACAAATTCTAACATCTATAATCCTAAAAGTAGTTTGTAAATTAGAAGCTACAGATAGCAATTTATTATATCAGAAACATAGCAAGGAAGATAACCAATGATTGTACCAAACAAGATTGTAATTTGTATACTTACCTCTCCAAACCTACTTGACACCGATGAGAGAGGATGAAAGTGACACACCGTAGAGCTATGACTTGTGAAGATGCAAAAAGAGGACCGCTGGTGGTGCATTTCAACTGTAGAATAGCATCGATGGTGTGATTATGTAGCAGAAGAGTATCGATGATCCTAATGCAGTAATATTTGACCTTCTAATGAAACTCAATACTTTCGTATGTTCATCTCAGATCTCAATTGGATATCATAATGTGTCATCAATGTCAGAATAGCTCGTGAAAGGAAGTACACAAACCATAGCCTTGAATGGTGGTATCAAGAGATGCCTTAAAGGATTTCCACTATTAAGACCAGATATGGGATCATGTATCTCCTTAATGTGGACTTACTATTAGATCTCTATTTATATAGATAATAATATGCAACCCATGGGTTGGCATGTACCTACATAAACAAGGTTAGTCCACAACATATAGTGATATTCAAGATGATTATTGATATTATAGACATATTCAAAATAAGCATTGATATCATTGCATTATTTAAGACAACATGGATATTATTGCATTAAACATTCTAGGTATGTGGTGATACAAGCAATTATTTCTTTAGTGTATTAACCAAAATGTATAAATCAATTTTTATGCGATAACATTCCATACATCATTGTGAGGTAAATGCCCCATTCCTAGATTTAGACATGATATGTTGTCATTTTCATGGGGTACATGCCCTATTCTTAAATGTGATATAAAGATGATGGTTTGTTTATACCCAACCAACAAAAGTGACTCCAAGATGATTAGTTTATTTTCCAATCAAGCAATTGATTAAAGGCAAAGTGTAGATAACTATACAAATACATCATATATCTTACCCACTATGCTAATTTGAGTTGATTAGCCCAATTTATGCCTTTGTATCCCAATATTTGTGCTTGCTTTAGCATTGGTGCTAGCTTAGGAGTACTATATTTTGCTGTTATTGTATTTGTACTATGTGATGTACTTAATGTATCTAATAATGATTCTTTTATACCTAATAGAAGTTGACAGAGTGTTGAATCCTATAATGAATGTGTCTAACCATGATCTAAAATTTGGATCTCTTAAATAGTTTTTAATCTCTAGTTTAGTATGTTCATTGCATTCATCTAGTTTCTAGCTTTTCGACACTTCTTTTAGATCGCAAATATGAGCTTGTATGAGGAAGTTATGGTATTAAGTTGGTTTGAGTGCATTTTGAAAAAAAAGAAAATTTAGAAGGCAAAAAAATTATAAATTAAAGTTTTAAAAACATGTTGAGCGGCCAAAACTGGGTTGTACCCACCTGCCAAGGTGGAAGTCAAATTTATTTGACTGTGGATGTGTGCATAGGTTGTTTGACCAAGTGGATATGGATGGTGGAGAAATAGAATGATGTGGATCCTGTTAAGGTAGAAGGCCACCTAAATAAGCGTAGGTGGAATGGGAGCCAAATGGATGATCTAGTGGTGGAGAGAGTTGACTGTTTAGATGCCAAGATGGAGGTGACTAGGCACCAAGTGAAGCGTGGATCACATGGAGAATGTTTTGTGGAAGGCTACCTGACAAGAGAAGTCTGCGCAAGTGGAATTGGTGAATGGGAACCAAGAGATCACCTGATAGGATTTAACAGCTACCTGACCATTTTAGAAGACCGCCAATTGCAAACCAAGACCAACTAGTTGCCAGACAGCCAACCAAACCTACAAGTCATCGATCAAACATAGTTGACCACTCTTTTCAATCCTACCATGTGGCGCAACCTCATTGAATCTGCCCAGTTTAATGTGTTTTTGTTAAATTTTATTCTTTTATAAGGTTTGGAACTAAAATATGATTGGACCAACCCCTATAATTTGCCTGTATGTAATTTTTGTAAACCTGCATAGTCCAGAGAGCATGTATTTTCATGTTTGGAAGCCAGTTTTGGGAGATTTACCCATCCAAATCCATTCAAATTTCAAGGGAAGGTTGTTGAGCCAAATGCGTACCTGAATATGGTTTTATTTTGTTGTAATTATTATTATAGCTCACCTAAATTGGACTCCAAGTTTTTGTATAGAAAGGGAGCAAATTAAATGTGAGTTTAGAGGAGAGTTTTTGGAGAGTATTGGTCATTTCTGGAGGTGTGTTTTCAGAATTGAAGTGTGTGTGAATGTGTGAGAAGAGATTGGAGGTTTTAGAGATCCTTATTGTACTTGATTTCATTCCACTAAGATAAGAGAGCTGAGAATGCTGGAGTTTCCCACATTGGGTGAACTAGGGTAAATTGCTTATCTTTTGTATGATTGAAGTATTGTTTCTTCTCTGGTTTTTACATACTTGCTCTCATAAATTTTCCTGTAAGCACTTAATTTTATTTGGGTGTGTAATGATTCCAAGATTTGAGGTTATTTGAAAGTAATTGTTAAATTTTATTGATCATGATTGGTATCAGAGATTATAAGATTGCATTGGGATTAACCATTACTTTGTGAGGTTTTGTTGTTGGGTGTTTGGAAATTATTTTGCATGAATACTAGGTTGCAAAGCAAGAAAGGAGGAGAGGAACTTGTGGAAGAAGATCCCAAAATTAGATCAAGAAGTTGGATAAAAAAGCAAAGAGAGATTGCCATGGCTAATGAAGGAGGATCTAATGTGGAGAAGCAACTTGCTGATCTTACCACCATGTTTCAAAAGATGTTACTCCAATTCCAAAGCTTCCAAGAGCAACAAAGTAAGAAAAGTGAAGGTGAAACTAGTGAAGGTAAAAGAATGAATGTTGAAAATACAAATATTTATTTTCAAAGCAATCCTTTGAAACATGAAGTAAATTTTATTTTGCCTACTTATGATGGAGAAGTAAATGCTAAAAAATTAGATCATTGGCTTAAGCAAATTGAAGTGTATTGTAGAGTACAAAAGATTGTAAGAGATGAGGATAAAATCCAATTAGCTACACTAAAAATGAGTGGGAATGCACTTATTTGGTGGGAATGTTGTATGCAAAATGATGAGAATGAATCTCTTAATGTATGCTTGGCTTCTTGGTCTCATTTTATTCAATTGCTTAGAGATCAATTTTATCCACTGGGATATCGCCAAAAAGCGATAGTGGAATGGCAAAATCTTCGTCAAAGTAAAGGGCAAAGTGTACAAGAATATACAACTGAGTTTCAAAAAAAAGCTACGATGTTAGGTATTTATCTTAATTCCCAAGAAACTCTTCTAAAGTACATTGGTGGTTTGAACAATTATTTGAAGCATACTTTGTTAATGTTTGATCCAACTGATTTGGATAAAGTTTGTGTACAAGCCACACACTTAGAAGAAAGAGGCAAATTTTTGAAAGAAAGTAAAAAGATAAATGCTTCTAATTCTAATCCTAAAAAGAATAAGGGAAAAGAGAAAAAGAAAACCACATCTACAGCACAAAAAGAAAATTCAAAAGATGTTTGCAATCATTGTAAAGAAGAAGGTCATTTAGATGTGAAATATTGGAAACTTCATCCTGAACTATGCCCTAAACCTAAAGGATAAAAGAAATAAGCAAACACTATGGCTAAGGAAATTGATGGTGGGTATGAAGTAGATGAAAAAATGGCATGCATGGTTTTACATGGTTCTAATAATGAAGATGAGGAAAAGAAGAAAATTGAGCTTTTTCACATTAAAGTACAAGTTAAACAAACTAGATTTGATACTTTGTTTGATTCTGATTCATAAGCTAACTTGATTGCTGAAGAATATGTGAAATCACTTGCACTCACTACTATTCCCCATCCACACCCATATCCATTGGGATGGGTACATAAAAATTCCAAGTTAGAAATCACAAAACAATGCAAAGTGAGATTTGGAATTAATAGGGATTATATTGATGAAGTTTTACTTGATGTTGTTCCTTTGGATATTTGTGGGATTGTGCTAGGAAGTCCTTATCTATGGGATAGAGATGCTCTCTTTTATAGAAAGGAAAATAAATATCAACTCATAAAAGATGGAATTGAATACATTGTTAACTCTCATCAAAGCACAAAAAAAAAAAAATCTTTGATTACTGCAGGACAAGCAAAGAGGCTAATTAATGCAGGTCAAATGTTTGCATTAGCAATGGTGAGATCTCAAAATGAAGTGGAAATTGTTAAGGCACTTGATGAATGCATCCCTCAACAAAAAGATAAAGTTAAAGAGGTAATTTCTGGGTTTGAGGATTTATTTCAAATTCATAATGAACTTCCACCTAAAAGGGATATACAACATGAGATTCAATTGCTTCCTGATGTTGCACTTCCTAATACTGGTTTATATAGACATTCTTTTATGGAAAATGAAGAAATTAAAAGACAAGTAAAGCAATTGCTTGATCAAGGAGTCATAAGACCTAGCACATCACCATGTGGTTCTCCTATTGTGATAATTCCAAAGAAAGATGGTACTTGGCGTATGTGTGTAGATTATAGAGCACTAAACAAAATCACATTTAAAAATTGATATCCTTTGCCAAGAATTGATGATTTAATGGATCAATTGCATAAAGCTAAATATTTCACAAAACTTGATTTAAGAAGTGGCTATCATCAAGTTAGAGTTAAAGAAGAAGATGTATGGAAAACAACTTTTAAAACTAGGCAAGGATTATTCAAATGGTTGGTTTTACCATTTGGTTTATGTAATGCTCCTACTACTTTTATGAGAGTGATGAATGAGGTAATGAGATCTTACATTGATGAATTTATTATTGTGTATCTTGATGATATTCTCATTTATAGTGATGATTGGGATAATCATAAGATGCATATTCGAAATTTTTTTGAAGTATTAAGGGAAGCAAAACTCTATTTAAAGATGTTTAAGTGTGAGTTTGTCAGGAAAAGTTTAATCTATCTTGGCCACATTGTAGGTGAGGGCAATTAAGAATAGATCCTGCAAAAGTTGAGGCTGTAATGAATTGGCCTCCTCCCACTAATGTGACTAAAACTAGGAGTTTTCTTGGAGCTGTGCAATATTTACAAAAGTTTATTGCTAACTTTTCTTTCATGGCTTCTCCACTTCATGCAATTACAGGAAAGAGTCATGGATTTTAGTGGGGAGGAAAAGAGCAACATGCATTTGATTTGCTTAACAAGAAAATTAGTAATGCTCTAGTACTTGGTTTACCTAATCTTTAGAAATGTTTTGAAATTGAAACTGATGCAAGTGACTATGCTATGGGTGCAGTTTTGTTGCAAGATCGACATCTGATCTATTATCATTCAGAGATGTTCAATAATGCGGTAATAAACTATCCCACTTATGACAAGGAGTTGTTTGCATTAGTTCAAAGTGTTAAGAAATGGAAACATTATTTGGTTCATAAAGAGATAATAATACACATAGATCATCAACCCTTACAATATTTATAATCACAATCTAAGTTGCAACAATCTAGGCATTTTCGTTGGATGGGATTTTTGCAACAATTTCATTTGGTGATTAGATATAAGAAGGGTACACAAAATAAGATTGCTGATATGTTTTCTAGACCACCAATAGTGGCTACTGTTGTGATTTTGCAAAATAGTTCTTTGATGCATGAGGGTTATAAAGAACAATATGAAGTTGATCCTGATTTCCAAAGCATATATGGTAAATTGATTCTTCGTAATGAAGTTGGAAATAATGACTTTCATGTAAATGATGGATTGCTTTTTCATTTGGTAAAACTTTGTATACCTATTGGTGAGAGGAATGATTTGATTAGGGAAGCCCATACTTCTCAAATTTTAGGACATTTTGGTGTTGGTAAAACTCTTGCTAATTCACAAAGGTATTGTTATTGGCCTAAAATGCAAGAACATATATCCAGATATATCAGAGGTTGTATGCTATGCAGTATTAGTAAACCCAGTAACAAAAAGTTGGGACTTTATATGCCATTATCTATTCCTACAAGACCATGGGAGAGTATTTCTATGGATTTTGTTGGTGGTTTACCTATTTCTAAGAAAGGAAATGATTATTTGTATGTGGTTGTGGATAGATTTAGCAAAATATGCATATTGATTCCATGTAAAAAGACTATAATAGGTCAAGGAGCTGTTGATATTTTCTTTAATTATGTGTGGATACATTTTGGTCTTCCTACTTATATCATTTTTGATAGGGATTTCAGGTTTCTTGGAAAATTTTGGACTTCTTTGTGGGAAAGGATGGACACTAGATTGAAGAGGAGTATGACATTCCATCCACAGACAGATGGTCAAACAGAGGTGGTAAATAGGAAAATGGTACACCTATTATGAGGTTATTTTGGTAAGCATCCTAAGACTTGGGATGATCATTTGGGATATATACAACATGCATATAATCGAGCTTTACATTCTTCTACTAACAAAACACCTTTTGAGAATTGTTTTGGTTATTTGCCAAAGTCACCTTTCGATTTGGCTTTTGCTTCAACAAGTGATGGAGATTCAGTTCTTCATAATGAGGAGGAGCGGGAAAATAATTTTATTGAGAGGATCAGGTTGATTCACCAGAAGGTGAAAGAATAGTTGGAGAAGAGTCAAGCAAAGTACAAGGAGAGACATGATCATCATCATGTGGATCACAAATTTTAGGTTGGGGATCAAGTTTGGTTACATCTTAGCAAAGAAAGACAACATGGTAAGGGGAAAAAGTTGAAACCATTGAGGTATGGTCCATTTAAGATCATTGATCAAGTTGGGGATAATGCTTTTCGGTTAGATCTACCTCCTTATATGCAGATTTATTGAGTTGTTAACATGGAAAATTTAAAGTTGTATGAACCATCCTTGGTTGCAAAAGATACAGGTGTGATATTGCCATTCATGGAGGATTTAGCCCTTGAACACATGGATATGTTAGGTAAGGATGTAGTATTGGAAAAGAACAAGAGATAATCTCGCAATGGGGAACATGAGGTGTGGCATATTGGTTTGAAGGGCCAACATCCGCACAAGGCCAAATGGTATGCATTTGATCGAGTGAGGGAGCTCTACCCTCACCTAATTCCACCATCTTAAGCACTTTTGGGGTAAAATCTCTCTCTCAATGGGGAGGAATGATCTGAAATTTGAATCTCTTAAATAGTTGTTAATCTCCAGTTTAGTATGTTCATTGCATTCATCTAGTTTCTAGCTTTTCGATGCTTCTTTTAGATCGCAAATCTGAGCTTGTATGAGGAAGTTATGGTATTAAGTTGGTTTGAGTGCATTTTGAAAAAAAAAAAATTAAAAGGCAAAAAAATTATATATTAAATTTTTAAAAACATGTTGAGCAGCCAAAACTGGGTGGTACCCGCCTGCCAAGGTGGAAGTCAACTTTCTTTGACTGTGGATGTGTGCATAGGCTGTTTGACCAAGTGGATATGCACGGTGGAGGAATAGAATGATGTGGAGCCCACCAAGGTAGAAGGCCATATGACTAAGCATAGGTGGAATGGGATCCAAATGGATGACCACGTGGTGGAGAGAGTTGAATGTTTAGATGCCAAGGTGGAGGTGACTAGGTGCCAAGTGAAGCGTGGATCACATGGAGAATGTTTTGTGGAAGGCCTCCTGACAAGAGAAGTCTATGCAAGTGGAATTGGTGAATGGGTGCCAAGAGACCACCTGATAGGATTTAATAGCCACTTGACCATTTGAGAAGATCGCCAATTGCAAACCAAGACCAACTAGTTGCCAGACAGCCAACCAAACCTACAAGCCATCGATCAAACATAGTTGACCACTCTTTTCAAGCCTACCATGTGGCACAACCTCATTGAATCTACCCAGTTTAATGTGTTTTGGTTAAATTTTATTCTTTTCTAAGGTTTGGAACTAAAATATGATTGGAATAGCCCCTATAATTTGGCTATATGTAATTTTTGTAAACTTGCACAGTCTAGAGAGCATGTATTTTCATGTTTGGAAGCCAATTTTGGGAGATTTACCCATCCAAATCTGTTCAAATTTTAGGGGAAGGTTGTTGAGCCAAATGGGTACCTAAATATGGTTTTATTTTTTTTTAATTCTTGTTATAGCTCACCTAAATTTGAATCCATGTTTTTGTATAAAAAGGGAGCAAATTAAACATGAGTTTAGAGGAGAGTTTTTGGAGAGTATTGGTCAATTCTGGAGGTGTGTTTTCAGAATTGAAGTGTGTGTGAATGTGTGAGAAGAGATTGGAGGTTTTAGAGATCCTTATTGTACTTGATTTCATTCCACTAATAGAAGAGAGATGAGAATGCTGGAGTAGCCCACATTGGGTGAACCAGGGTAAATTGCTTGTCTTTTGTGTGATTGAAGTATTGTTTCTTCTCTAGTTTTTACATACCTTCTCTCATAAATTTTCCTATAAGCACTTGATTTTATTTGAGTGTGTAATGATTCCAAGCTTTGAGGTTATTTGAAAGTAAATGTTAAAGTTTATGGATCAAACCAAAGCATGAACTTGCAAGAAATGCATCAGTCTTCAATTGGATGTCGATTAATTTCTACATAAAACCTCATTCTCCAATACATGTTAGTCCTACATTAGTTTTTAGATTATATTTAGGTAGAGGTATCATGATAGCCAAGGCGAGGTTCTATATGGGAAGGAAAGGTAACACATATGTTGATAATTAGTGTGGGCAAAAATGTTAGCATGGATGCTAGGATCGCTAAGGAATCAGATGTCTAAATTTTGGGCTAAATACTCCAATTATCAAGATATGAAAAAAGATAATATTTTAAAAGGTAGGGTGGTGCAAGGTGGCCATTATTTACCAATTATCTCTTAGAATGTAATTATTAAATAATGAGAGAAATTTTTAAATTTATGTTTCTATTTAAAAAAAAATATGTATTGAATAAATAAATATTTTTCATTATATTGTGGCATTTGAGAATAGAATTCTCAATAACATGATGAAAAAATGAGGTACTATAAAATATTTTTGAGAAATGTCTATTCAAAAGTATTGACAATAAAATAGGCCATATGATATTTATGAGCTATTTTCTCATGAAGACTAAAAATGCGCTTGATTTTGGTAACTAGTACATAAGCGAATAATAAAAATAAATTGATATGTTGTTGCTTTCTATTTAGGAATTAATTAGTTTATCTTTTTTGTTTGACCCCAAAACACACTCTGTAAACTACATAAAGTTTTCCAACCATGCCACTTTATTAGGAAAAATCTAATGTAAGACTAAGATTTGGCTCATTTTGATAGAAAAACTCTCAAAAAGTAATATAATTGTACAAAGAATGAGAGTAGTCCCAATTTAATAGTATACATAACATGAAAAATAAGTTACAAGTTTTTATTTCACACTAGAAATATATCCATCTCTATTTTACTCCTTTATGAATTGTACATGCAACTAGAATTAAAAACCTATGTCAAATTTAAGGAGAAATTACATGATGTGTAAGGGAAATCAGATTTTTCTAAAATGCCATGTAGGGCAAACATCTCTAATTGCTTCCTTTGTGATTTATATATGTAACTAGAATTTAGGATATCTTATCAAATGCAAGATGAAAATATAATTCAAACTTGTATCAAGTTTAGGGTGCAATTACATGATGTGTAAGGGAAGCCATATCTTTCTAACATGCCATGTACAACATTGACCATTAAGTTCCTAATCTTGATAATTACCTTTTATGTTATATGAGAGAATTCCCTCCTTTTAAGATTCCAACTGTCACTCTAAAAATATCTCAAAAACTAATCCTCTGGTATAGAAGTGGTCTTGATATAATAATTAGAATGGATAAATTGAAAAACTTAAACCAAATTCATAAGCTAACCAATGAGCCTAGAATATGTAACATTTGTTAAACAACTATCAATAGGAGATGATGGAAGAATGCAATTTCCATCTTTGGAATGAGTCCATGTGTTGAATCCTATACGGTCTTTGGAATAAATCCTTGATACTCAAAAGACCATTTTATTTATACTTTTTTTCCATTAGGAAGATATTATGGATAGGTGCACACCATTTACATGAATGCATCTATACATTATTGGTTTGCTATGGTAACTTACTAAGAGATAAAATTTGAATTGTTATTTATAAACTAGAATGCAATTTATAAACATAACATTTGAACTTCATTTTCTGAAAGTCTATTCATGGAGGGAGTTGAGGACTAGATATTCCTCCTAAGTTGAGTGTAAAATTTCAAAATTTAAATAACTCTTATTCATACTAAGATATATAACTAAAATGTAATTAGTAACTCATGATGTTGCAAAATGTAATATTGCATAACTAAACTTTTGTGGTAAATCACTTACCAACCATCAACCTATCTATTACTTTTCAATATGCCTCCACACTCTTATGAATGCATGTCATATTTCCTATCCCTGCCCATCTATACCACATGGGATGCTCAACCACCATGCTATGGCCAAATAACCATAATATTTTCATATGCCAAAAATTGTAACACAAATTAGTGTACAACACTTTTACCACTCTTTTGTACCATGAAAAAATTATGTAAATCATGATATATTTGGGAAATGATATATGAAGCTCATGCATACCTTACACCTTGTATCATATAGTACACCACATGTACCAATACAAGAGGAAATAATGATATATGATAGTATCAATAAATGTGGCGATGATCAATCATACCCATATGAACCTCTTCATCTTGCCTCTAAATGGATAATGAAGGTGAGCACCCTTCTTGCCCTCAATATATCCCTCTAGTCTTATCAACCACTTCATAGAACCTTTGCAATATGCATCAATCATGCCATCCTTGAAATAGATGGGACACCCTTTTATAGACACCTAAAAGATCCTATGAATGTCCTTGAGTATAATGGTGATCTCTCTGATAGGAAAATCAAAGGTATTGATCCTCTTTGACACTATTTCATGAGGGATATGAGAAACTTATTATCCATATGTACATATAGAGCATGTGATAGGTAACCCATACCCACATTTCATAGCACACCTAGCTCATCATTGGTCAACTTATCAAACTAAACCATACACTACTTCTAGCTCTTGGGCATAGGCTCTAACTTCATAAGAAATTGATGACACTACATTCATAACAAGTAAGTGTCAGCCTTCATGCTAGAATCCATGCTAGGATTCCTACAGCCATTTATTTTTTCTAAACACATATTAAAAATTTCACATCATGTAAGAAAAAATTTATTTTTCTAAACATATATTAAATATCACATCAACTTGGGAAACATTATCCTTACCAGATAAACTTTCTACCAAGCTAGTGTCATCCTTCATGCTAGAATCCATGCTAGGATTCCTGCGGCCATTTTTTCAAAATTTATAGCAAATTACCTTTACCCTTGTTATATCCTAAAAAATATACTTTGATAACTAGAACCTACCTATATACCCAAATTTTTGGAATCCCTATCCTTCTAACCCTAGCCCTAAGTTAACTTAACCATTTTTCCCATTCTTCACCCAACTTTGCTAAATTAAGTTAGAAACCACAACACAAGGGTCTTAAACACTCACCATATTGGTATAAATATGATTTTGATGAAGCAAATATGTTCGATGGTTGTCTTGGTTAGTGACATTTATCCTGCAACATGAAATAGGTTATAATTAACCTAAACCAATGATCAACACATATAAAAATGCTTACCTCACAACTCAAACCTCCAAAAAATCTAGCAATCTCTCCATAATGATCACACTCCTTATCTTGGACTAGATCTAAAGTTTCAAATAGTACATATGAAAATAACCAACCATTTTGCTTTATTTAAATTAAAAATAGGATACATTCTATGAGATAATTGGTAAATAATGGCCACCTTGCACCACCCTACCTTTTAAAATATTATCTTTTTTCATATCTTGATAATTGGAGTATTTAGCCCAAAATTTAGACATCTGATTC
>Ga0115851_100616_pt1 | contig 16152 bp, 11 predicted proteins | sample InSIn2gowninarea_FD_83865 | JGI IMG/M metagenome (GOLD analysis project Ga0115851, IMG submission 83865)
ACCCAGGAAAGCACCACCAGCAGTGTGGAATGTCACTAAAGTATCCATCGGCCGACTCACTGAGCAAGTAATCAATGCATCTCACCAACAAAATGGCCAGCACAACATTTCTTACTTCTGCATTCATATTTTTCACAGTTGTTCTATAAGAGTTAGCCATCTTATCTTTAATCAAAATCATTAATCCTTTAAGAGAGAGCCCTCTCAGGTTGAGGAGGCTAAGCCTCAGCCTAAAGTAGGTTTGAAATAGTTACTTGAAGTCTTCCTGGTCTGCAGCCTTCCAGGGCTTGATTTTGAGATAACAAGTTCATTGACATGTTCATACATCTAGCCACTTCTTTATTGATTACAAATCCTCCTACCAGGCTCTCTGCTGAAATGCAGAAAATTTTGCATCTCTCAAAAGACTACAGTATAGGTGACTGGTACTTTTACCAGAATCACACAGAGATCCAGATATATGGCTCTGAATTATGCCCCTACAAGCTGCTAAAGTATGTGCCTATGATACTGTTTTCCCTGGAATACTTCAGGTAATTTATTAGTTCAGATTTGACTCATTTCTATGGTGCTAGGAAAATGGCACAACTCAAAATAAGAAATCAATTGGGCCCTTTTGTCTTCAATAAAAGGGAAGCCTGGGAAGAGGCTGATAAGATTTTAGGGGAGCAACTTAATCTGAAACAAATTTTTTATTGGCACCATATGACCCTAAACATTTCATAAGTTATAGAAAAGTGAAAAACAAGCTTACATCATATGTTCACCACCAAATCCCTAAAATTCAACAATATGCTAACCAACAAGAATGGCTAGAAGGCACATTAGTAGAAGAGATTTATGAGGAAGAGAAATTGGAAAAATCCATGAACGAGCTTGAAAAAACACTTGACCTAGACTCTTTTGGACAGGTATCCTTCAAGTTTCCCCAACACACAGGAGGTGATACATCTTTTTTCGGAACTTCTCAACAGCCCACACAAAAAGCCAGCACAGGGTCAGCAAAGGGAAAAGAGGTAATAGGTTCAGAACAGGATACAATGATAGACTAGCCAGCTACATCAAAGGAACAAGGTCAAGGGCAGGCTCCTCCAGCTTAAACAAAAGCACCAGAAATCCCTATACTACAAACTCCTCTGAATGAGCAGAGAGGCAAGAAAAGGATGAGGCAAGAAGACACACCAATCAGCTATCCTGAAGAGCAACCAGAGGAGAAAAGGCAGAGATTGAACCCCCTATCAGAGGAAGAATTCATTCAGGAGATCACAGGCAGTCAAAGGGAAGAAAGAGAAGTCAGGCAGGATACATCTCCAGTCACAGAAACATCATCTAGTTCACATAGAAAGGAGATTGGAAGACAACATAGTGTGGAATTCTCTTCTGCCCGGCAGCAAAGTAAGCAAGGCTCAGACATTAAGAGAACATTCACTGAAATAAAGGCAAAGAATGAGCCAATAAGAATTCAACTTTACAATCACTTGCTGAAGATGGCACCCACAAATCAACAAAGGTTAATGTTAGCGTATGACATCCAAGAAGGGAAGATGATCCTGAGTCACTTCAAGCCCAAAATGTTGCAGCCACAGTTAGCTGCTGATTACATCAAGACCAATCTAGAAGTATTAGCCAAGGATATCTAGCCAATGGACCAAATTGAATTACATAAGAAAACCGGGGAAATGGTATACGCCACATTGGCAAATAAGGCATTGCTGGCCCACAAATTGCAGAATTCTTTAAATAATACTTCTGCCCAATTGAAATTGGAAAAGGCTTCCTCTTTGGCTAAGGATAACAGAATTAAATCTTTAGAAGAGATTATCATAGAGTTGGGACATGATCCCAAGGATTCCAAAAGCATCCAAGCATTAATAAAAAAGAAGGAAGAAGATATTGCAGCTCTCAAGAAACAGCTCAAGCTGCCCATTACCATGCATCCCACGACTACAGAGATTGTTGAGAAAAAATCACAGGAAGATACAATGGGCCTGCTAATGAAAATGAATGAGAGATTGGCAGAAACAGAAAAGGAATTGGAGGAAGCACTACAAGGAAAACAGGGAGAGTTGGCCTCTCAGCCATCACAAATAGCTCCAATAGTTACAACTACTCCTTCTACAGTTACAACAGCAGTCTCTCCCACTGTCTCGGCACCAACAGCACCAAGCACTTCAACAACAATAGTAGCAGGCAGCAGCACTACCATGACTACTGAGCAACTGATAAAGGCTATGGAGGATTTAAAACTCCAAGTGTTAGAATTAAAGGATGCCAAAGAGCAATTGGACAAGTTGGAAATTAGTTATGATAAATCTAAAATGATAGTGGAAGAAAAACAAGGGAGGTAAAAGCACTGGAAAATAAAGTAAAGGAATTGGAAAAGGACCTCTTATTAGACTAGCCTTTGAAAGAAATCAGGAGCATTTTGTGGACCAATATTGGCTAATCCATCACTGATATGTGGAAACCAATACAGATAATTCGTGAGCAGATTGATATGGTAGCAGCAGCTCAAGAAGAAATTCAAAGGGCCAGGGATTCATTGGGAAACATGCTTGAACAGGCCAATAGGCTGATACATTTATTGAACACCCACACCAAAGAAGATCTGGCGAAACTGGATATCAGGGATAGGACAAGCACTATTTTAATAATTAAAAGGGTTCTGACCATGAGGAATTTCATACAAAATATCGAAAGGAAGTTCCAGGAAATGCAAATGGAGATAAATGCTTTCACACAGAAGTTTACAGCCTTGGAGGAAAAGGGTCTACCTAGTTTGTTAACTGATGACCATAGACTAATGACACATGTAGCCTATGTTCACAGGTTAAATACATATATGGATAGCCAAGCCACAACGTCATCAAGTTTTGTAGGAGAGAAGGCACTCGGATCTGGACAGAGCCTATATGACAATTTAGAAAATCTGTTTTTTATTGAACATGAAGTGAGGCATCTTTTCACATTCCAACCTACTTTCTTCAGGTACACGGATGCTGATGAAACTCTAATAAAAATGCGCAGACACCAATTACCAGATGACCAATGGTGGCAGAGTATCCTGGAAATTCTGTAGGAGAATTTCAAAGTTTTGTTTATTTTTCCAGAACATAACAAATGCCATAAAGTAACGAAAGGAGTAGATAAAACATCACGCTGGGCAGCAGTTAATTGAAGTGTAGGAAAAAGCACCCAGGAAAGCACCACCAGCAGTGTGGAATGTCACTAAAGTATCCATCGGCCGACTCACTGAGCAAGTAATCAATGCATCTCACCAACAAAATGGCCAGCACAACATTTCTTACTTCTGCATTCATTTCTCTCTGTTCCCAAGAGCATTTACTCCTTCTATAGAGTAGGTGAAAGAAGTTATTGCAAGATATTATCTCTTTGAGATATTTTGGAAACATTTTTGTATAAATACCTCCCTAATCTGAGTATTAGGGGTTGGTGATATCATTCTGGAACTGCGTTGTAAATTTGAGAACTCTTCTTAATAAAAGATTGCTGGATTGCTCTGTTGCTAAACTTGCTAGTTGTGGAATTAATGGCAGAAGAATATGTTACAGAATTCTAGAATTACTTCATGGATAAATAAGTCTTTTTAACTCTTGTTTAACTATTTCTTTGTTTTATATATCATTTTCTAAATTACCGGAAAAAATAATAACCCAGAACTTGCTTAACTGTACTCTATGTTCAATTCCTGTAATTTTATATGTTTTCTTCAGGATTAGCATAGGCAGGAATTCTTAACTGCTCCTGTTTCCCTGGTTCTTACACTTTGAATATAACCAAGGAATTCTTAACTGCTCCCTGATAATATTCATACACATTCCCTCTGTCAACATGATGAAAGATTCTTAATTGCCTTTCATCCCCTGACTCCATTTCACCTGATTCCAACTTGAAAGTTGTTCCATGATTAATTATCTAGCTCTATGGTTCCTCCTTTGTCAAAGAAACCATATCCAGCAGTTCACCTTCACTGACTCCATTAACCCAATGGTCTGAACTTCTCATTCTTTGCAGCCCTATTTTATCGAATGTCACTATCCAAAATCAAACAAATACTTGTACTTCATAACTAGCCTAACATATAGCAAAACAAAGCTAAATCATAAAGAGACAGCCCTCTTTGGTTGCAGATTGGCTAGAATCTGTGTCTAAAAGATTGGTTAGTGGTTACCTTGGCCGTATTCCCTTTTTTCACATCTTTTGGGGAACAACCTGAGTGATAACATCATTGGCAACTCAACTGGGGAACTGAATCACTATTTGTTACTGCTATCTATTTTCTAAAGCTACAAATGGAGCCTGAGGTTAGCCAGGTAGCCTTTGAAACTGTTTTTGCTATGCAATTACAGGAGTAAATAAAAGTTGCTTCAGTCCATCTCTAGTCTAGCCTTAGGCTTGAAATAGCTGTCTCAAAAATTTGATTGGTTTCCTTTTTTGATTTCAAAGAATCTTCAAGAAAATTCAAGACTGCAATTCACGATTCCCTAAAAAGATATTATCAAAATTAGTGTTATTCAAATACTTCCAGAAAATACCAAAAACAAATTTAGAAGCTGGCTCCAAAGAAGAAATTTTGATACACCAGATCAAATCCAGATCCGAATCCTCCAGCTATCTTTGAAAATCCAAACTTGATCTCTAACATTAGAAGACAAGAAAGTCTAGAAAATTCTATTGATTTAAACTTTGATACACCTCAGCAGAACTCCATCCAAACTGAGCTTACTCCCAGAAAAGCAGCAATCCTTTCTACCATTGCTGCAGTGTCTTCTAGTTCAACATTATCACTTCAAAGCATCTTTTCCACTCCTCCATCCACTCCATTTACCTCAGTTGTTATCCTTGTGCTTCCAACTGTCTCATTTATACCTGCAAATATGGCAAACCGATATGCTCCCTTGCAGTTGCCTATAAATCCAAGGGCTATGCCTCAAGATTATCAAAGAAAAATTACCTATTTTTGATGGTACTAGCACCTACACCGCACAACAACATACTAAGAAAATGATGGACTATTTTGATAACTATGAAATTGATGATAATGATGTCAAAATGAAAATTTGTGTTCAAAGCTTAACTGGTGATGTAACGACCTAGTTTAGGGCACTCCCTGTAAACAAAATTGTTGATCCAGATGCCCTTTACCAAACCTTTTTCAATAGATGGGAAAAGAAGAAGGACCCATTGCATATCCTATCAGAATATGAAAGCTTGAATAGAGGCCCACAAGAAATTGTCCAAGACTACTGTTCCAGATTCAATAATGTGTACAATGCTATTCCTCAGAACCTCAGACCTCCACCAGACTTGGCCTTAATCAAATTCCCTGATGGATTTGATTCTGACATGGCTTACCAGCTGAGGGAAAGATCTCCTCCAAGCTTAGAAGACATGCAGAGCATAGCTGTTAGTGTAGAGGCCAATCTAATCTCTAAGAGAGCACGAGCTAGAGCTGAAAGAAGGACTCCCTTCAAAGAAGAGCCTTCTACATTTGAGTAGAAACTAGATGCAATTATCAAAGGAATGGATAGATTGGGTGATAGAGTGGAAACCATTGAAAGGAAATCTTCTTGGGAAGATCAACCAAGTAACACCACAAGAATTCCAAACATCAAGAAAAATCAAATTCCTAACACCGGGAAGGCTGGTCTTGACCAGAACATCAGACCTCCCGTCAGCCAGATAAGTCATTCTTGCGGACAAGATCACCTCCCTAGTATCTAATGATATCTAGTGACAAGCAAACCAAACAAATTCTATCTTTCTCTAAATATGCAATTTATAAATAAAGGCAAACAAGTGTTTTAGGCCTACCTTGGGTCCAGTGCAAGTTTGTAGAAGACACGCTCTGTTGATCCAAATGAGCTCCTTTATAAAGAGTCTGCATACACAAACAAGCACAGACATTAAATAGCACCTGAAAATCCAATATAATAAAGCATATTTTTCATAATGATCAAGGAATTTATGAAACAAACCACATAAGACAATTTGTTCAGAAAAATGAATCTGGTTGTATTAACTTTAATCAAAGAATAACTTTACAACCTTGGTGCCTTGATGATATACAAGCTCCTCCTAGGGTCTAGCAAGAAGTCTCCTCTACTTTGACAAGTTTCACTCTCTTCCCAATGAAGCCAAAAGGTATGTAATCTCTCCTCTCAAGCTTAACTAGGAAGTCTCAATTCCACTAGCATTTGCCCTTAAAAATGTTCAGCTTCTAACGTCCCTAGCAACCAGCCCAATGCCTTAATTTATAGTGCAATGGAGGGAAGTTACTAGGTCCACCTTCAAAGGGATAAGCTCCTCCTTCAAAGGGATAATCTCCTCTATCAATGGATTAGCTCCTTTAGTTTTGGGATGCATGAACCACCTAGGAGCGAACCATCCATGTCAAGAATCCTTCTAGAAGCATCTAGAATTAACCACAAGTGAGTTTTTAAGAATAAACTTGCGCCTTTTTTACTTTTACAAGGGTCCGCACCCACTCCTTTAGAGACAGAGCGGGCAGGTCCGCAGGTAACTTGAATAAGGGGTGCGAGACCAAAGATAATAGTGAGAGAAAGTGCGGAACCCGAGCTTTATTCATTTTGAAGGACTTTCTCTCATTTTTAAAGCTTGACATGAAGAGCTGAGGTTTGAGACTTGTCAAGGAGGACAGTATGAATGATGATAGATCCATACTAACTGCAAATAGTCATGGTGACAATATTTTGTGTAACAGATTTCCCCCTAAAGTGCGAAGTCTGTAGTAGATGAGGGTTTTATTTATCATCTAAGAAGAGTGAAGTACTTTATCATTTCGATGACCATCTTGTGGAGAGCCCGGTTGGAACCTGTAAAAACATTCAATACAAAATATATATATGAGATCATATCATCGCTGAGGTAGGCATTCCCATACTCAGATCAAAACTGAATAGAAAACTAACTACTGCTCTGATATAGGAATGATCTTGTAATACATCACAAGTATAGACACATGTAGACACATTATGGATGCAGCCATCTGTTTATGAATAGTCTACTGTATAATGAATACAAAATTCCTCACAGCCTGGATGGTGGAAAACTATATCCAGGGTCTTGATTTCTACTTCCCGAAATAGTACGATTCTATCCATGTGAATGAATGTGTCGAAGTCGAACATGGTAGAAACCACTTGATTACCAATCAATGATGTAAATTGTTAACAAGTGTGAGAGAAACCACCAGTAACGTCAATGGCTCTCAAAGTACTTAGTACAATCCATGAGATGTGAATAGATGTGTTGATGTCGAACATGTCACGGAATCCTTTGATCGAAGTTCAATGATGCAACCTATCATCGAAAGCGAGAAACCTCCCATTGAGACATGCAGATCCCAAGGTACTGATGATTTCTAGATCATCCTTCTAGATAATGAGCTGAAGTCGATAGAAAGCGATCCGTTGTAGGCAAGCCCACAACACGAAATCATAGATCAAGTCTGAAAAATATAGTTGCAAGGACTGACTCAGGGATGGTCAAGATGGATGATAAATATTTTGCAGAGAATGGTTTATTTGCACTGACCTCTTGAACACATAACGACACAGCAGATGGTTTGGTGACAATTGACCCAAAGTTAATACCTAGAAACCGACTGAAGACTTTCAATATGGTTTGATCAACTATTAGGCAAAGGATTTCCCAACCTAGGTGAATAAAAAGTGTCATGTTCAAGAGTGGTTAAATGTTTTTCTGAGACACAAAGTATGACAAACAGGCTCATTTCTCTCTTTTCCCCCACCATTTCTGGCAAGTACCTCTTTATTTTTGACAAGCTTGAGGAGGATAACATTTTCTTGATTATAAGCTCATCCTTCGGATGAGTCCAACTTAGTTTAAATCCGAACCCTAAGAAGGAGTGGTTCGTTCCTGTTTGTAATTGAATAGGTCCTTTGCTGTTAAATTTTAATGAGTCCAGTATAGGAGAAACTCGACGTTTTACAGTTTTAGAGAGTCTAAAATAACTTAAGAAAACTCCATGGTTGTCCTTTTTCATAAATTTGTGTCTCCCAAGCCCTTTTTCATAAATTTGTGTCTCCCAAGTCCGAAAAAGTATAAAATAATACTTGAGAAAACCGCTTGATCATTACGTCCAAGGAGTACTTTTCATAATTAGTGCCTCTGATCCAAAAAAGTAAAAAAGCGATCAATGACACGTCATTTTATGACCAATATCGAATTTGAAACGACAAAAATCTAGCAATCTTTTCATGTTTTTATGGTCAGAAAAGGGTTGTAAGTGGACCGTATTTTTAGTTCCGTTTTAACGAGCTTAAAAAGAAAAACTCGGCAATCTTTTCATATTTTAGGAGTCAGAAAAAAGCTTAAAGGTAACTCTAAGGTTTCACTTTTTCATAAGTTTTAATGAGTTAGAAAAAATGATAAAAATGTACTCATGGTTTTCATTTTTTCGTAAGTTTTAATGAGTTTGAAAAAATGATAAAAATGTACTCATATGGCCGACTTTCAATTTAATTTACGAGCAGAAAAAGACAGAAAGAACTCGGCATTTTCATTTGTTTCATGAGAATGAAAGATAGCAAAATAATCTCAGGATTTTCATGAGTTTAACGAGTCTTGAAAATAATTGAAATTGACTCGAGATAGGTTTCATTTTTACAAAGGCTTGAAACACAGAAAAATTATGCTTCAAAGTAGTTTCATTTTTACACAAGCTTGAAACAGAGAGAAAACTGTGCTTGATGCCCCCTAAGCATAACTGCTAGAGTGGATGCCCCCCAGCTTCATTTCATTCAATAGGTTTCATTTTTACAAAAGCTTGAAACAGAGAAAAACTATGCTTCAAAGTAGTTTCATTTTTACACAAGCTTGAAACAGAGAGAAAACTGTGATTGATGCCCCCTAAGCATAACTACTAGAGTGCATGCCCCCCAGCTTCATTTCATTCAACTAAGTACACTGCTGGTAATTAATAGCTGGATGGAATGAAGGTTCAGTTACGAGATCATTTGAAAGACTCAACCTAAAACTGTAAGAAAAGTATGCAAAAAACTGAAATAACTAACCTAAATATACAACTTAACATTTATGAGATCTAGTCAAACTCTCGACTCAATTAGAGGAGGATTTGTTTAATTTTTTAACGAGCTTGACATAGGAAAAGAACTATGCTCGGATTCGGTTTCATGTTTATGTAAGATTGAAACGAAAAACTATGCTTGTTATAAGTTCACATGCCCCCAAGATAATGACGCAAATCAAGGTACATGCCCCCCAAGCTTCATTGCATTCAACCAGGTGGATGAAATGAAGGTTTACTTTCGAAATCTTGGAAAGACTCATGGGAGTTGTTTCATTTTTTAGCGAGGTTGACACAGGAAAAGAACTATCCTCAAAACTCTTGTTTTCATTTTTTAAACGAGCTTGACACAAGATAAGGAACTATGCTCATAACTACTCTCTACAATCTACCTAACAAGGAACTATACTGTAAAAACCTTGATTCATTTTTTAATGAGCTTGACACAAGACAAGGAACTATGCTCTAAAATCCTTGATTCATTTTTTAACGAGCTTGACACAAGAAAAGGAACTATGCTCATGACTACTCTCTACAATCTACCTATATAACCTATCCTTGTTTCATTTTTTAACGAGGTTGACACAAGACAAGGAACTATCCTCGAACCTAATTCATTTTTTAACGAGGTTGAATCAGTAACAAGAAATTTCCTTGAGACTAACTAATTCATTTTTTAACGAGGTTGACACAGTAAAAGGAACTTTCCTCGAACAATTGATTCATTTTTTAACAAGGTTGACACAGGAAAAGAACTGTCCTCATACTCAGTGATTCATTTTTTAACGAGGTCAACACAGTAAAAGGAACTTTCCTCGACCAACTAATTCATTTTCTAACGAGGTTGACACAGTAAAAGGAACTGTCCTCATGACAACCTGTTTCATTTTTTAACGAGTTTGATACAGGAAAAAAAAAACTATCCTCGCGCTCACTGATCATGGCTTCCAACTGGAAGAAAGACATGTTAATGGACACATCTTGATCATGGCTTCCAAGAGGTCTTCATCAGAAGGAATAATAGTTCTCTAGAAGGAACACATGTCAAAGGACTCAAAAGGGATAAGAAAATCGCGTTCAAATAATCCCATAGAGTTTTCCATGTCAATTACCGAATCTAATTCAAAGGAAGATGAGCAAACAGTGAGAGGCTCACTTACATCAGTAACTGAAAACATGGGACCAATTGCCACATAATTAACCCATGGTGGGGTAGGTATGACTTTAGAATCAGGAACATTTAGGGGTGTCATATTATTAGTAGTTGAAACAAGACTAGGGAAAGAAATCTGGTCTACAGTCACAATATTGCCATTGTGAGGGAAAGACATCACGCAAAGGAGTGTCGATACGACAACTTTCATTGCATAAACATAGTCTCACCCAAGGAGTAAATTGAAATCCAAGGGACCTCGAACTACCATAAGATCAATATAGATAGTTTTACCTTCCAAGGTAATAGAAAACTTAGGAAGGATCCCTAAAGGTTCACTAATGGTTATGTTAAAAGCTTTCAGATTCTGCATAATAGGTGCAAGCTGAGGGGAACCCAAAGCTTTCCAAGTAGTTGAGGATAAAATACTAACAGAAGCACCTTCATCTACCTGTGTGCCATGCATGTCCCTACCACCAACCTTGACAATGTTTTGCAAAGGGATGGAGGAAGGAAGACAAGGTTCTGTCAGTCTATTCCAATCAAAGGAAAAGACCTCAGTACTTGGAGGGAATTCTGTAGAAACAGGTGAAATGCCCCCTGGCATAGAAGAATCTGATGTAACAAGAAAAACCTGAGCGGTATGAAGTTCACTCTCTAAAGGGAGAGTGGGATCGACAGAATGTGAAATTGAATCAGCCACTTGATCAACAAATGGACCATCAAGCTGAGTGATATGAGTTTCACTCTGCAATGGAAGAGTGGGATTGACTGTACTTGAAATTAGATCAATCACTCCGTCAGTTAACGATAGGTTGGGAGAAAGTTTACAGTCACCAGTTGGAAATTCTTGCTGTGGAACAGTAAGGTTTTCCAACAATTTCGAGGCTTCATCCATGTGAGGGAAAATGTGAGTCTGATGATTCCCTTTGCATAACTTACAAGGAAACCTAACTTTACCCTTTTTCCCAGGAACCTGACTATCACTGGTTGATGGATCAATGGAAAGTTGATGAGATTTTTCTGACCATACTTCCAAGACCTTTGGAATACCAGGACAATTGATAAGGAAGTGGTCACCCTTACAAAGCCTGCAAGGGTATTTGGGTTTACGATGCATGTCAGAGTTTTCCTCAACACAAATAACACTTACAGTCGTGGTTGGTTGGTTGACTTCTTTCTTATCTTGCTTCTTCTTCTTCTTCTTCTTCCCTTTCTTCTTCTTCTTAGCCACCTGGTTACTAGCATCAAGGCTTTTACCAAGCGAAGAGGAAGAAATGGAGGAAGAAAAATTAGGCGAAGAAGGTAAAGGGTCAACAGAAGTTTGGTGATGTTGAGATGGTGAACTCTGTTGAGGTGAAGCATTCGATTGAGGTGGAACAATTGGAGTATTTGGGGCCAACGAAGTTGAAAATAACCATATCAGTAAACCTATTGTAAATCCAGGTAATGACAAAGTAGCCATATAAGGAGGACCAACATTTCCAAAGTAAGAAAAAGTACTAGGATTCTCGTTAAGAGGGGTTCCTTGGTTGGTAAATTCCGGAACATTTGCCATTATATTCAACTTCAGTGAATTTTATTAACAATTTAAAACTAAAATTAACAATTCACAATTCACACCTAACAATTAAAATTTACAATTCACACCTATGGTCTCTAAAAGTAAAAACAAACAAATTAACACGCGCTATCAAATCTAGGAGCCAAACCACAGACAAACAGTAACTTTCCGTACCAAAAGCACTAGTTGGTGATGAAATCCAACGTCACAGAATTCAATACAGAAATGGCGGTTGGAACAGTTACCCCGACAACCTGCTTAATGAATAGACTGGCACAAGTTTCTCCACTAAACCATCTCGAGTGAAGAGAACCCCCCAGAAAATCCAAGTGAGTCTAGTCGATGTCTGCTCCAGGTACAGTGGGATCTTCCCTCCACCGTCACCTTAGGAAAGAATCCTATAGATTATGGTCACTATGGTTACCAATAGAAACAAATATACCTGGGGGAACAGTCTATGATCTGACACACATGCAAGGGCAAAGTAGCAAGCTCAATCCCCTTAAAGGCTCCTTGACATAATCCAAGGTTTACTAACAAGTGACCCCAGGCTCCTCGACAATGGTTAATCCGAGGTTTACCATTTTTAATACGTGTATATCTAGTGGCATTCCTAATGAGGAAGGATTGACTACCCCACTAGTTCGGACATGATCTCGTGCTTGACTCCTTTAAGAGGAGCTTCCCAGAGCATATATGTAACAATTGGAATTTCTTTCCTACTGCAAGATCGACTACTTATTTGTTTTACTGTCTTGGAGAGTTAACTAAAACCTATTCCAAGACACTAGCCAAAGCTAAATTGGTGGAAAGAGCCCTAAAAATGTAAAAAATTACTAGAAGAATTTTAGTTAAGCGCTGTGTTATTTAGGCTGTTATTATTCAAAAGGGTAAATGGATATGAAACCAATGGTGTTATGACCCGACCCAAAATTGAATGCAATCGAATATGATAATGTAATCTTTTCAATTCGATGAATCCTAACTAAATTAAGGAGAGAGTTTCCATTCACTTCCAACAATGCAAAAAATTGATCACTAAGAGAAAATATAACAAATTCTCTAATGCACTAATTTCATCAAGAAAAACTAATGCAAATCAATTCCAAAACAGTTTTTACTTTTATTTTTGTGTGTTAAAAACAAGCATAAAAATATGTAAATTCAAATCAAAGAAAGCTGATCTAAATCTACGATTGATTTTTTAGAATGTAAACTATGCAATTGTAATCTATGCACAATTCACTTGAAAAGTATTCAAATGTAATCTATGCACATTTTTCATTCATATTCAGAAAATGAGAATTCTAATTATGTAAATGTGATGTATGCAAGAGAATTCTCAAACACAAGATGATTCTAATGTAATGTAAGAACCAATCAAGTGCAAGTCAAGAAAATCAGGTGAGAGTTCCAAAGATCAAAAAATAAAAACACTCAGACAAACCTCCAAGTAATGACCAAAGGAAATAAAATTAATAATTTCTCAAAAAATAGACTCAAAACACCCAATTGATAAAAGCTTCAAATAAGAATGCCAATGGAATTAACCTAAGAAAATTTCCTGACAAGTCACGTGCAGATCTGGGCAGAGGCTAAAAACACATAAACAAATCCTACGCTGACTGAAAGAGAAAATCTTAAGTTTTTCAAAATTTTGATAGGGCCACAGGCCCCCAGTATACCGAGGTGCGGTACCGCTCTGTGTGTAAAGAAAACGTGCGGGTATGTCTGCATTGTGCTATAAGCAGAGGGTGCGGTCCTCTTCCAAAAGTATGAAAAACAAAAAATAATTCAAGATCTACTAAATCTACCCAATCCCACACACATCAAGCCAAAAACCAGAAACAAAGACACAGTTTCTCAAGTCAAAGGAAAAAACAAAAATTCAAGTCCCCAGTATGGTCGCCATTTTGTCGGCCGGATAAGTCGTTCTTGCAGACAAGATCGACCTCCCTTGTATCTAATGATATCCAACGATAAGAAAACCAAACAAATTCTATCTTTCTCTAAATATGCACTTTATAAATAAAGGCAAACAAGTGTTTTAGGCCTACCTTGGGTCCAATGCAAGTTTGTAGAAGCCATGCTCCGTTGATCCAAATGAGCTCCTTTATAAAGAGTCTGCAGACACAAACAAGCACACACATTAAATAGCACCTGAAAAGCCAATATAATAAAGCATATTTATCATAATGATCAAGGAATTTATGAAACAAACCACATAAGACAATTTGTTGAGAAAAATGAATTTGATTGTATTAACTTTAATCAAAGAAGAACTTTACAACCTTAGTGCCTTGATGTTTTACAAGCTCCTCCCAAGGTCCAGCAAGAAGTCTCCTCTACTTTGACAAGTTTCACTCTCTTCCTAATAAAGCCAAAAGGTATGTAATCTCTCCTCTCAAGCTTAACTAAGAAGTCTCAATTCCACCAGCATTTACCCTTAAAAATGTTTAGCTTCTAACCTCCCTATCAACCAGCCCAATGCCTTAATTTATAGTGCAATGGAGGGAAGTTACTAGGTCCACCTTCAAAGGGATAAGCTCCTCCTATCAAGGGATTAGCTCCTTTAGTTTTGGGATGCATGAACCACCTAGGAGCGAACCATCCACATCAAGAATCCTTCTAGAAGCATCCATAATTAACCACAAGTGAGTTTTTAGGAATAAACTTGCGCCTTTTTTACTTTTACAGGGGTCCGCACCCACTCCTTTAGAGATAGAGTGGGCAGGTCTGCAGGTAAATTGAACAAGGGGTGCGAGACCGCAGGTAACAGTGAGAGAAAGTGCGGAACCAGAGCTTTATTGATTTTCAAGGACTTTCTCTCATTTTTAAAGCTTGACATGAAGAGATGAGGTTTGAGACTTACCAAGGAGGACAATATGAATGATGATAGACACATACTGACTACAAATATTCATGGTGACAATATTTTGTGTGACACCTCCATTCCAAGAAAACTATGCTGAAGCTTCAACCTCTAGTGAGCCAACAGAGGATACTCAAATCAACCTAATGGGTCTAAACAGTGAACAGCAAATATTTTTAACCCAGGATGACCAAGAGGCTCATATTTTCAATCAATTTCAAAGCAAATCCGAGAATCATTTTATTTCAGAGAGGGATATGATGCAGTTGTCTATGAGGTTCATAAATAATATAAATTGAGAAGCAGAACAGTGGATGTTCCTGAACCCAGCAAGCAGAAAGATATCAAGCAGCCTAAAAAAGCAAAGGATAAAACCTCCCCTACAGAACTCCCTGCTAAAACATACCTCAACCTAAAAGAGCCCAAGGTTGAGTACATATCAGACTTACAACCATCAAATAATCAGCCATCCACCTCCTTTCCTCCAAAAGAAAATGCAAACAGCTCTCCTGAAAGTGATTTTAAAGCAGATGTAGTTCATAACAGCACTCTTGATAGGGAAAAAACCATTGAAAACACAGCAGAAAAGGAAAATCTTGCTGCCCGGAATGCAAAAATTCAAGTGGAAAAACCTTTTAACCTGGAAATCGAAATTGGCAACTTAAAAATAGCCATTCCACTGTCTGAATTGGCTAAACATGAGGTTTATAGAGAACAAATCAGCCAGTCACTTCAAATATCAGAGAATAGAGACACAGTAAATGTTTTAGATGACCAGCCAGAGTTAATCTTTGGCCCTGAAGTTAAGGGTAAATCAGTAGATGGAGGAGTTCCTCCATTCTATGTAATCCTAAACATCCATGACAAAGTACTTCACAATGCAATGTTTGATTCGGGAGCTTCCCATAATCTAATGCCTAAGTCCGTGATAGAAAAATTGGACCTAGATATCACAAGGCCATATAAAGACTTGTTTTCATTTGATTCTAGCGAGGTTAGATGTCTAGGCCTAATCAAAGATTTGTGTGTATCTCTAGTCCAATACTCGGCTAAGACAATTTTAATGGATGTGGTGGTAGCTGATATCCTACCAAAATATGGAATGCTCTTGTCCAGATCTTGGGGCGCTAAACTCCAAGGATCTTTGCAGTTAGACATGTCTTATGCTACCATCTCAGTCTTTGGCTAGCCAATTGTACTGGGAAACATTGATGAAATATGTGGTCAGCAGTCAAGAGAAACCCCAAAATTTCCCCATTTATTCCATGAATTCTGATATGGATTCTTTCATCTTATACAATGTTGAAATATGTCCCAAAACTGATGACAATTTTCTAGAATCAACATAAGGAAGAAGCATAAATGACGAATCTACTGCTCAAGATCTACAAATTGTTGAAGTAATTGATGAAACAAACACACAAGGCAAACCATATGAGCTACAAAATCCAAACCTGCCCACTAAGACA
>Ga0115851_100686_pt1 | contig 16144 bp, 24 predicted proteins | sample InSIn2gowninarea_FD_83865 | JGI IMG/M metagenome (GOLD analysis project Ga0115851, IMG submission 83865)
ACATCCCAGAACAAGAGCCGCATGTCGGACAAGCGTTTTGTTCAATGAAGCCGAATTCTTCTTCTGACATTTTACCAGCTTTTACCGCACCAACACCTTCAAAAACGGATGTTAATGACAAATTCCTCCATCCCTTTTTCATCATCGAATTCTGCTAGCCCTACCTTATTTTCAAGATAAGTAACCATATAAGCATGTTGTTCCTCTATTTTTTTTGCATATTCCCGTTGAAATTCTTCTGGTTTCATATCTAATTTTTGGGCTTGTGATTCGGCAAACTTACGAATTTGCTTTCCGCCTTCATCTTTTGTATTTGCAGGAGGAAGTTCCCCGAACCAGCCACCGTCCCTTTCTTCACTTAATTTGTCGGAAATATCAAGGCCCATTTCCTCTACCTTTTGTTTAACCAACTCTACTCTTATTGCCCAATCAAGGTAATCTAACGCCGTATCATCGGGATATAAAAACCGTAATTCACCAATTGTAATTTCTTGTCCCTTTACAATGGCTGCTGCTTCGTTATCATCATATTTGGAAATACTGCTGCACCCAGCCATAAAAATAAAGAGCATCAAAATGGAAAACCGTACGACTTTTGACATGAAAACACCTCTATTTCATCCTTCCACCAAATGGCCCGTTTGCTGAACTCTTTCACTAAACTCACATTTTACTAGGAATAGCATTACCAGGTAGCGGTAATGCTATGTTACCAAAAAGGTTTATATTCATTCGAAACTTCAATCATATAAGGATAAGCCATCCAAATAACAATGAGCACAGGTGTCATCAAAACACCAATTTGCCACCATGAGATATTAAACAATTCGTAAATAGGCAAGACTATTATTGGAATTAAACCAAACATGCCGGTTCTAATCTTTGACGTAGGTGTCAGATATTGTCTTTTACCACAATGTGGACATTTCAGTCGAAATCGAAATAGTGTTATTACGGTTTGTTTCCACATCCATTGTTTTCCACATTCTTTACAAGTAGGCATTTCCAATCACCTCTTTGTTATTGTCCTCAAACTACATCCATTCAAGACGATACTACGTTAGCTCAATAAAACTACGCTTTAATTATAACATAATATTCAGAAAATATTCTCGTTGATTCTCTGTATGAAACAAGACAACGCTTTTCAACTTCCTCTTTACACGAATCTATTTTAGACGGTTCTCCAAGGATTCGATTGCCAGTTTAATTGCAATTAAACGACGCTCATTTAATGTTTTTTGAGAACTGCCTTCTTTTGCTTTTGCTATCTGTTTTTCTATTGATGGCATAATACCGCGTAGAATATCTTTAGAAGTCAAAATGTTTTCTCTATCATAGAAAAAGTCTCCCCTACCCCAAGCGTCTTTGAGGCTCTCCAACCCAACCTTTACGGAATTCCGCCTCTGTTTAACAAGGGTTGTATTTGCACCTTTTTCTGTCATACTATTATAAGCATTTGAAAGTTTATGTAAAGTTGATTCCAAGGATTTAATGGACATATCTTGGATTTCTTGGCTAACATTTTTCATGTGCAAACCTCCTTATTCCTTTTCTTTGGTTATCTATTTTGTAGAATGGTAAATAACCTCGATATATTTTAACAAAGATACATTTAACGTCTTCCGCTTTTCTGATTCGTTACTACAACAACAGTAGGAACTGTCACTAAAGCAACAGTTCCTTCACTAAAGCAATTCTTTAATACATACATTATAGCATTTATTTCAAACCAGGATGTATCTGCATGATTAATTTTGTTTTAAATTCTAATTTCCCTAAATCATTGATAGACTGACCATTCAGAAATATATCTAGTCCTATTAATCCATTGATTCCCCAATCATCTAAACGAGTACTTCGTGCAATAGTACCACTTGTCTAAAACTTCACTTTAAGAACAATATGCTATACTAAAAAAACGAAACAGTAGGAGTGATAAAGGATATGATTCAAAAAAGGTTATCGGACCATATTGCAAACGACATTATTGCGATGATTACAGTAGAAAAACGTTTTAAACCAGGAGATAAACTTCCAAACGAAATGGAGCTATCCGAAGAACTTGATATTAGCCGGACAACTTTACGGGAAGCGATCCGCATTCTTGTGACAAACAGCATTTTAGAAATCCGCCGAGGAAAAGGTACATATGTTAAAGATGACGTCGATATCAACAAAATGGAGTCCTTAAGCTTCCTTACCGATGCCAAAATCAACACGAAAGATTTATATGAAATTCGCCTCATTTTTGAACCAGAAGTTGCTTACCTTGCAACAATTCGGGCGAGTAAAGCGGAGTTAAAGCGAATTATCGATTACGGATTGTTAATAGAAGAAAAAATAAAAAACAACGAAGATCGCACGGAATTGGAGCATAAATTCCATCAATCCATCGTGAAAGCGACACATAATGCATTTATGGAAAGACTGATGCCTGTCATTCAACAAGCGATTGCCAAAGGCGTTATTTTATCTACTGAAAAAGAAATGGCAATCAAAGATACCATCAGCGACCATCGAATGATTATGGATTTTATGCAAAACCGCAATCCAGAAGGGGCAAGAAGTGCGATGAAGATTCATATTTTACATGCAATGAAAGAACTTGGAGTAGAATAAACTCTTCTTAGAATCATCAGCGAGAGGTCATACAACGTTATTGACAGTAGACAACATAACCCTTAAAATAACAATAATAATTAGTTTTTTTAAAGGGGGAGCAAAATGAGAAGTGATAAAATCAAAATCGGGCTCGATCGTGGTCCACATCGTAGTCTCTTGTATGCGACAGGTAAAGTAAAACCAGGAGATTTACAAAAACCATTTATCGGGGTATGTAACTCGTATATCGATATCATCCCAGGACATGTGCACCTACGTGAATTCGCTGATGTCGTGAAAGATGCCATATATGAGGCTGGTGGCATTCCATTTGAATTTAATACAATCGGTGTCGATGATGGGATTGCAATGGGACATATCGGAATGCGTTATTCCCTCCCAAGTCGTGAATTGATTGCCGACAGTGCAGAAACGGTCATTAATGCACACTGGTTTGATGGTGTCTTTTACATTCCGAACTGTGACAAAATCACACCTGGAATGCTCATGGCAGCAGCTCGTACAAACGTTCCTTCTGTTTTTGTTTCCGGCGGACCAATGGAGGCGGGCATTAGCCAGGATGGGAAGAATTTGTCATTAACATCCGTTTTTGAAGGTGTTGGTGCGGTAAAAGCTGGTAAAATGTCAGAAGAAGAATTCGGCTTCATTGAACAAAACGCTTGTCCGACATGCGGCTCTTGTTCTGGGATGTTTACAGCAAATTCGATGAACTCTTTAATGGAAATGTTAGGTGTTGCACTTCCTGGTAACGGATCGATTATCGCAACAAGTGAAAAACGAAAGGAATTAATCTATGAAGCTGCCAAACATCTCGTTCGCATGGTGAAAGAAGACGTTAAACCACGTGACATCATTACAAAAGAAGCGATTGATGATGCATTTGCATTAGATATGGCAATGGGTGGCTCCACAAATACGGTTTTACATACGTTAGCTATTGCGAATGAAGCTGGTATTGACTATCACCTGGAAGACATTAATAAAGTCGCAGAACGCGTGCCCTATCTTGCAAAAATTATGCCGGCATCCGATATCTCGATGGATGATATAAACAAAGCAGGTGGCATCAGTGCAATTATTAATGAACTAACGAAAATTCCGGGCACCATGCACCCAGAACGTTTGACGATTACAGGCCAAACGATGGGTGAGCTTGTTAGCGGATATGAAATCACGAACGATCAAGTTATTCGTACGAAAGACAACCCGTACAGCCCAGTTGGTGGACTTTCCGTTCTTTTCGGTAACCTAGCGCCAGAGGGTGCGGTCATTAAAGTTGGTGCGGTAGACCCGAGCATTAACGTATTTGAAGGTGAAGCCGTTGTCTTTAACTCACAAGATGAAGCACAAGAAGCAATTGATAACGGTACAGTAAAAGAAGGACATGTTGTCGTCATTCGTTATGAAGGACCAAAAGGCGGACCAGGTATGCCTGAGATGCTCGCTCCAACGTCTGCTATCATGGGACGCGGACTTGGTAAATCAGTTGCACTTCTCACAGACGGCCGTTTTTCTGGTGCATCACGCGGAATTTCAGTCGGACATATTTCGCCCGAAGCTGCAGAAGGTGGGCCAATTGCATTAATTGAAAATGGAGATACGATTACGATTGACCTGCCAAACCGTACCATAAACGTTGACCTATCAGATGAGGTTTTACAAGAAAGAAAGAAAAACCTACCAACATTTGAACCGAAGATTAAACACGGTTGGTTAGGAAGGTATTCAAAGTTAGTAACAAATGCATCAAACGGCGGCGTAATGAGCATATAATTGTTTTACACCATAAATGATTTTCATAGATTAATAGGAAAGCATCTTTACCGAGGAAATAAACGTTTGGCCTTTTTAAACCAAACATTTATTTCCTTATTTTTTAGCAAATTATTAAACCATTCTATCCTTTTGGAGGTACACGGGGACAGGTACCTTGTCCCACTAAGATTAAGAATATAAAGGGGACAATTAACCTGTCCCCTTGTCCCCCGAGTTAATATCCGTACGTTTCTCCTTCCTTTAAATTTATGCTGTGATTGTTTATCGATACCGTACTATTATTCTTCCATTCCACTTCTACTTCCTCTTGTTTGTCACGATAATAAATTCGTTTTTTAAACCAAAGTGGTCCGTTTAATTCTCCTCTTATTCCAAAGGAACCTGCTGCCCCTGCATCATAACGATAAAATTCAATGGTATAGTTCCCATCAGGGGATTGTACAGTTTTAATGTGTTCATTCGCTCCAAAAGAAGAAGCCAATAATGTTAACAAAGTAGCTAGAAAAAGAACCACAGACAATAAAAGTGAGATAATTACGGTTACCCAACTTCTCGTTTTCGTTCGCCAATTTCTTTTATCTTTAAAGCCTAAAATCCCTAAAATAAAAGCTAACAAACTAATTATCAATAAAATATAATTGGGAGGCGCAATGAGCCAAGTATGACTAAGATTAGAGTACAAGGAGTAGACTGCTAATCCGAAACAAACAAGTATTAAATAAAAAGAGACTAAGTTGTATCTTTTTTCCACAAATCTTCCCTCCTATCTTTCTTCTTCCGTTGTCTTTCCTGTAGCATACCCTTGAAGGAATGCACCTTTAAATAAGACTTCTAATCCTTTTGTGACCTCTCATAAAAAATTTCATACGTCATAAAGCTGCTTTGAAAACTCCCGTGTAGATTACTAAATTGAATTTTTAATGTCTTTCTTGATTCCGCACTCCCAGTTTTTATCGTATCGATCTCTTCTTCTAGAGATAATAAACTTTCAATACTATGGACTAAATATTGCCTTTGTTCTTGTGTATAGTCTTCTTTAGTTATAAGTCCTAATAAAGTCTTTCTAGCGTTTTTAACTTCGAATAAAATGTTGTCCAAATCTTTCCTACTCATTTTTACAGGTCCTTTACTGACTAACCAATCTTGTTCAAAAAGTGGAAGCAAATACTGAGTAAAATCAATGGTTAGATCATACTTACTTCCCGTTGTTAATTGATCAAAATCTTTTTCATACGAATGCTTAAACTCATTTACATCCTTCCTATATTCATCGACAACAACTGGGTCAGGTGTGAAAGAGTAACTTTTATGAATACTGATAAAAGAATAGGGATAATACCAAGTTACTATTAGAACAGATAACACACATACCCGACTACACACATAATGACTTTTTTCCTTTTATTACTCACATTAAATCCTCCGCCTCTTTTGAACGAATCTATCCTTAACGTACAGAAAAGGTATGACACGGAACAAAGTCGTCAGTAACATATCTACCCTATTCATCTAACTCCCCTCCAATTAAAAAGGGCTTTCCGTATCTTTAAGATAAGCCCCAATTAGCAAGAAAAACCCTTGAAAACTTTTTATTGGTCATGATGTTCCTTCTCCCATTTATAGGGTACTTTCGACCAATTATAAAATAAAATAAACAAGAACATCAGTAAACATATCCCTATATTATCAACCCATTTAACTTCTCTATCAAAAATGAACTGCCAAATAATAGATACCACAAAAAATATGGATGGAAATCTGATGCTTTCCCTAAACATATTTGACCCCCCCTGCATGATAAAACTTCTCTTGCAAGACTTCTTATCGCATTAAAGTCCCCATTAGTTTGTCATTCTGATGTTGCTTCAACTTCTTTTTTTAGCCAATCTTCTTCTGCTTGGTATCTATTCAAGGTTTCTGTAATAGCATCTTTAACTACCCTGGAATAATCGTTATGTAATTCTTGTTCCAACTCTCTAATCTCAACCCTTAATAATTCCAATGCCTTACCTTTTTCTTCTTTAGACATATATTCATAAATTTTTCTCATAAAGAATACCTCTCTAGCGCATAAAACTTCTTAACTCTTCTCCTTGATACCACTACAACGAAAAGCTGTTGTTATGCTGTAGTAGCCGTTACTTAAAGTACGACCTATCACACCTCTCAGTCTATGTATTAATCATTTATTTTAATCTATCAATATACTCTTTTCCTTCTATCAGTGAAAGACCTAAATTTTCCCGTGCTTTTTTAACTGCTTGTACTTCTTCCCCCTCTTTTATTAGTTTACGTAATTCATTATTTATTGGATTTTCTGGCAGGTTCAATTGTTTGGTTACTTGGTCTAAGGTATATTGGATCCCTTTGATGCGACCTTCTAATTTATCCACCTTAGCTGTCAAATGGATGATGATAAGAAAAGCTATAATGATAAGAATGTATTCCATATTTTAGTAAACCTCCATATTTTTTATTCTTTATTAACGTACGAAGTAGAAATCCAAAACTTTCACTATTAAACACCTCGGATCCAATCGTACAAGAAAAAGCGCATGCTCTAATTCCACACTTAGAATACATTTCTCGATTATACTCCAATCTCAAATAAGTGAAGGATACATATTACTGCTGACTCTGGCATTCTACTTTCTTTCACAAAATAGATATAATTTTTTCGTAGAGGGAACTTTCCGCTTTCCTCCATAATTACAATAGCATCAGAGTTTTCATATAATATTGTTTGTTTGGTATTTGCCTTTTTAGAAACTATGTAGTTTTTACCATCTACATTGAATTGCAATATTCTTTCAGTCATTTTAAATTTACTGATATCCGTCAATACTAACTCCTCTGTATTGGCTGTTTAATAGCCACTTCCGTTTTGCAACTCCAATATCCTCAGCCTTTTCAAGTTCCGAACCTTCCATATTTTTTATCGAAATGTTTATAAACCAAGTGGTAAAATGTAAAGCTAGTAGTTTTTGCCAAATATTTCTATGATACTTCTGTAAAGAATAGACTACTTTCCCCTCTTCATTTAATACATCCATTTCAATGTTTGAGGTGATTCTTGTTGGCACATCATAGCAAAAATCATACTTCATCCAATTTCAAGCTCCCTTTTCCCTATTATGTAATCTATATAATTACGAGTGTAACTGAATTCGGTTTCATCCACAACACTCCTTGTTATTGAAAATACCTTCCCTATTCAACAAAAACGGGTGCTTACCCATCTTCAAGGTATGCACCCTAGAGTTAAATAATTCGCGCCCGATTTTGGAATCAATCACTCCATGAACACTTCAATCTCATCTTCATGCTCTTCTACCAATTCCTCTAACAAATAGTCAGATTCTTTGTTAAATTCCTCCATCCCTTTTTCATCATCGAATTCTGCTAGCCCTACCTTTTTTTCAAGATAAGTCACCATATAAGCATGTTGTTCTTCTATTTTTTAAATTTTTTCTCCCTCTAGTTGTATGTATTTGAGAGATATCTAATATAAAATTCTAATCTCCTTAAATGAAATCATCGGGATACTTCGTTCTTTTTCCAAAGTACTATCGCCATTACAATCATCCATAACCAGACAGATCCATAAAGGATTCTCTGCAGCAACCCTCCTGGCAATACGGGAAACATTGGCTGGAGGAATATTAGTATAAGACTTCCCGTCGAAAGAAACACACTGAAGAACGTCCATTTGAATAATTTCGGCATTGGCTTTCGAATGGCAAGTCCGATTAAAATTAATGCAGGAACTTGGACAACCATCCCTGGCAAAGAAGCAAATGTATGAATGAGAAAATTCAAGTCAGCTGGGAAAATGCCTGAGACACCATAACTGAGACCGAATACCACCAATAACACCGTAGCAATTCTTGTTCCCCGTTTATTCGGCCAAAATGGATGCAGAAAAATAGCACCAACAAATGTAAGAATTCCAGTCATTGTAAACGTCCAATTCATTAATAGATGATAAGGGGAACAAATTTCATAGAGTGCGAGCTCATAGGTTTGTACTCCGCAAGAAGTCACACCAAGGTCACTCATCGGCTGTTTCAGGATATTATAGGGAACAATAGTAGCTCGAATAACAATATATTCCAAAATAAAATATACACTTAGTGTTATCCAAGCGATCATTCCGATTCTTTTAATTGATTCATGCTGTTTTCGTAAGGCTCTTTTCTAAAAGATTGTTGTTTTTTTGTTACATTACATTTTATATAGACTGTACATATCTTTAATTCAGAATAACGCTCTATACCCGCTACGGAAATACACTCCGCTTTCCGCGGGGAGCTGGTGAGCCTCCTTCGTGCTGAAAAGCGTGTGCGCCTGCGTCTTCCAGTAGTGCTTCGAAGCGGGCTTTCTCGGCGCAAGGGAACAAGGAAGATTATACAAGTAGTTCCCTCACTACGTAGTCTCACCGATGCTCTTCTTCCCGCAGGACAAGGAACGCTTCGGCAGGGTTACATCGCACGCAGAAAAAAGTGGTCTTCTTTTTTCAAGGAGTCTCCGTGTATTTCCTTCGCTATGTTGTCTGCTCTACTTGTATAAACAAAAATATGTTGTTTACAAGAATAATATAACGGTCTTAAACGTGTTTCGATGAGTTATGATCTCAAAAATATTTTTGCATCTATCTTAGCGTAGACAGGATGCGGAGACTCCTGCGGGAGAAGCACGTGTCCGAAGACCCCGCAGGAAGTGGTTTTCTTCCGAGGAGGCTGAGGCCGTGCCCGCGGAAAGCGAAGTATTCTGCCGGAGCGAATCCTAGCACAAAACTTTCATCAGTGTAAGCGAGAGTAAACTATTCTTAATTAAATAGATCAGGAGTTTCTATCAACTGTAAAACATCAAAAGCAACGAACTATACGAAAAGAGCCTTTCGTAAAAAAATAGCTGTACATAGAGTAAGAATAGTCAACAATGCCATTAATATATATACAATCATGTTCTCCCCCTTAAATTTAACGTTAGCTATTTTAATGATGAAAGGCTCAGATCCTATAAAAGTTAGTTGTCTTCTATATTGCTCCTATTTTAAAAGCTGAAGTGCGTTAATCCTTCTCTGATTAACGCACACATGGCTCAAAAACTATGATGAAATAACTAACCCAACACTACGTACATGTATAAAAAAGCTTAATGTAACTCTACCTTAGTGCCTGCTAGCAAATCTCCCAAATGCCTTTTATCTTTACTGGATAATCCCATAAACAGCAATATTAAACCAAGTAAGGTCCCGCTGTTCATGATGACAATAGAAGTGATGGAAAAATCACTATACATTCCATGAATAACCCCTATATGTCCTAACTGCCAAGGCAAGAACTTGATGATGTTTCTTGTTAAACTTGAAATGAATCTACGCTTTTTGTATATCAGTTTAAGCCCAGAGACTCTTTTTCCTACAGTTCCACTTTTGAAGTAGTCTAAATAGGAAAATAAAAGGATGATTGGTATTACGGACGTAAATGCGGCTATCAGTTGCGTTTGCATTTCTGTATATTCTGGAATTCCGTCTAGAATGAAATAAATGATTCCAAGGTTGATAATCAACAATAAGAGTAAATAAGCAAGTATGACCACAAAATCAACAAGTAATTCTTTAAATCTTATTCGAAGTGGTATATTAATCATGGAACACCTCACATATTTTTAAACTGACATTAAAACTCACATGGAAACTATGTTTAACTATTAGACCCGCATTTTGAAGTAAATTCTAGAAAGGATAAAGAGAGAAGTTCGTTTATATTTTCAGAAAAGCTGTTATTAAATATAGTTTATTTAAGTTTAATGCTACACTGTTTTACAACGAAACACCCTTTTTAAAAAATTATCCAAAAGTGAGTATACGATACAACTTTATTTTAACTGCTTTTCTTCATGCTTATGCCAAGTATAATGAGCGCAACATATATTACGATGGCAATCGAATCTATAAGTGTGTCCTTAAGCCCCGACACTTCCAAAGATGCCGTTACTCCAAGAATAACCAACAATCGGATGATTAGAATAGTCACGATCAACCATGCGGAAAAACGGATTTTTGATTGATCAGTGTGAAATGACATGATAATAAAAGCGATACCAAAGACAAGATTCTCCACCGTAATGATGTGCCAGACATATGTGAATATTGTTTGAGTGCCTACGGATATCGCTTCCATGTTGAGCTTCGGTAGCACAGTGGAATGCCCGTTCCATGCGTGCGTCAAGGCAAACAGAATTGCAAGGACGCCTGCAATCAGATAATAAAAATTCCTAACCTTGATGTTCATCACACCCTTCCTAGTTCCTACTTTCTCTTTTTATTTCTTAATCTTTCTAAATTTATTCTCTTAAAGTGATTTAAAGAACGTTACTTTAGCAAAAGTAGCTCATTCCGTGAATTTGTCATTTTTTATATTCCACATACCTGCCCATTAACAGAAGCGACTGCTCTTATTTAATAACTTTCAATGACGCATAACTACCAAAGAAGCAAATAGCGTTCTCGATTAGTAGAATTAAACTTTTCCTATTTCATTCTACTGCCGGTTAGGATTAATATCGCGTTTCCATACTAACCTAATATTCGATTAGTTATTGTATTTGTGAAAAGAAAAAGACGATCATTTTCAGACCGCCTTGTTGTACTATTGCCCCCGTTCGTTCGATATTTCGAATTGTTTATTTCATGATTTATGGATGTTTAATCCAATTCTATTGACCTCTTACTCTAAAATAATAAGCCCATGCTCGCAGAATATTTATTAAAAATAGGAACATGATGAAAGGATAAACAGTTGTGTTGAACCGTTCAATACCTGAGATAGAAAAATAGCCTTGATCCAATGCATCTGGAAGCATAAATGAAAAGAAGTTAAATCCGAATAAAAATATAATAGGTGCGAACATCAACGTATGAATTTTTGCCACACGCATCGCTGCCCGTTGCTTGCTCTCAGGCTCGTCATTAATCTCAGGTTTTTCCTTTTCTTCTGAGTAGGCTTGTCGCCAGACTGACCATTGTTGCAGGGACATCATTCCTGAGACGTACACTCGCTCCCATCCCGCTTCACTGTGAAAAGCGTGAGCGTTTCTATCTGCTCTCCCTTCAAAGAGGACGCTATATGCATATAACTTCGTATCGGATTTCTCAAACTGAAACTTAAATCCTCCTTTACGGATGTGGGTAAGATGCCAGCCCAACTGTTCTTTCTCTTCCAGCCACCTTTCAAGTTTGTCCGGAGCATACATCCAGCCGAATTTAAACCTGTTTTGTCGTTCGACTGATAAAGTAGTTGGTTTATCCTCAGAATGTAGCAAAATTTGAGATTGAGTGTCCTCCTCTGACAAACGCTTCGATTCTTTTTGGAGCGTAATGAGGGAATAGATCCCTATCAGTGTCACAACAAACTGGCCGGCAAAAATGATATACGTGAGGATCCACATTGGACTCTCGACGCGGGTTACAGTAAACGAGTCACCACTTAAATAGAGAGGCAGTAACAACCCAGCTTGCAAAGCAATAGAGAAAATGGTGTAGATGAAAAATATCCACCAAAAAATTGCGATTTTGCTATTTCTTGCCTCTAAATTATCTCGAACAATGGACGTTTTTACATCTTCCTTTTGCCTAGCATTACCATAAACTGCCCATTTCCCATGTTTATTCACCACTTCCCAACCGTCTACCTTAAGCGCATTTGGTAGAGGGTGCTGGCGACTACGATCAAAAGATATAGCAAATGTTTCATGAGATGGCGCTTCCTCTGTAAATGTAAAGTGGCTTAATTTAGGCTGAAAACGAGTAAGGGTGTATCCCTTTTTTTCCATCTCTCCAATCCATTGCTCCGTGTTCTGTATGTGAAAGCTCCAAAACGGTTTCCAAATCGATTTTTCACTCATTTCTTATCCCCCCGGTGTGCAATAACATTCGTATACAACTCTTCAAGTCGGGTCATTTCCCGTTGAATAACCACTTTACCCAGCTCAGTAATTTCATAAATTTTTTTCCGTTCTTCGTTGGCATAAACGACGATTAAATGATCTTTCAGCATCTTCGTAATCGTTCCGTAGACTGTACCTGAACCGAGCGTCAATCGACCTGATGTAATAACCTCCACATATTTCACGATTCCATAACCGTGCTGCGGTTGTTTAAACAGACTTAATAAAATATAAAAAGCTGTTTCGGACATGGGCACATATTTTTTGATTACTTTATCCGTATGTTCGGTCATATCCTTCCCCCTTTATATGTCACGACGTGCTATATGTCATAACGCGAGTATATCACACAGTGACATATTTACCTACAAAAAATTCCTGATCTCTGCTCTAATGCACTAAAAAATATTAACGCAGAGGGATCAGGAATTTAAATTGTTTTTGCAAAGGCGCAACCTAACGGAGGTCTTTCGAGACATTCTCATTAAATTGCAACTTTATCAACATAGATTCTTTTTGTTAGCAGCACCACAAGTGTTTGACCTACAGGCCTCTGAACGAATCAGGAGCTTACTGGCTGTTAATTCCCAACTTACATTTCTTGAAGTATCTCGAATTCTTGAAGCGGGGTCTTACAGCTAGTTGATCACGTAATAAAAAACTTATATTTACTCATCAGGATTATCTTCTTGCCGTTTCTTTCGTAAATAGTATATATAGAGGACTGGAACAAGTCCACAAACAAACAAACAATATTCCACCAATAATTATCCCGTTAATAATGGTAAAACCCTCACTTAATGATGTTAGGATACCAATCATAACTGAAATCAAAGACAACTAACTGGTGCGATTGCGAAATAAGGGCAGTCGCTTTTTTACGAAGGGGGCAGGATTGTTTAATAATCCTTTGTAATTTATGTAATATATAAATCAACTTGAACACGAGCAATCTTTACTTTATTTTTCAAACGATGTGATCCTCTGAAAAATCAATGTCTTCAATATTTTCATCCTTCTACCGAATAATAGATGCAGGTGAACTAAATGTTCCTTTTAATCATCATCTTAAAAGCAACACGGAATTAAGTAGTGCCGAGTTACAATAAATTGAATGTGGAAGCCTGGGACTTTAGGGCAAATATTTTTTAACTATTGGGATTGAACAATAGGAACTCCACAAGTTATCAGAGTTCCCATATTCTAATTAAAACAGTTCATATTCACTATTTCCAGTTCTGTAGTTTTCCACGAAGTATTTTTAACTGAGTCATCAATTGTTCGTACTCAGCTAATTCAATATTACAGGAACGTACTTCGCTGGAAATGGTTTGATTGATCGCACTTTTTTCTTCTAATGCCTTTGGCTGAATGAAAATAGAAACTTTCCGTTCATCACTCGCACTACGCTCTTTTTTCACCCAACCATTGGCTTCCATTCTTTTAATCATTGGGGTTAATGTTCCCGTACCTAAATTCAATCGCTCGCCCAATTCCTTGACAGTTAGCCCGTCCTTTTCCCATAGAGCTAATAAAACTAAATATTGAGGATAGGTAATACCAAAGGGATGAAGTGCTTTAGAATATAGTTTAGTAAATTGGCTACTCGCCTCATAAATGGCAAAACAAAGTTGATTTTCTAGTTTTAGAAAGTCCTCCAAAGAAATTCACCCCCTAATGGTTATAATTGTTTCATAATATCCTTTTCTATTTTACTTGGTTTTGTCGTTGGTGCATAGCGTTCTACAACATGTCCATTTCGATCGACGAGAAATTTGGTGAAGTTCCATTTAATATCTTTGGAAAGGACACCACCTTTTTCTGACTTCAAATAACTGTATAATGGTTCTTCCTTTTCCCCATTCACATCAATTTTCCCGAACATAGGAAACGTTACCCCATAATTTAGTTGGCAGAACTCCGTCGTTTCCTCTATACTATCAAATTCCTGGTTGTTAAATTGACCGCAGGGAAACCCTAAAACTTCAAATCCTTGTTCTTTATAAGTATTATAGATTTCTTGCAACTCTTTAAATTGGTCACTCAACCCACACTTACTAGCAGTATTCACAATAAGTAGTGGTTTTCCTTCAAAGTCTTTTAACGATTGTTCCGCTCCGTTTGCCTTTTTAACATTAAAATCATAAACAGTAGTCAATATGATTCCTCCTTGTCTATCATTCAATCGTGCGCGATTTAATCATACACGATTTAGATTTGTTTTTCAATGTAAATAACAGCGATTGCCCTATTGGACAATCGCTGTTGTTTACATTGATTATTTAGTTCCTTGCTCACGGCTAATTCTCCGCTGGAAAAAGATAAAAATAGGTAGGGGAATAATAATCCATCCTAAACTTTTAACAAAGCTATTTAATGCACGTTGTTTTTCATTTTCGATTCGTTGTTCAACCATCACATCATATTGTCTCTTTAGTTCTTCTTCACTGATCTCTTCTTTTTCCTCATTATTTTCATATTTCGGGTTATACTCTCTCATGTTTTTAAATTCTTCATAGGTTTCCGTATAAGTACCTGGGGAAACATAGTCTGCCACTGCCATAAAAGCAAACACCCCACCACCAATAACCATCACCAAAGTAATGAATGCCACAGCATAATGATACACTTGTCTTATCACATCATCTCCCTCCTCATCATTCAGATTGATTACTTGCTTCCCGACCACAATCATAGACAAAACAAAGAATACCAATAGCAATATACCCAAGATTATGAACGTCACATACTCACCCACACTTTACTTATAATCAATACTTATTCGTTTTGAGAACTTCCTAATATTTATTCTCGCTCTTAAAACGTAAACACATGTATCTAGTTGTTAATGTTATTAATTCACAATTAATTGGCGACAGCTTCTTTTACACCACTAGGCCTCGATTGATTAATGACCTTTATCCAAAAGCAGCAGCAAATAACTACTTCCTAATAGAAAAAATGCAATTTGAGTTACAACGTAGACGGTAAGCTCGACTGTTGTTAGTTTTCTTTCCCTCTTGATTTTCTTAAAATGAAGATAATAATAAATGGCACATAGGAACAACACAACTCCTGATACCTGAAAAATAATTTCTATGAAGCCAATCACAAAAATCTCCCTCCCCTTAATGGCCTGATAGTTAAACAGATTCTCCCTTTACTATTTCTTCTTCCAGTAAACCGATCCCTATAGCATTATATTTTCAGACTAAGGGCTTTAAGTTTTCAAAGGACTCCCAATTCTTTCTTTGCCATTTGTTCATACTCCTCCATGCCAGACACGATTGCAAATTCAGCGATGGAAACCGCGGATGCCGCATCAAGTTCGATAATATGCTCTTTCATCATTGGCCAGTAGTAGCCACCTGCTTTTTTATATGCAAGAATCAAAGCTTCTAAACCTTCTTCTCCAAATGCTTTATAATTGAAAACAAAGTCAGTCGAAATATCTGTTACTTTAGCTTCCGTCCAGTCAATCAATCCAGTCACATTCGCATCCGTATCAATCATGATATGCCCGGCATGTACATCTCCATGAATTAGACCTGTTTTATTTGGCCACATTGCATCATTATTGATCCAGGTTTGCCATCTATTCCAAAGGTCCTCCCCTACACCAAACTTATCTTTTACAGCTTGCATGCGTTGCTTCATGGATAATCTTGCTACTTCTGGCGTATGTACGTTCATAATCTTGGGTATATTGCTATTGGTATTCTTTGTTTTGTCTATGATTGTGGTCGGGAAGCAAGTAATCAATCTGAATGATGAGGAGGGAGATGATGTG
>Ga0115851_100688_pt1 | contig 16135 bp, 13 predicted proteins | sample InSIn2gowninarea_FD_83865 | JGI IMG/M metagenome (GOLD analysis project Ga0115851, IMG submission 83865)
ATGCTCGACTGTTAAGGCCGCCATCACCTTTAGGTGCTCGACTGTTAAGGACCTTTAGGTGCTCGACCATTTTTTGACTTATTTGAGGGGCAAATAAGTAAATTGAAGAGGACCTTTAGGTGCTCGACCATCCGCCCCCCCCACCAAATAAGTAAATTGAATGCGTTAGCATGCTCGACTGTTAAGGCCGCCATCACCTTTAGGTGCTCGACTGATAAGGCCGCCATCGAGAGGAGAGGGAGAGGATGCGCAAGCAGGCTCGACTGATAAGGCCGCCATCACCTTTAGGTGCTCGACCATTAAACACCTCACCTTACCTGCAGACCTCTACGCAGCCATATCTACTACAATGTGTTCATATATGATGTCGCTATCTCTAACTGGCTCTGCTGAAACCGGGTCTCCAGAGAGAGCTCTCCGTGACACTTGAACTTGCATCTCTACTTGGTTCATATATGATGTGCCATATCCACTCTATGTGTTACTATAGGATGCCGTCCTATCAAAGTTGACCTTGTCTATTGCCAGTGGTCCATTGATTGGCACATGAAACTATGCTAATATAAGGTGCCCTACCTTTCTGCTAAAGCCGTAGAGTCTAAAGCCCATGCATGCACTCACTCTGCCTTTGCCGTGTGCCGCCTTGTAACACAGTTGGTTCTAACTAATTAGTGCAACTTGGAGTTAAAGCTAAACCTGTGGTGAAAGCCTATTTCGACTTGCTACTATGGGGCCTATTGGACCTGGAACTATGGAGGCTCGCTCCTCCCTAGACCTAGATCTAGATTTGATGCCAGAGACAGTAAAGCCATCAATATATGATGTCACCATAGAAACATTGACAAAGTCCATTGTAACCATTGGATTCATATATATATACGTTTGAACATAATATGATGTTGCCATATCTAAGTTTTGCCCTGGCCATTAGATTCCAGGCCCTAGATGTTGCATATCGAAGTGTTACTATATGAGCTGGCATAAAGACGTTTTAAAATACTATACTGGCATAGAAACTTTCTCTCTAAACTCATCAAGGCCCACTTCCATAGCTGACAAGGCCTATGAAATCTGAAGTCTCCATCCACTACAGAGCCAAGTGCCAATGCCAGAGCTGGGCAATGCTAATCCATTTGAACCATATAAATCATACATAGAGAATATCGGCATATAGAAGTTGTCATTGCCATGAGCCAACTGGACCTACTACAACCTCTCTACTTGCCATACTCTACTTGCTCTACTTGCATGGATACGTTGTTGACCTAGCAGCCCCAGTCCGCTCAAGACGTTACTATAGGAGCTCGCCAAAGCCAGCCAGGTGCTGCTGATGTCAGAGAACTAGGCCATGCCCGTTCAATCCATATCCACGTGGTTCATATATGATATCGTCATGAACAAGTCATTGATTCTATCTGTATAGCTGCTATAATTTATACTAGAAAAAGCCCCTGCCAGAGGCTGTCTCCACAGCAGAGCCTTTCCATGGGTTGGTTGGGTGCCAAAGTCTCCCGCCCCAGAGTTCAATCCAAGTGAAAGCCGTAGTCTCCTGTGACAAATAGAACAGGTTTCAATTGCATGGATAAGTGTTAACCCATGCTATGGGCAGGTTGAACTCGCATGATAAGTGATTGCATGGATATATTCTGTCGAATAGATACTTGTTAATATCTACGCGTTACTACTGGCTGGACAGAGGCCTTGACTCACGATAAGAAGAGGTCTTGACACACAATAGAGGTCTTGAATTACGCCTCACTTTTCATATTCTCACATTTGCCCGGGAAGCTCTAATGCCTTACCACGTGTAAACTGGACTCGAACCTTGACACTTGAGGTTGGAACCTGCCCTGTATGCTCTTTATGATTAAACCACTTAAACTGGACATACCCTTCGAACCTTACCCTTGAGGCTCTATTCGATTAACCTCTCCCTTTGGCCTGGTCTTCGAGTTCGTTCCGCTCCGCTCCTCACCCAACGGATAAATTGGTGACAAGAGTAGGGCGGAAGAAGATGGCTGGCTATTGAATGGCTGGCTCCTCACCCACGCGGAGTATTTAGTTATTCCAAGAGTTCGGAGTAGGAGTAGGATGAGTTGCTAAAACGAACGAAATGGAGGATCGACCCGTTATAATTGCGAAGTATGTCGTGAACGGTGGTACATCTAGAGTCGTTATTACATATATGATATCGATTCATGACACTCGGACACTCGACCGATAGGGGGTAGCGGCCTTGTCAAAGTAAGAAATTGGAGAGTTAGAAGGTAGGTAGGGTCATAATCATATAAATAAGAAGTGTATGACTCACTGCGTACCTCTCGCATATGAAACTGAAGATGAGGCGGATGCTAAAGGCGCGAAGCGAATAAGTGTCTCAATAGGATTCAAATACTGGCACCCATATCTAGAACTTGAAAGAAGCACGTATATAAATAATTGACCATAAACCAATAAGTCTGAATCCAGGAAGTGCGTTATTTCCAAGCCCATCCAAAGCTCTAAGTTAAGGTAAGTGAGCCTATGGAAGGTAAATAGTCAAGGTTCTAATTCTTTCTCGGGGGGACGAGCTGAACCCGGTCACCCAGATACAATTTATGAATGAAGACAGACCACATTGCTAGGATATGCTTCCCTTTCATTTTAGTACCTCTTATCACCACCAACTACCTCTTCTATTTACCCACCGATATTGACTGCCTGCCTCACTTATCCTACTTTGTAATGCCCCCCCAAACTTATAGCATTGGATGATCGGATGGAAGGGCTTCACATAGAGCATTGTTTGCCGGCTTCCAACCCGTCTCGTCTCCTGCAAGGTTTTCATTTGGTTCGTCGTCGAGATGGCCGGTCCAAGAAAGGATTCCCGAGGCTTAGATAAGGAGGAACCCACTTGGGTAACTGTTACAAACCTCGATTTGATCGGTGGGCATCCATCGGCCGATTTGGTTTCTTTCTTTCCTTGGGCATCGGCTGGTGATGGAGAGGCTTCAGCGAATCAGTTTATTCCACTATGCGCCTCCCTCGGAGCGAAAGCAATCCTCCGGGGGACATCAAATATGCTGGCTTTGAAAGTGGGTAGGGAGGACAGGGCCAGCCAGCTAGCAAGCGCCCGTCCCAGCTATTGGTTGGAACGTCCTAAAATGCCATTTTTCCATTTGAGAGAGAGATAGGAGGAGTTTATGCTAACAGGAGCTTAGAAATAACGAGGGAACGAAGGTGCGAAGCCGCTTGTCCCTCCGGGGGCAAGGATCCCTCCTAATTCTCGCTGAGAGATTCTCTGAAAGCGTGTGTAGAGAGAGGGAGGGAAAGGGATTCTCCGATCCATTTTGTTGCTGGTGCTCCCTCCCAATAAAGTAGTCTACTTGCACCGGAGACCAACTCGCCGCTTACGGAGTGATTTGGGCGGCGCGTTTGAACTAAACAAGACACGTAATTATGCTTCCTATATGAGGGAGCTCAAGCACCTTCTTAGCGGGATCTTCCGGTCATGAATTATATACGTAATATAATGAGATTCGGTTTTCGTTTCAGGTTGAAAGCATAGCAAGTGATCGCTCACCCGACCATATCTCTGGGAAGGAGGGCCAGTAAACTCACTCTACAGCACCAGCTAGAAGGAAGGCAAGGGGTGCCTGCTTTTACAGACAGACTTTGAGTTAGGAACCCTATCCACTGCCCTTTCTTTTGACCCAGAGCTTTGACCCAATTTAGCTTTCTTTATTATACAGGCAGGCTCCCTTTGAAAGGTTCAGGCCTAGACACAACACAGACTTAAGGTGACACGATACAGCCCCTTATTTGAAGGGACTGCTTTAGCCGGAAGGATTACTTTCTGTTGGACCGACCTACTGCAATCACCAGTCGTTGATTGAGCTGTTTATTATTAACTAGAACCTAAGCAGCGGACATTGATCCAGTTGAATAAGCTGTTGAATAGTCAGAAGCAGGGGTGAGTGGACCAGTTCCATGTCCAGTCCCAGAAGCAGATGCAGCCAAGCCCACCAGCTTCGGTGTCCTCGCCTACACAATAAAGAATAGGGGGTGGTCAATTTGAAAGTGGGGCGGTGGGCGGTAGCGGGGCCGGATAGCGGGAGCGTTAGATCTATAGCGGGAGCGGGTCCTATGGGTCGAAGTACTTGATACGCTTCTCCGAGCGATTTTCCCGTCTAAGTGTGTGTCTCCGAGTCAGTTCCTCATCATTGTTGGTGCACTACGGTCTGGGACTGGAACTGTTAAGTCAAATTAGTATCCTTATCTGCGTGAGCTCTCCGGATCTGGTAGCTCAATGTGGTAACTGAATCTGCTAGCGTTGGGATATGTCAAGAGGATGCTAAGGCGAAGTATCGGAACGTTATAATTGTATCAGAATAGAAATGCCTGGTGCGAACAAAGAGGTGGTGCTACTCCCAGAGAGAAATAACAGGTAGTGCTACTGCTGCTATAGCTCAAAATGAGGGGGTGCTATAGTGACTCCTGCGAGAGCTAAAATGGAATAATCGGATTGAACAGAACCGGCGGGAAAGGATTAGTAGAAATATGATATTGAAGGGCGTAGGTATGGTCAAGTGAAGTATGGCAAAGCCAATGAGCGGGGGAAAGCGTAGTTATAGGCCAATTCATCTCCTTAGCTATTCGATGGGGGAATATTACCCTTATGAATCTGGTGCAGTGGGACAGAATATTGAAACGATCGAACTCTCTTGGTTGAGGTGGCACCGGCTCGAGAGCGAGAAGAATCTCTCTGGTTAGATTATGCTCCCAATTGAATCACCTTGCCCCCCGGAGGGACAAGCGGCTTCGCACCTTGCTTTTTCGTTCCACATTTCCTCGATCTCTTGAGAAGTACATTCACGTTAGTAAGAGAAACAGAGATAAGGAATGTGATATGGAGAAGGTAAGGAGACTCTTAATAGCATCATATGTGGAGGTGAATCAGTTCAATTCAGAAAGTGAAAGGGCGGTAAGTAAGGAGGTGTGGGCTTTATAAGAAGTAAGGGGGGCGGGAAGGAAGGGGGCAGGCAAGTAGATTAGAGGGTTATCCCAGTCTTTATGGTATTGGGGCACACACTGAAACCCAAAGGTCTCAAGTTCGGGTAGAGCTTTAGAGGGCTTGAGAAGGAGGGGTAGGGCTAGCAAAGTGCAGGTAGGGCGATGAAGGTGCCGGGCTTTAGTGAGAAATAAGGGTAGGTCTTAGGAAGGGTAGAGGCCCGCATTTAGGAAGGGTAGAGGGAGTGGTTCCTTCGAATTGTTGGGTAGAGGAAGTTGTTCCTCCTACCAAGGCAGTTGCTAGCTCCTACCAAGGCAGTCCCTACTGCAGTCCCTACCGCAGTTGTTCCATCTCTCCCGGCGGAGTATCCTACGCTGGTGAGCGCTCAAGCACTCCCAACGAGGCTGGGCAGTTGTTCCTTGCCCCCCGGAGGGACAAGCGGCTTCGCACCTTAAAGAAAGAATATTGAAAGGCGAAACAAACGAAAATGGCTTCAGCTAAGGGGATGGCTTTAGCTTTCATTTAGGCAAGTCATTAGAGCCCCCCAATTACTTAATAAGTGAAGGGGGGCGGGCTCCGCAGGACCTCATGGTGTGAGCGAGCAGTTGTATAGTGCAGTTAAGTTTTAGTCCAGTGGTTTCTCTTGTGGCCGCTCTCTTGGCCAGTGGTTGCCGCTCTGGAGAGGAACTGGAAAAGAATCTCGTATACAAAGAGACATTTCATTATATATGTAATTACGCTTTAGCACCGTATTTTGCAAACTCTACTCAAAGTTGAATCAACGTATCGCCATGTTGTATCTGCATCTTGGTGGTGGTTTCGTGTAGGTCCGTCTTGGTGGTCTGTTTTTTGTAGGCGTCAAGGTCGAGGAGGTATAGATCATAGATCAGTAGGTATAGAGAGAAGAGATCTAAGGAGGTATAAAGAGCCGGGCAGCAATTGAGATCCGGACAGTTAGCAAGATCGAAGATATAAGGTCTGCGGTTCGTTCGGTTTCATTCATTCTCCCACCACGCCCCCGTTAGGTAGGTCACTGTAGGCAGTCGTTCGTCCTTGGGACGCCCCACCACTCCACAGATTTATGTAGGCCGTCAATCGATCAATCAATTAGAAATCACTTGGATAAAAAAAGCTACCTGCCCTCCTCTTCCATTCGAGGTCATTTCTTTATTCGACCAGGCCGCCTGTCCCTCCCGTCTCGTCCCGTTTCATTTCTTCTCCCAGCCGGGGCGACCAGCCTCAAAGCAAACCGTGTTCCGTGGTACCAGTTCCGCCGGTGCTTGCTCCGTGCCCCCATCCACCCCGTGGTGGATCAGTGTGTCGTAACGTATGGTGTAAACTAGGGTTCCCTCAATATATATATATGGTGAAAACTGAACCTCCCTCATCTCACCTCTCACCTCACAAGCACCAGACCCCACACCCGAACCGGAACAACGGAGAAGAGAAAACCCAATACGAACGAAGATCGGAACAACACGCAACACCTAACCCCGAAGTCATCACCACTCAAATCACTGCACCGCGTAAACAAAGAATCAAGGTCAAGAGAGGAGGACGAGTCCCGTCCACAGCCCGCCGCTCCTGGAAGAATCACCAAAGCCCTTGTAGAAGGGAAAGAAGGAAATGAATAAGAGATAAGAGCCATCGCCGCCGGGGAAGGGAAAGAAAAGAAGTATGCGTGCCTTACTACCCTATGTGCTATGCGTACACCTGGACCTGAGCTACTTATGCGGACTACCAATAGCCAGCCAGCTATCCACAAGAGACAGAGCGGGACTACCAGCCAGTTACGGATATGCTTTGATGATTGAAGGAATCAAATTAGGGGAAATGTGTTGTCCGGTGGACGGGAGACACGGAGAACATATGAGGGATTTATGTTGCGACGGATGCCAAGTTCGCGATAGACGTGCAGCAGTCACTTTATGAGAATAGCCTGAAGCCCCGGAATAAGCCCGCCCAGGAAGGAGCATTGTTTTAATAGGTTTAAGCTCTTCGAACAATGCTTGGTTCTGTGAGTCCCTCTTTTCCCGACTCGAGGGCTTCCGGCAAATCTAAAAAGGCTAAAGGGCTTAAGGCTATTTATTCTTCCACTACTCCTGGACTTCTGGCAATTCTTTCCAATGCTCCTGCTACTTCTTTTCTATTCATAATGGGGTGTTATAATCAAAGGACAGCGGGGTGAAAGCAACGAAAAGGGCATTTGATAACGTTTCAAACTATTGCTGCAACGAAGCTTGCTTGGGCTTACTTTGAATTGCTGGGGATGGATCGATGGCTTGTGCGGTTCCATTGTTTCTGTTGATGGTCAACTGAAACTTGCTCTGTTGCTGCTGGAACGTTCAGTGAATATCTTACTAAGGACCTAGGAACTCTATCTCGATCTGTGACTGTTATCTTCTGAACCAAGACTGAATCGATGGCGGCAAATCAACAAGCCCCCCTAGAGGCCACTTCGACTTTTCCTTAAGCGTCGTCTAGTATGAGTTACGTAATCGTCTATGGTTTTGAACCGTACTCAGCTTATTGGACCGTGAAGTAAGAAGCGTCTGCCCGCGTATTGTTGGTTGGTCCATCCTGGATCATGCCTAAAAAACCTCTCAGGAGCTCAACCCTTCCTGCAGCTGTTGCGAAACCACACCTAACCTATTATTAGGTAGGAGGCGGGGCCAGCCGCCCTTAAGTGAGTGATCGAGAACTAATATGCCTCGCATAAAACAGGGAGACATCCTTGCCCCCCGGAGGGACAAGCGGCTTCGCTCCTTGGAGAAAGAATAAGTAGGATCTGCCTACTTATGAAGCACCTTCTTCTCTCTTCTTTCACCTTTTCTTACTGCATTTACCACTTTTACAAGCGTTTTCACTTTCAGAATTACCATCTTCATACGCATCCTTCCTTTTTTATCCCTCCTCACATAGAGAGCCGGTAAGTAAGTAGCTAGCTAATTACCACAAATAAAGAAAGAGGTGGTCGTGGCCGGATTGATTGAGTGGGAGTTGAACTAAAGATAGCATAAAGAAAGACCTTACCCTCTATCTCAGACCTTTGAAACGTATTTCTCATTGATTTAGAGGAAGTGATCAGCATCCCTTTCTTAGATTCTATTATGAATGAAATGAGATTCTATGGATTTACCCCCGAAGGGCATATGAACTACGTGAGAATGAGAGGGCATATTCTAATAGAGAAAAAGAGTGATTGGTGGTGTGACCCATTGACCGGGTTAGGATACATCATTCTTTCTCGGTTCAAAAAATCGAAGATCGTGATTGATTTCCTTTGTTTGGTCGGACCAGATACATTGGTTGACCATCAATCGATATGGGTGCAACTATCTAGTAGGCCAGAGTGTCTGTTCATTGTGGTGGGCCATCAACTAGCAGCTATTCCCCGAACCATTTCAACTGCCTATGGTCTTCGTGAACAACCACCAACCAGGGCATGCCTACCTGGGCATCCTGGGTGGGTTAGGAGTAGGTTATAAGCCTGAGCTATGCATATTCAGTGGAAGCAACGCCAAAAGCAGCATCACCGGCAGAGGCACACGCATGGACAAAGATGGGAACAAAAATAGCAGCAGGATAAGTAGAGGCGTCGGTAGAGGCACAAGCAGTAGATAAAACACAAGGTCCCGGAGGGGCTTGCGCTTCCTAGTGCAAGGAACGTAGTGCTTGCTTGACGTTAGGAAAGCAAGGAACTTTAGTTGCTCTTTGGTTACTTATTTGAGAGGGGGCACCCAATAAGTAAACCCTAACCCGGCAGGGGGCCCTTTTTTTGACTTATTTGCCCCTCAAATAAGTCAAAAAAAAAGAAGTAAATTGAAACTTTAGTTGCTCTTTGGTTACTTATTTGAGAGGGGGCACCCAATAAGTAAACCCTAACCCGACAGGGGGCTCGACTGATAAGGACCCTTTAGGGGGCTCGACTGATAAGGAGAGGAGAGGAGTTTAAGCAGTACCACCAATTTAAGAACCAGCACCAGAGCTAGTTGCCGGGGCTTATTACCTTGAACCAATTTCTCCAGCAGCTCCAATTCCGCATATATAGTTCCATCTTGAGATCGAGGTGTTTACCTCTCCCTTATGGTCGAGCGGCCTTACGGCTCCTTGGATCCGTCCCAATTCCAGTTTCAGTTTACCCAGAACCAGTAAATGATCCAGCAGAGACAGAACCAGATGTTTCATCATTTTACCCACAGGAACTTACTCGTTTGGATCTTTGACCCGCTTCAATGCAGGTTGTGCTCTCCTAAAATGCCCAATGATAGCCTTATACTGATGACTTATGTCCACCGATGTTTCCACGTAGACGCTACCTAACCTGTGTATGAATATCTGTAGTTTACCTAGCAAGAGCACTATCAGCATACTTATCTGACCAGCGATACCCCAGCTCGTGTCTCTATAGCTCGTATAACTCGTATCTTACTGCTTATATGCTAGGCTATGTGTAAACCAAGACTAATTTTTTGACTTATCAAATTCAAATTACCCGAAATTACTAAGTAACAATTTTGATAGCTTAGACAATTCTCTTTATCCATGGTCTAGAATTGAATCTTCTTTGATCGATTTGATGTATTTAGAGTGTCCTTATCGATCGATAGCCAGCATAATAGTCTAAGCAGCACGGGATAGCGGCACTCACTGCATCGTCTATCTAGAGATCTGCATATTTCCCTCCTTAACCAACTGCGGCTTAAACAATAGGATCACTTGCTCAATCAACAGAAGGCGCTGGTGGTGGTTATGGCTCTCTAACAGGTGGGGATGCTGCTGATGGTACTAGATCTACTGCTCGTGGTGCTGAATGGGTAAACGCGTGAAGCTACATTGATATCATATGCTGCTGCTAGTGCTACTGGTGGATATGCTGCTTACTCAACTAAAGGTTCAACTAGCTCTAGATCAATTGGTGAAACTCAAACTATTACTTGGTTCCGTTGCTTCTTTCTCTGTTTCTACGCCTGGCTATGCTCCTGTTCCTAGCGTAGCCTCTTTTCTAGCTCTATGCCATATGTATTCTCCTGGGTATTCGGTTTACTTTCCATCTACTCCAATATTGAGTATAAATGTTATTAATGTTATGCGCTATGTGTTCGTATGCCAAAAGTATACGCATTTTATGTACCTGTCATTATCAATATAAGTTCCTGTCCCAGCTTCTATTCGCCCAGTTATAGAGACTCCGGTCGCAGTTGCAGAACCATACCCCTATATAAGTTCCAGGTCGAGATTGAGTCCCATATCCATATCCAGGGGCAGTTGACCGGAACAAACCAACACCTGTAGCATAGGCAGCGGCAAATTAAGTCACGGAGGTAGTAAAGAATCAGCAGCAACCATTCTACCAGCAAGCAGCACGGGCATAGCCATAGGTTAGCAGACCCCGTAGTAGTTTTTGTCCCAGCAGATCCAAATCCATAGCCATAATAAGATGGATCCATCCCAGAATCTGTTCTATATAAAGATTCATTTTCTTTGTAGACCTTCAGATCTCTTCCAAGGCCCGTGGAGGCATCAGTTCCGCATCAGTTTAACCCAGTTGAAAAGCTCTTAGTGGTTTAACCAGTTCCAGTCAATGATCCAGCAGAGGCACGGGTAAAGCCAAAGGTAGTCGCTGAGAAGGAAGAGCCTCTAGTTCCATACCCAGTTTACCTAGTCTTAGATCCAAATGTAGCGCTAGAACCTACGGATGCAGAACCTACATAGGCAGAGTCCCCTGTAGCGGATCCATAAGTGCCAGAAGTAGTTGACTTAGTTTACCCGGTTCCGGGAGCAGAGAAAACGGCAGGGGCATATCGAGATAAAGAGAAAGACCCACCACCCCGACTAGCATCCAAGGCATATCCATTTAGAGCTCGAGTTTACCTGGTTCCAGTCCCTATTCAAGTTGATCCTTCAGTAGATTCATAATAACCCGTTGATTCACCACCAACATAAGCTTGTATAAATATATAGGAACCTATAAGAATTTGATCACTTGCACTTGTATTCCTCCTGTCGGATGGGTTATTTCATCTCTGTCTGTCCAATAAGCTCCACCAATATGATATGAATTATGCCCTATAAGATTCATTATGAGGGACTGATGTCTATGATTAATTCCTTGCCTATGACTTGCCTATGAAATCTCAACCATGAACCATCCAACTATGAACCATCATTTCGATCTACCATGCTGAGTATATTTCACATTTCTTTATACGTTTGGCTCTCTGTGAAAGCTTGGAGTTATGATGTATGAATGTTTAGCGACTAGATACGCGGACACCTCGAATATACTGTATGGGAATGGAATACCTTTTACGCTTCTTTCACCATCATGGATCGTAACTGGGAACTGGGAAAGACGAGGAGCCAGTCATCAATTTCTTATCTCGTTGCTGGTATAGATGATGATAGCTTTTTCATACGATACAGGCTATGAACTCTTACTAACCACTACTTGATTCTGATTTTATAGATACATAGATCCCGATAAGATGGAGGGGGAACAGACACTCTTGTGTTAGTTCAGTTTGTTCCTTACTCAATACTTTAAAGACAAAAGGAGTTCTAAACCTAGTGATTATACAACTTAGCTTATACAATTTCTCAGCTTGTATCTAGGCTTCTTAGCTTCATCAAGATTGGATCGATCGATGTATAAAAAACCGTTTGTATTACCCAATCAAAACGTGAGTTAGGGGTATGCCATGGGTGATAGTATTAGCTTGAAACTTTGGTTGTTTCTCTCTCAAGTATAGTTATGACTATGAAAGATACATCAAGCAGCTTGATAGGTGCACTAGGTTGTGCCTTGGGATCAGTAAGTGAGATATTAAGTGACTATTTTCATAAAGGATGTATGGTCCCAATATGATACATAGTAGTGTTAGCTCCTAGTATAGTAAGTGATGGGATGATAGAGTGATCTAAACACTCAACAAGTGGTGGCTTACTATGGCAATGTGATAGTGGATCTAAATATTCAAGAATGACATAGATCTCACCCAACTCTACACAATAGTCTAGTGTAGAGATAATAGCATACATACAGTCAATCCATGGATGACCAAGCAATAGATGAAATGAAAAGTCCTTCTCGATGAGAAACTAGAGTATGACTAATGTGATAGGACCTATAGTGATGGACCACTTTATTACTCCCATTTAAACAATCTTATAGGAATCATAAGCATGACGTGTACTTTTGGTTACAAATGTGTGTATTAGTTTAGTGCATATTCAATAGAGATAATAAGAGACTACATTGACCCTAGAAAAGTAGTCAATGAAGACATGCTTCATGTAGTAAAGTATTACTATACACTCGATGAAAAGAGTAAGGTCATGTGCAATAATGAATGAACTATCTAATGGCATAACACTAAGATCAAAGGAAAAAGATTTGGATTCCAATGGTTGTGGCTGAATTATATTCTTTATAAGTGGCCTAGTGGAGATGTGAGAAACTTAAGTGTCTGAAGGTAGATCAGTTGATGGCAAAGATGATGCATGAGTAGCAGATGGTTGATACATACTGTAATTCAAAGAGTCTCATAGAGATGGGCACAAGTGTAGTAGATCTAATATGGAGATGTTGCCCTTTGTATATGCAGAGTCAGTAGTGATAGAATATGGTTACATAGGCTATTCGAAAGCCGGACATGCAAGTTGTTTATGATTAGGAGGAAGCACATGATTCTCTAGAGGTAGCATAGGATGAGCATCAGCATGGGCTAGTAGAGTAGCATGGTTCATAGGTGGTGAGTTAGCGTATACACAATTGGCGCTACTACACATAGTAACACATACATCTGGATGAATCATATCCTTTATACATCCGACTATTCATTTAGCCTTATCAATTCTATTCTTTTCATTCTAAGGAGCAAATGATGTGGATAGCTAAGAGGATGATAATGGAGTAGCCTAAGATATAGAGGGTTGTAATGAGCCATGTGGAAGAAATAGATTTTGGTAGATGCCTAGGTTTGCATTAGTGGAGATTACAGAATCGGAACTTAGACCTATCAAAAATGAGATATTCTTTATCATTCCCCTATCAATGAAAATTCCAACACTAGCCTTTTACATAAAACCCTTCATGGTTTTCATGATGCACTAGCTTGTCTATAGAAGAAGTGATTTCCACGGATTCTCTCTACATAGGATTATATGTTCTGACCCACTCTATGTTTAGAAAGATGGAAGTCAATCAAATGGAGGACTAGAGGTTTGAGGAGGATAGGTTTAAGCTGCATGACCCCTTAAGGTGGTGGAGAAGCACCAGACTTATGTGGCTATAACATGGCCCTACTCCCATGAAGAATATCTAAAGGAAGAAGTGAAGAGGGGAGCATTTTCATATGAAGAAGTGCAGGTGTGAATCAGGCAAGCAGCTGAAGAAGGAGCATAAAATAAGAAAGCTGAAGCTGAGGCAGAAGAGAGAAGGACAGATGAAGCTTAGGCAGAAAAGAATAGAGTTGCAGAGGAACTTTAGTTGCTCTTTGGTTACTTATTTGAGAGGGGGCACCCAATAAGTAAACCCTAACCCGACAGGGGGCTCGACTGATAAGGAGAGGAAGAAGCACAAAGAAGGAACCGGCGGAACTTCGCCAGATAGTGAGTTGGATGGCTGGGGCTGTTAGTCGCTCGTCCAATGCATACAGTTGCCATCGAGTCCCACGCTTGCCTACACTATATAGTATTGCCACCCACGCTTTGTACCCACCCTTGCATAGTTAGTTGGGCTCACCCTAGATGTTGAGTTGGGAAAGCCATCAATGCCACCACCAATAGCACTATATATGAAATCAATAGCAAGGAATGCGAAGCCGCTTGTCCCTCCGGGGGGCAAGGACATTACTATCATTACCAAGCTTGCCTACACTATAATAGAAGGACATTCATTCCATTGGGTTGTACAGTATTTATGGATGCTGTCTTTCTTTGGTATTAAGGAAGGATCCAGCTGGCTAACCTTTCGTTGAGAGACGTTCTATTAGTCGTCTCCCCAAAAAGAGTAGTTTATAGACATGTTTTAGTGGTTTTTTGCAGTCATAAATTAGCCATTTTGTACTAGTGTTTGGACTGAAGGAGTGATCGTTGCTTAAGACTCCTGATGCAGCGAGTAGCAAGAGCGAGATAAGAGATTGTAGTGGAATAAGCTGATGAACTGCTGGTGCGCCGACATAGGTGACTGTGTTCCTGCTGTGAGAGCCTAAGGATCCGTGCTGGTATGCACAAACTGCTTCTATACTGCATGTATTCGGACTATAGAACTTGTGGGATACATGATAGTGGGACTGTTTATAGTATCCTGATTGGGGAAGAGAATCAAATTGAGGGTGTTCGGCTCCAAGTGCTAGGTAAAAAAGAGACTTAAGATATAGATGAATTGGGGATGGATGAAGATTGGCCCTCTATCGACTCTATGTCCTTCGCCCAGCGGCTTGGGGTGCGCCCCCGACGAAGAATGGAGTTGTGTTTTCCCGGTTATGATCGATCTATCAGGTGACCCAAACGAGTCATTACTTAAGGGCCTGAGGTAGCCGCGGGACAAAAAAGAAGTATTCTAGTAGCCTCTGAGTTTACGACGCACGTATGGCCAAGCCTTCCTTATAGCAGCCTCTGAGCTTACGAAGCACGGGTAGGTAAGTCACTAGTACGCTAGGCCAGGGAAGTCTTTCCAAATGTAGTTACCGGCATTGAGTGGATCGACATCTGACAATCATTGGGAAACGTCCTGAGAGGTTCTATTGAAGTAAATAGACAATCCATTTGCTTTTGATGATGAGAAGATTTGATCCCCCCGAAAGGGACGGAGTCGCTCACTATTCATATGGTGAGGGTTCTTTTCTTAAGAAAAGAAAGTGGCTTGTTTGTTCGGCTCGTTGGGCTAAAGTAGAGATAGCGATCGCGAGCATGCTGTTTTGGGCGCTGGAGTTCGATCTCAATCGCATCTATCCAGCTGGCTGGTTTCTAGTTTGAGAGAATTGGTTGGTTATATAACCAAACAAGCGCTCCTCGAGGACTCGAGACGAGATCGCTGGGAAGCAAGCCGGCTAATATACCTATAATAAGCCCCAATATACCTATAGTCCCTGGCCTGCCTGGAGAGATATTTTCATAGGCTCCGACCTGTGAGCTTTTTGATTTCCGGGCCTTTAGCATTCCTCTGCTGGCTGGCATTCTCACGTCGTAGGTTCCTGGGTTAGCCAAACACGCCTACCAACGGCAGTTCGTTGTGCATCAGAATGCCTGCCTTGCTAAACTTTCGTAGACACCTGAACATCTTTCAATATCCCTTACTTTATGAATACCGGACTTTCACTGGCTTTCCCTTTACGCCCCAAACGACTGAAGTGGGTAAATCAGTAGGAGTAGATATATCCGTATGGCTTGTGCTTTTACTCGCTAACTCATCACATCACGTATTGACATCATTACTTTTCGGTAACTAGGCAGCCTTGAGCAATATATAAACCCCCCAAAGAAAAAGAAAAGCGTAATGACATATATAATAGCAGCCTTTAAGGCAGTAGCAGAAGGTGATATTGGTTTGATGGCTTGGATGATAGCTTGGCAGGAGGTACTGAAACCGCATTCTTGGATAACTTATCATACCTGCTTGTACTGATAAGGAACCCGTTAAGGAACCCGTAGCTTATAAGTTATCACTCAGAACCCGTTCATCTCCCATTAATACAGATAAGCACTTGTAAGCTCGTAAGGGCAGACAGTCTTGCTCGTACAGATAAGGACAGATAGAGGATAACTTATGAAATATAATGAGGGCGAATAGATAAGGATAGAGGATGCGAAAGCACGCTCGACCACCCTTTAGTTACTTATTTGAGAGGGGCCACCCAATAAGTAAATTGAAACTTTAGTTGCTCGACCATAAGGACCTTTAGGTGCTCGACTGTTAAGGACCTTTAGGTGCTCGACCATAAGGGCCGCCATCAGAGGATGCGTAAGCAGGCTCGACTGTTAAGGAGAGGATGCGTAAGCAGGCTCGACTGTTAAGGACCTTTAGGTGCTCGACCATAAGGACCTTTAGGTGCTCGACTGTTAAGGACCTTTAGGTGCTCGACCATAAGGGCCGCCATCAGAGGATGCGTAAGCAGGCTCGACTGTTTTGGTTACTTATTT
>Ga0115851_100689_pt1 | contig 16125 bp, 10 predicted proteins | sample InSIn2gowninarea_FD_83865 | JGI IMG/M metagenome (GOLD analysis project Ga0115851, IMG submission 83865)
ATGGAAGTGGTCAAATATTTTTTGGTGGCTAACACAATGGATACAATCATAGATGTAGAGGATAGGGCCAAGGTCAGGGAAGGTTCTATTGTTTTAATTTCCAGAAGGAAGGGAATACCACCCTAATTATCCACTAAAAGACACGACTGACTCGTGTTTTTGTAACATATGCATCCTGGGAAATCATTAATTAAAACATTTCCTGAAAATATTGATAAATTTTTAAATAAAAGAAGTGTCAACCCACTACAAACCATTCTCAAATAATACATATTGAATTCAAAGAATCTGCATGTCGCTACGAGGTTGGGCACCAAAAAATATTTGACCACTTCCATGTCCGCCATATGATAGTGACACGTTAAACTGATCAAGAACTTGTGTATGGTACACAACATGATATTTTTGTTTATTTTCTTCGTTGACTAGACTCTTTTGTTTTGAATGTGTATTATCTTCCCCTAATAGGTGCACCATTTTGGATTACCATTACGAAAATTGTACTGATAGTATTTATTAATATGATTAGAAGCAATTTCACATATATCGCAAAACATATCGGATTGTATACGTCAAAAATATTGATCAAAATACTCAGCATATTTACAAGTTTCCATAGTGTGACGTTCATTCTGACAGTTAGTGCACCATAAGTTTTTCTTCGGGAGTGTTAACACGAGCAATGAATTTTGCGATTGTTCAATTTTATCTTCAAGTTTGTTATCAGTTGATGAGATAGTCAATTGACTTTCATCATCTATTTCAATTTTTTTGTGCCAATATAGGAAACTATTTGCATGCCATGAATTCATGCATTCTTGACATTCATGGATCTTCTGGAGGAGACTAGCCACATACCATTGGAATAATAAGTGTTCATTGATAACATATCAGATTTGAATTAATATATATATTTGAATCTTTTATCGTATTCTCTCACTGTTTCATTTGGTCATTGCTTAATTTCTTTTAGTTTTTGTGCTACAGGATGTTTCTCATCCTAGGCCTCGAATAAACTGACAAAAGTTGTCTTGATTTCATCCTTCAACTTTGGTTGCTTCTTAGTAATATTCATAAACCATGTTAATGTTTTCTTCCTCAAGGTGGTTACAAACTGAGCCATTTTTTTATTTTCATCCGTAATATCATTTACAGATCAGGAATTGTCACAATCGAACCAATGGTCTTTTGGATAATCATCACCCTCCTAGAGGGGAATGTTATTTAATCCCATTATGTTTGTTAAGAATGTTAATGTTCCAAATGTTTGACTATTTCTTGACTGGTTGTTTGCAGCAACGTCGATGGTGGGTCGACTGCTCTCAGGTGTGCTATTTTGTTCTGTATTAATGATGTCTCCCAACATTGACTTGTCAATATGGCATGTTTAATCTATATAGTTGGTAAAGTGATTCACTCCATGTCACATCTCTTCGCTAACCGGAAACATACTTTCAACTTATTTAAAGGATACTAATTTCAGCATGGGGGCATGATCATGATATTACTAAGTTAGAGAAGTACCTATTCAATTTTTTGATTCTCACTGTTTTGCTGATTTTTGTGAGGATTTGCAGCTTTTGGCTAACATTTTTTTATCTTCTACATTATGCCAAACAGTTGGTATATCTAAGTAATGTCATGATGTTTTCTAAAAGAAATATCTTACAATGGGAATTTCCGTAGTGACAGACAAGAGTCATCAGTTTCCATTGCACCTACTTGCCCTCCAATAATTAAAAGTATACCATCTATTAGAGTGGGTGGTGCAACGCCTCTCAACTTATTTGAGGAGTCCCATGTGTTTTCACTCACATGCTTATGATTTTGAATTCTCATTCTTTGGTATTATTCTCTTATTTGTTCTCATCATTCTTGCCATTTGTCCCTTGATATCTTCTAAATGTTTGTTAACTACTTGTATTGTTGATTATAAATCTGTCGAGCACTTTCTTGTTGTTGTTTTATGACAGTCAACCATATTCTTTCCATATTTATAATTCTTGACGACTTCTTTAATTGTACTTATTTCTTTTACTTTTATTTTATTTCTCATGACTCATTACCCCCCCATGCCAACCCAAACTAGAGTTAGTGAGTGAGGGAGCACAAAATAATCATGTTTATTTTCTTAAAATGTAATCCCAAGCCTTTCTTATGTCTTTTCAATGGGCTTCTAGGTAGCGTTCCTAATCAGTTTATTGCTTCCTCTAATTGGTATTGGTTGAAGTCTGAAACAGGGTTCATATTCAATATTATGGTCTGCACACTTATCAAGGAGAAACTTATGTAAAAGGGTAGCAATAAAGAAAAACAATTTTTTGTTCACATCGTAAAAAACCTGCCTTTAACACAATCGATAGAAGTTCAATCTCATATTGTTTGTTCCTCACAAAAATCATCCAAAACCAACTTCACCCACTCATATACATTTGTTTGAATATCATTTGAAAGTCTTAGTAAGAGTCATGTATCAAATTCACTTTCTAGTTTTTTCATGAATGACTTGATCTAGGAATTTCTTGATTTTTGTAGGGGCACCTTCAAAAAACCACATTTGCACTTCGGTAAAGAAATTTTCTTTGGCTTCTATTAAAGATGGTCAATTTCTTCCTATGCATCTTTCCAGGTGATTATTTATTTTTTCCTCCCGTTACAATAGTATCTCTTCCAAAATTAACATTTATGCTTGCATTTCCATGGATCGAGTCCAAAATACCTACAACAAAACCAATGTTGTAATCTAGGGAAAAGTGTGTATGGTTACTAGTGGCATAGACATGAAGTATTAACTTATCAAAGAACATAAAATAAAGAAAGAGAATAGACACAAGTAGTAGAGAACAAGTAGAATCACACTTTATATTACATCTGTGAAATTCCAAGACAAACTAATACATCGATACATATACAAATATTTATATCATGTTTGGATAGTTACAATAGTATCACTGCCCAACCAGATTCTTAGCTAATCTGACTTAAGTTATATTAGTAATCGTCTTTACATGATATACTTATCTGACTTGACTGATCTAGCCAAATTACTCGACTAGCCCCTCCAACATGTCTCTAAGCCATGGTCTTCTACACAACCCTGATGGTACAAATCTACAACATGTGAATAGATGTGCTATGTCGAGCATGGTAGAAACTTCCTAATTACTGGTCAATGAAGTGTAAAATCAATAGATGTAAGGCAACCCACCAAAGATGAAAATGGAACCAAAGGTACGTATAATAGTCCACTAAGTGTCAATTCGTGAGCTAATCTCAAACACTGAAATACTCGACCAATCATTGCTTAACGAGATAAACCTAGTATTGATCATAAAGCATGTCATTGAGGTATGCAATATCCAAGGTACTACTGGTTCCTAGACAAAGCTCCTTGTTAATGTGTTGAATTAAATATGAGAATATCCACTGAAGGAGGGCCTTGATATATCCCCTATAAGCCAACACAAAACATATTGAGATATCATGTGAGTGGATGAAATCATAAAGTACTATAGACAAAGGGATGGTCAATGAAAAAACATCAATAAGGATTGTAGATGGATGACTCAGGATAATAATTCCCTTCAACACATAATAACATGAAATAAAAGTTACTTGGAAACATTGGCTAATGAGAACTATGTGATATCATGAAACAATGTAGAGATTAATAGAAATTTTCTAATACTCATGAAATCAAACTGAAATCAAGAGATTACAAATTTCCTCTACTATTCTACAGAATGGAAATAATAATTTAGAAACACATGAAATGAAATGAAATCATCAAAACCAAAATAACACAATGATTTATAGGGGAGCCCAACAGGAAAAAACCCCTCCATTGATTTCCATTATTTTAGGTTAAAAGATAAACAATTACAATGTGTTGCTTCAACTCTAAAGCACACCCTACATTGCAATCTTATTCTCCTACTTCCTAACTTTGTATGTCCAACACTTAGCCAATTCAAGCCACATCCAACCTCTTATTTCCTTGTACAATCCTAGACAACTTAGTCCCCTACAAAATAGGATAATTCCCTAGTTTCTTGCACAATATCTTGAGGAATTAATCACCTACTTAGTGCAAAAACACTATACACTAAATAGTATACACATATAAATACAAACATGCCTTTTTTTCCACTTCAACTAGGAAATTAGAATTCCATACATGGTTGTGTTTATTTTTAGTTGATTTACTAGTAAACTGAGAGGTCACTAAGTTAGCAATAGTTCCACTACCCAACTGACCTTCAACTAACTCAATTAGCCACTCTAAGCTCAGTTAAAAATGTTCAACTGAAAATAACTGAACTAGATTGTTAAATTTTAGCAATCAATACATGGAAAACTCTACTCAACCCTATAACTCAAATTTATTGATCTAACCTATAGAAATCCATGTCACACAAGTTAACTGCAATCCAAGTCATCTTGTAGATGTGGAAAATCGAATTACTCAATTTAACTAAGGCCAAAGTAAACATTAAGCCTTTCATTCCTACATTTCTAATACTCCCTCTTAGTAATAAAAGGGCTCTGTACTACCAAAATCAAACTCTTCTAGAATTTACTATAGTACTACCTCTAACAATTGTTATCTCTACTGCAACAAATTCAATTAATAAGCATCCGAAATACTAAATCACCCAGTGTATTTCTGCAACTGTATACTAGGAAAATTAAATTGTTGTTATTTATGACTGCAACAACAATCACTGATCCTTCAGTTACTGAATATTTTGGGACCCTTTAGCAAGTTAATTATCCTTGAGGAAAGAATATTGCTACTTCTCTCCTATGGATCCTACCCAATTTCTGCACCTTTGTTACAAATATCTACATCACCGTACCTGACTCCTATAGGTATAGATGCATGCATGGTCAATTCTACCTCTAGCTTATAAATATTTTTCACTTTAACTCCAACATGTTTCACTTTCTTAGTAGCCACATACTTCTGAAATGATTTACCCTTACTAAATACAACATCATATCCTCTATCCTCCAATATAGCTACATAAATCGAATTCTTCCTCAGCCTTGGAACATACATAACATTTGTCATATGAAGATGGGAGTTTGACTCCCTCTTAAAGGTGACAATAATAATTCCCTGAGTACCATACCCCCCATCATCTCTAAGTTTTATTTTCATCTGGAGATCCTTCTACTTTAGGCTACTAAAGAATTCTTTGTTTCATGCCATATGTTATGAGGCACCAGAAAATAGGGTGAAATCTAACTCAAATTGAGATGCTAGGGTGTCTCCTCCCACTCCTACTGTAGGATCCTTTCTATATTTCATATGGTGACATTTGGTTGCATAGTTCCCATATTCATGGCAGTGAAACATTTTATTTTTCTTAGGTCCTTTTTTCCATTGTTTTAGGTGGACTTTAGCTCACCTAGGGCCTTCCTTCCTTTAGCATCCTTTCCTTTGAAAACTAGAGAATGATCTTCTTCCTCATGAGATCTGGTTGTGACACCATATTTAATGTTTCTTATAATCTCCTCCTGGACCAAATCAAACCAAAGTATCTCCCAATTTGGTAGCTTGTCTCTTCTATTAACTGAATGTTGATAGTTGTGTTAGGAATTTAGAAGTCCAAGGAGTGTTAAGCTCACAAGTTGAGATGAGGCCATATTTTCTCCTACTCCAAGTTCATCTCGAACCTGAGTAAATCTAAAAAGGTATTGAGGAATGGATTAATGTTTTTGGATGTGATTATTCTTTACCTTATCTTTCAATGATAATTTCCTGGCATCATTGTTGCTCTAGGATAGATTTGTACAAGTTTTCCACATTTCAAAAGGAGTCTCCCTTCCATGCAAGTTTGAAATGACACAATCTCTAAAACCCTCCAGAATAATCATCTTAGATTTTCCTTTCTCTTTCTTCCATTGATAAAGTGCCTGTGCATATGATACTGTTAGTTTTTGAGTATTAGTTTCTATATAATATTATACTCCATTGTCATTTAGGACAACTTCCATTGTGTATTTCAAAGCAAAAAAGTTCGAGGAACCCTCCAATTAAAGCCTCAACCCATAGAAGGACATTGTTCCTGAACTAAAGAAAATTCTTGCACGACAAATTTTCTATTTGAAATTTCTTTGGGAGAAGATCAGAATATGGTCTCCAGGTAGTCTTTCGTAGCTCTGATACCATGTACAAGAAATTTTCTAATATTAATGAAATCGAACTCAAATCAAGATATTATAAATTTCATCTACTAATTTGTACAATGGAAATAACAATTTAGAAACACATGAAACCATCAAAACCACAAGAACACAATGATTTACAAGGGAACCCAACTTGGTGAAAGCCCTCCACTTATTTTCATTAATTCAGTTGAAAAGAGAAGTAATTACAATGCTTTACTTCAACTTTGAAGTGCACCCTGCACTGCAATAATGTTCTCCTAATTCCTGACTTTCTTTGGCCAACACTTATACAATTCAAGCCTCATCAAACATCCTATTTCCTTACGCAATCCTGAAGAAATTAGTCTCTAGAAATAGGAGAATTACCTACTTCCTTGCATAATAGCTTGAAGAATTGATTGTCTGCTCAGTGCAAAATAATTGTACACTCACCAATATACAAATATCAATACAAAAATTCCTTTTCCTCCACTTCAAATAGAAAATTATAATTCCATTCATGAATGTGTCTATTTTTAATTGATTGACTACTTACCTAAGAGATCACTGAGTTAACAATAGTTCTATTACTCAACTAACATTCAACTAACTTGACTAGCTAGTTGAGATCAGTTAACTGAGTTCAACTAGAAATAATTGATCTGGATTTCTAAATTTTAGCAATCACTACATGAACAACTCTACTCCAACCCTATAACTCAAATTTAATCATCTAACTAGTAGACAAGGCTATGTCACAAAAGTTAATTCAAATCCAAGTCATCCTGCTGATGTGGAAAATCGAAATACTCAATTTGACTAAGGCACAAGTCAAAATTTAACTTCTTCTTGCTACATTTCTACTAAAAAACACAAGAGGCATTGAAGAACACTCCATAGTGACAAGAAAAGGAACTAGCTAAATGAGTAGACAGACTCATATGTTCAATATGACTCCAAGGCATGCTAAAACCTAGCTATAAGGAAATGAGGAAAAAAGGTGCCATATTAAAGGCAAATGTGACATTCATTGCCATTTTTATTGATAATTCAAGTTAATTCCCTTCCCCTTTTCTATTTTTAGTCTCTTTCATGGTTTAACGAGAATGAAAGAAAGGACAAGTAAGATCAATATTTAGCTTTCTATTTAGTTTTAATGAGCTTGAAAAAGAGATAAAAGGATAATTGGTGATTTTTAGTGTTTGATGAGCATAAGAAGAACAAAAAGGAAGATATTCTAAAATGAATGAGTGGAATAAAGGGTAGAAACTAGTTCAAGGTTGATGGAACCACCCTAAGTATAACGATGCAAAGAGGTTGGAAAATAAGACCACTCATCATAGAAGCCCCCCATGAAAGGTAAGAAAACCAAGTGAAAGCAAGAAATTGACCAAGAATAATGTGACAATGGAGATGAAATGAGACCAAGGCTTATTAACATACATACATGAGGCTAAACAGTCACAATAAGGAAAAGGAATAAAATTTTGTGGAATCCTCTCAGGGCAAGGAAAAAAAATGATCAAGAGGATCAAATGAAGCTCAAATTATAATTCATCAAGGGATAAAATGACAGATTCTGAGATGGAACATAACACTACATGGACATCAACATGGAACAAAGGTGTTAGTTTAGGGTATTAATCTGGATCATTGGAGGAATGATACTTACATATTGACATAAGAAAAAAATTAAAACTTCTTAGCAAGTCACCCATCCTAGTACTACTCTAGCCTAGGCAAGCTTAGCTGGAGAGTTCTTGGGAGATCTAATGCATTATTTTCATTGTGATCCTGGTTGTTTAATAAAGGAACATTCATGAATGGAAAATGAATATGTCACAATTCTTGAGAGAAATACTTCAGAACATTAGTATAATAAGAACTCACCCTCCTCCCACATTTACCCAAGCTAACTGGTCCATATGGGTAAATTTTTTAAGAGAGGCTACTATGATGTGATTCAACTCACCAAGTATAGTTAAGGAAGTGGAACAAACAAAACACAACCGAATTGACCTTCTTGAGGAGCTGCAGACCCTTCAGGAGGTAACCAACCTTCTCAAGTGGGTAACCCCGGACAAAAATTATATTTTTACTGTCCTATAGCGTCAGTCACTCCAATAACAAGTCATGCATGTTACCAAATCCTTCCAATTGCTCCCATAGTAAGGCATGCCAAAAGATATGGACTTTTCCAAGCAATTTTGAGTTAGAGACCTGAGATTTTGTGTTGCTTTTTTAGGGCCATGACTTAGGCCACTACCAAAAACTTCATGAAACTTCCATGAATAATAAATGACATTGAAATAAAAGTACTAATGCAAACACTTGAGAAAGGACTTAACCAGAACCCTACTAGCCATGAGACTCATTTCATCAAACGTGTCACCAATATGTAATCTACAGGTCATAACAACATATCTGAGCATATGGGGCTCATAATTATTTGAGATTTGTAAGGAAGCATTGATGCCTCATCACAAAAAAATGTATTATCATCTATTAGGTAATATATATGTTTCTCATTCATTTGGAAATCAAAACATTATAATATCCATACATCAAGTCTGTCATAAAGCATACTCATAATAAAAATATAACCAATAGAAATATCAAGGATATAACAACCAAAAAAATAAAATATAAACCAATACATTTACACTTGAAATACCAAGGAGAAGGAACTCTTATTAGTGAATGCAAAAGACTAATAGGTTTGGTACTTCCACGAACCACCTAGCCATAAATTGGTTGGTCCAAATATTTCATTCAGCCAATCACCCCTGTGACATATTTCAAGCATGCATGTGGGAGTCAAAACCAAACCAAACCACATTTCTAGAGGCTTTATCGCAATCCCCACCAGATCACTTGGCCTTGAAAAAGTAGGGACACCACTAGATTTCTCAACCTACACCATGAGGAATTTTCCTATCTCCTAGTCTCTAGGCTTTACCGTATATCCCACCATACAAAGGTTGAGGATTCCTAAGTGTAATCAAGACCCCACCCACAAGGATTTACCATATATCCTATCATTCATCAATTAAGGATTCCTAGGCATGATAAAGGGAACACGCCTCTAGGATTTACCGCATATCCCACCATTCACCAGTCGAGGATTCCATAGCCCATCGAGGCACACAAAATCCAGCGTTACCACAATCCCACCTTCTCCACTCCAGGGATTCCTAGGTCTTGCGTCATTTATTTTAGAGATCACCTCACTCAATTTTGAAACCATCCAAAAATCTAGCTCAAGCAAGAACCCCTCACACCATGGCTATCTAAAAATGGTAAGGCAATGCTAAAAGTCACTATCATGCCTGGAAAAAACCATTCCAATTGCAACAAGAGAACCATGTACACACATTCATGTATCATGCATGCCAAATCTAGCAAGGAAATGACACATGCAAATTGATACCTCCAAGCAATCCTATTGTAGTTTCTTGATTTGACTCTTGCTTGATCCTTACTTTTATTTGCCTTGTTTGTCCTCCCTTTTTTTTCCTTGGTCTAATTCTAGAGTGCTCCAAGAAAACTGTAAGTCTCCAAGAGTTTGAGAGAGAGAGAGAGAGTAAAGAGAGAGATTTGAAACTAAATTGACCAAAAGGTTACCAAATGATCCTCATAAGCCTTTTTATTAATGAGGCCTCTATTTTCTTCAATTTTCCATTATTTTCCTTCAATTTCCTTGTCAAATACATCCTTATGACCTTTCACCTTTCTTCTCTTTTAATTTATTTTATTTCCATAAATAAAATGCTAATTAATGCTTCATGATTTTCCAAATCCTTTGCCCTTTCCAATTTCCTTTAGCCATAATAACTGAAATGAACAACCAATAGGATGTTTTTCCATGAACACCCAATAGGATATTTTTCCCAACATTCAGCTTGGAATATGTGTCCCATCACCTTGGTCTTATATTTTTTCCTTTATTAACTTTATTACATGGAATTTTGACTAGGGCTATTACATAATCCTCCCCCTTGGGGGAATACCATCCTCAGTGAGTAATGACACCTATAACTAGCAAAAATTCTGAGATGAAAAGCATATTTCCCATGGAGCTTTATAACTGAGCTCATTGCAATATTTACAATTACCTCTGTTGAAATCATGACAATCATATTGTGTATTAGAGATTTATAACACAACTTATTACAATATTTATGATAACGACCACATATAGTTATGCACATTTGCTTGAACTAGTAAATAAGTGCGCTTTCTATGGAAATTTATAAATCCACCTCGATTCAATATTTACAATGATATAGACATGTACATATATGAAAATTTTCTCTATCCAGAAAATAGAAGGATACGATACCCGCATTAGCAATAATGCAATCTAGCAGCTCACACCTCCACCCTCAAAGTAATACCAGGATTCACCTCCTTCCTAGGAATTCCAAAATCCACTATCAAAATCAAATTTGCATCCAATTCCCAACACTACAATCGTACGCAACTTGTCCCCTCAGTGAACAGTGGTGAGCTCATTGTTCTAGGGCACACTCCCAATCTGCATCTGATGCCATCTAGTAATGATAATGACCAAACAAATCCATTCCCCAACCTTCCCTTCTCTTCTATACAGTCCCTCAGGAAATCCAATCACCTCCTTCCATGTGATCACTCACCTTCCAAGTTCCTTGGAATCCCCTATCCTGGGCGATCCATCCCTTGGAAATGTTTCCTAGCATCAAAAGGTCCAAAAACCAAGGCATATCCCTGCCTCAAAACCATTATACTAGGCATAGCATGCTCATGGAAATCGATGGACACTATTGGGTACCAGTGTCCCACAACAACCCTGCTCTTGAAGTGCTTTACCAGCATAATGCTTATTGTTCCAATAACTTTGTTGTTGCTACTAATACTTGCAGTCAGTTTCAACTAACCAACCTGAGCATTTTCCATGCTTTCCCATACCAAGCCCATAATTTCAATTATATTAAAAGGAATTGAAATAAATTCAAATCATACCTTGTTGGTCACATCTCAACAAGGTATGCTTACAATTTTGTTTACTTCCTATCATAACAAGTCAAACTAGCTCTTTGATCAAGTCATCATCTATAAATATATCACATCCGGTTAGCTTAAAACACAACTGTTACACAGCAATTTTTCACCGTCCCTGTTACCCCTCTCCCACACTTTGGAGGACTCATTCTGGGACCTGTGAGAAGTGACATGACCCGAAAACACTTGCACTATATTCCTCTAAGTATGAACTTTATATGCCCTGAAGAGACCTTCTGCAAAATACCCATAAAAATAGCCCTTTTTCCATTGGCGCAGTTTCACAGTGTATCAGTCGCACCAATGGGGGAAATCCTCCAAAGAGGGCACACCAGTTGGTGCTCTGTCTCAGAGTTGCAGTCGCGCCAACCCAGTTGGGTAAAGTTTTTAACAAACAAACTTCTGAAGGTTCTCCCTAACCCACTCATCAACTGAATCTATGTTGAGTTACGATGGTTTGGCTTCGAATCTCCGTAGGAGGGAAGTAGTTTGCCACCTCTCATGGGAGCTTCTTAGTGATAAAGCCAATCCCATGGATGTTGTGGTTGATCTTATCTCCTTCCCCTCTATCTATAAAAGCTTGTCCTTATGCCTTTGGCAAGCTAGTGATAGTGATAGTAAGAATTCTAGAAGTCCAAGAGATTAATGCTACAAGAGCCTTCTTTGCACCCATAAGGCCAAATCTAAGTGAGGAGATTCTTGTAACCAAAGAGAGAGAGGCTTTCTTCCCATCCCAACAAGCTTTGCAAGACATGTGTTGCTGATCACCCAGCCAAAGGAGGATTTGATGTCAGAACTATGGTTGTATTCTTCTTTGTTGTTTATCAATAATAGATGACTATCATTATGGTTCCACTCTCATTGTCTTTTGAGATGATGTTTGAGTTATATCTTTTCTGACCGATATATAATTGCATCTATTGGATTTTATGCTTGTGTTTGTGTTGTTCTTTGTATGTGCAGGTGTCCATTCACAGAGATCATGGGGATCGTGACCAGCCGGAGCAAAGGAATGAGAGTGGTGACTCTTCTACGAATACTAGCATTGGAATCCAAGTAGGCTCTCATCATTCACCTTTCATTTGCAATTACGAACTTGCGTGATAGCGTTGTTTGATTGTTGCTATACCCGGTCTGGGCTAGTAAGGATCGCCTCTATCCACAGAGGGGATTTACCTCCACAACAATTTGGCGACTCCGCTGGGGAGTTAGCTTCTTGTTTGATTCGTAAGCTTTAGACGGAGCCTGAAGTACGGCCAGATAGCCTTCGAAACACTATTTCTCTACATTAGCGAAGTAGATCAACGCCACTTCAGTCAATCTCCGGTTTTGTTTACGAACTAAACAACTTGGAGTTTTTCTTGCCTCTTTGGTTTTCTCTTGTTTTGCTTGCTTGAATAGCTTTCTGGGTTGGATTCTTTAGTTGTCTCTTGCTGCCTGGTCTGTCTGGATATTGTTAGCCAAGTCTTGGACCGCTTGTTTTTATTTTTAACCTAGAAAATTTGATTAGCACGCTTTTTAGCCTGACAGTCGTGCCAGTTGGCGCATGTTGCACACAGACAACCTGCGCTAATCCCTGAAAGGTGCTAGTTGCAGCCTAACAGTCGCGCCAAGCTCGTGAACTTTTCCATTTTGCTTGTTTGGGAGCTTCTAAGCTTGGGTTTTGTGTCTTATCACATCTTTTTCAACTACTAGAGTGTGTCAGAGCTTTATTTGACTGGTTTTTGGCCTTCATCCTTCGGGTGTTTGCTTCTTTCCATCGATTTCACATTTTAGCCCTAGGGCATCTAGTGGCTTTCTGCATCGAGCCTTCCATAGGAGTTTTTGGTCTTCTGATCGTTCAGTTGACTTCTTGGTTACTCTTTTGCACTTGTTCAGTGGTTGTCAAAGCTTTTTATTGTGTTATTCGAGTGATTTACTTCTTTTCCACTTGGATTTCGCTTGGCTTCGTTTTGGGCCTAGATCACACGGCTCATTGAGGTCTTTGTGATTTTTCTTGGTTTGAAGGACTGCCTTGGTGTTCAGGGACTTGATTGTGTTTTCATTGAGTGAAATTTGTTTTTTTTACTCTTTGTTATTATTTCTCAAAATTTGTTTAGTGCACTCTGCCATCGAAAGAAAACCAACGATCTCTTTTGCTTTGCATTAGTTAATGGAAATTAGAACTTTTCGTTGTTATTAACGATTAGTAACTTTAGAGAAAAAGTTTTGTTAATTGCCATTAGCTGCATTAGAGTTATTGTTGATTGTTTTATGGTCATTTTGTTTGTGTGAAAGCTCTCAACTCTTTCGTAGCTAGCGTTCATCGAATGAAATAATGATACATTTTGGCATATAGCTTGCATTTAGGAAATTGTGAGAAATTACATACGGTAAGGCCTGGAAATTGAAACCTAATCCAAGATCAACCGTAAAATGAACTGAATAAATCTAACAATGCATTGGAACTTAACGCACACATCTTTAGAGGTCTAGGCTAGAGACGTGTTCTGGCGTCGTTAAACCTAGTCATTGTTGTTTTCACATTAAGGTTGGGTGATTCCTCCTTCTGTGACTCAATAGTGGTCTAATACGGATTTGTGCTCCCACGTACCGTCGAGTATATGGGGAGACCCCACTAGGTTATCATCCTTTATCCACAAGAAGCCGTGTCTGCCGCCTTACAAGTCGTAATGCACTGAACACAGCATTCGGGAAGATTGACTGCCGTACGGAAAGTCCTTGGTTTTCATATGATTGCCAAGGTGTATATGCAGTTTTACGGATTTGTTTGGTAAACCCTTTGCCTAGTTCTCTAGAGTAGTCCCTTTTGATCCTTTTCGGACTCCCTAAAAGAAAATGCTCAGTTGAGCATTTGTCACTTCGGGCTCACTAAACATTTGAAGGCGACTAGAGTCATCTTTTTGTACTTTTATCGACTCTTAAAACATGAAAAGGTCAAGTTATGTCCTTGCGTCTTAAAATTTATTCGGCCACGATTTACATTTACCTGGTTAGATCTTGTTTGCATTAGCTTGAGTAGGGTCCTTTCTCGTTAGCTTCCCTAGGATTTTGTGAAGTTTTCATCCTGGCGGAATTACCAATTTCGTCCCCTGTTCCAAGTGACCAAGGGTCTCCGTCCTCTACTGCTCCCAAGGTACCGATTGTGAGTGATACTCTCTCTGTTATTCCGAGTATCCAACTGATTAACTCTTGAGCTCCAGGTGATGAGGCTTATGAAATTCATTGGAACCCCGTTTGGGAGCCTTCTGAAGAAGATATCCCTTTCACTCCTCCTGGTGTTTCAGTCCAAATGTCTTCTTCCAATATGGAGGAAGTATCTCCTATTACAACTGAAGAATTCGTTGCGACGAGCGGTGAAATTCTCACCGCAACGGAAGCTACACCTGTTGGTAGCACCCCTCTTACTGGAAGAGTGCCTGCACGCTATAAAGCATTAAAGGATATTATGTCTTCTAGGACTCCCTCCACGAGTTCTATCTGGTCACAAACCATCACTCCCACCTCGGAGCCCTTTACTCCACAAGTTCACAATGTATCCGTTACCTCAGTCCCAACCATTCCGACGGTTTGTGTAGCTTCTTCGGCCCCCGTTGTCAGTGGCCCATCGGCATCTGCATCTAGAGTCGTTGATCCTACATCGAATGTCCCACTTTCTTCTAGTTCCATTCTAGCAGAGGGGCCATACGACCAGTATTTACAAAATATCCAATACAATTACATCGACCCCGACGGGCATCACCTTCATCTTGGTAGGCCCTTATCGTCTCAACCGACTGTTGAGATTTTGGTCCCGTTGTCGATTGATTGGGGCGCCACCTATTATCATGGTGGCCAAGCAATGTCTGCACATCTTCAAGGACCACCTAATCAAGGCCAACCATCTTACATGCAAACCTCTCAAGAGCAGCAGTATTACAGGCAGTCTTACACAGGGCAACCTAGGGGCCAACAAGGAAAACCCTTCTAAGGACAACCTTCGGCCTCTGGTGGTCCGTCTTTCACCTATTATGCTTAACCTTCTAGTAACCCAGGTCAGCCTTATATTCAATAAGGTCAACATGGTATCCAGCAAGGTTATCCTACTGGACAAGTTGGTCAATCGTATGTTCACCCAAACCAACCTAATGTCTAGTATGGTCTAGCATCTGGACAAGCTAGTCAACCTTCCATTCAACAAGGTCAACCCGGCATCCAGTATGGTTAACCTTCTAGGCAAGTTGGTCAACCTTATGTTCAACAAGGCCAACTCGGTGTCCAGTATGGTCAACCTTCTGGGCAAGCTGGCCAACCTTCCGTTCAACAAAGTCAACCCAGCGTCTAGTATGGTCAACCTTCTGGGCAAGTTGGTTCATCTTATGTTCAACCAGGTCAACCCACCATCCAGTATGGTCAAACATCTGGGCAGGTGGGTCAACCTCGTGTTCAGCAAAGCCAACCCACCGTCCAGTATAGTCAAGCACCTGGGCAAGTTGGCCAGCCTCAAATCCAATCAGGCCAACCAACTATCCAGCTGACCCAGCCATCCGGTCCCCTCCAAAAGGTGTCTCAACCGGGCACTCAAATGATTGTTGCCTCGCAAACTCAACCTGGTTTTAGGCCCCAGGCTGGACCCCAGGCCCCATCTGGTCTTAAAATGCAGGTTGGCATTCAATCCCAACTAGACATTCAAACTCATCCTGTTCCTCAAGCTCAGTTTGGAGTCCAACCACCTTATGGTTACCAATAACCCCAAGGGCAAACCTCGTTTGCCCCATATCAAAATTATCAACAACTGCAGGTAAGCCCTTATCAGAATTACCAGCAACCTTATGTTGCTCCTGCAGGATAGTTTGGTAATCAATGGAATGCTGGGGGGAAGATCCAGCGTCAATCGCCTTATAACTCCTATGGACAAAATCCCTACGGTCAAAACCCTATGGGGCCGAG
>Ga0115851_100691_pt1 | contig 16115 bp, 7 predicted proteins | sample InSIn2gowninarea_FD_83865 | JGI IMG/M metagenome (GOLD analysis project Ga0115851, IMG submission 83865)
AAGGGACCCATCTCCGTGCAATGATTTGATTGCTAAGTCTATGAAGGCATACATACTCTACCCCCCTCTGGTTTTGAACCTGTGACCTCTTAGGAGGAAACACATGCTCTTAACCATTAGGCCCACTCAAGTTGTATATATGTGTATGGTTGCTATTGTAAAAAACGCAACGAGTTGTGTTATAAAGCTCCAATAAGCGATATGATTGGCATGTTGGTCATGGTTTTCAGCAGTTGTTTATTGTAAATACTGCATTGAGCTATGTTATAAAGCTCCACGGGCAATATGTTTTGGTTTTCAACAGTTTTGTTGGTCATAGGTGTCATAGAACATCGAAGACGGTGTTCCCTTAAGGGGAGGGGTTTGTAACAACCCCGGGTTAAAAGTTCATGTAATAAAGGTTAATAAAACTAAAATAAGACCAAGGTCATGGGACATGTATTCCAAGCTGAATGTTAGGCAAAACATTCTAGTGGGTGTCACTTCTGATTTATTATGGTTAAGGAAATTGACAAAGGCATTGCCAAAGGCATTATAAGGGAAAGGAGGCATTAATTGAAATTTATTTTCGAAAATAAAGGAAATTGAGAAAAAAGGGAGATGAAGGTTCACAGATTTGCATGAGAGAGAAATTAGAAGGAAAATGAAGAAAATAGAGGTCTCAATGATAAAAAGGCTTCTAGGGATCAATTCACAACTTTTTGTCAGTTTGGCTTTAGAATTAGTTTTAAAGGGAGAAGAACACCAAGAGGATAAAGCAAGAAAGCAAGCAAAGGAAGGCAAAGGAAGGACAAGTAAGGAAGGTTGGATCGAGCAACTTCAACAAGAGGATTTTGTAGATATTAGGCTGCATGTGTGATTTCCTAGCGTATTTGTGAATTCATGGTACATGCATTTGTTCATTTGGTTCATTTGCTATCATTGGCATGGGTTTTGTTGGTTTTGATAATGGTTTCAACTTTACCTTGATATTTCTTGGATAACCATGGTGTGATGGGATTCTTTTCTTGGTTGAGCTTTGGATTGTTGGAAGGTTTTGGAACTGGGTGAGGTGGTCTCAGAAAAATTCCCAAGGGTTGGGGGTGGAGGTGGTTTAATCTTCGGGAATCCCTCGACATGTGGGTGGAGACAATCAAATTCCTCAAGGTAATGGTGAAGAAACTCTGAGGTATCCAAGCTTGTTTTAGGATTTCTGATCTCTTTACTAGTTTTGGCGAGATCGGGGTAGCCTGAGGGTAGAGGTAGTTTAACCTCTGGTAAGCCCTAGTTGTTTATGTCATGAGATCCCATATTCATGCTTGGAAGATGGCACGGGGGCGATTGGCTAAAAGAAAGATATGGTTAAACCCAATATATGGTTGGGTAATCCGTGGAAGTCCCTGACTTGGTTGGTTTTTGCATAAGTTAATAAGAGTTATTTTCCTATTGTATTCTATGAGCACTTGTACTTGTTATTATAGTGATTTGAAGGTTTTTCTGTCATGCTTAATAATTTGTTGATAAGCATAGATTAGTAATGTGCTCTAGCTATGACTTGTTCAGGATTTGATAAGTATTTGATGGTTAATGAATGCATGGGCCAACAAGTGTTATTGCAACTATTATGAAAAGGCATTAGACCTTCTTTGTGATTCTTAGATAAGTTTCAAACTCTTATGATCTTATATGCATTCATGGCCTATAACTTACATGTTTACCATGTATTTAACAAAATGATTATCATGGTTAGGCCTGGTTAGGTCAAGTTCTTAATTCGATTTTGAATGGTTAGCTTTGTTCTCATGTCAATAATGATTCTAGAAAGCCTTAGACAGTTCTCGGCAGTGGTCTGGAGGTTGCCCTAGAATTGTGGTTGAGATCTCGGGACTGCACACTCTCAACTAGAAATTTTGGGCTATAACCGCATGGAAGCAGTGTCATGCATGCGGTTGAAGCCCTATAACCGCACCCTTGTAGGCTTGTGCCTGCAATTGGTCTATTAAGTCAGAGAAAAGTAGCCCCAACTCAGGGTTTGGTCACCTGGGGTGGTTATTTGGCCCCTGAGTGTCATGTAAGCCCTGAGGAATGTCTCTGAATTGTAGGTTATCGGTCCCACTTTCATAACCAAAGCTTGGAAGTCAGTTCATGTCATACTAACTCTTCGTCGCATGTTTACCCTAGCAGGCGAGTGGAATTAGATAAATGTGGGAGAGGATGGTTACAAATGTCACAATTTGGAGTTCAATTAGTGAAAACCCACTCATGTAGATCTTCCAATTTAGGTTATAATATGTTAAACATGAATACAATAACTCGAAATTAGAGTACATTAAACATATCCTTTACCTTTGATATACTGAATACCATTACCTTTGGTATACTAAATACCATAACTGGAGCATGTTCCATATGATCAACGATATATGGGTCTGGAATATTTTGGCTTTGCACAATTATACTATGCTTCTTCCTTCCAGCCTCGAATGAACCAGAAATTAATACCTAATCGGGTTAACCCTGGGGCTCTCCCTTGTTGGATCCTAAAGAACCTCCCCGCAACCTCAATTTTATGATAACGGAGGAGTCATGTACCTCCCCGCAGCCTCAAGTTTATGATAACGGAGGAGTCATGTACCTCCCCGCAGCCTCAAGTTTATGATAACGGAGGAGTCATGTATGATGCAGTAATCTTTCTGTCGCTTATCACCCTGCAATAATTTACACTCTCAAATCAAGTTTTTTAACTTCATCAGAATGCCCATAATATTTTCAATATTATTCTTTAAATATTTTACAATATATGAGGTTAAACCCTAAAGACGACGGATATCCCGATTAGGGTTTTCGAGAAATCCAGAATATCCACTGCGAAGTGCCTTCTGGAGCCAAATCTTTAAAGGTGGAGAGAGAATGCTCTACGTGCCCATCGATCATATGCGACGTCAGATCTACACGCTACCATAACAATAATTGCATATCTAAGGTATTTATCAGAGATTTCGTGGAGATATGGAAGGAAACCACCAGATCTGTCGGTTTATAATTTTTTCCTAACAAATTAGGGTTAAAATATAACAGATCTGCGGTCAGAATAAGTTCATTCACATCATAATGCCATTTTTTTTGTGATTCGCATAGACCTCGCCACCCTTTTTTCGAAATAGGCCACCAACGCTTCACCAGAAGACCAACTCGATCAATGCCATGACTGCCCTCATGCCAATTCACCAGATCTCCATTGCCATGATGGGCGGGAGCCACACTAATGAGCAGAAGCTTGTCGTCAGCCACTTGGGATGCAAATCCAATGAAAACCCTATCCCTCCTCATCCTGCCACGAGCTCTCAATCCAGAAGACCCTATAATAGAAAATTTGTTAAAAAACCGAACGAAAATCTACATTGACTGTTCTTACGAGGGCTATAATTTATTATTTTGAAAGTTAGAAAGAACGATGTGGTGTGTAACAACTTACTACCGTATATATTTTGTCAATCTTTTTTGGTTGGAGAACATTGTGTATCATGTATGAAACGATTATGTTTTAGTGCTCCACTTATGATTTGATATTTCTTAATATTTAATGAGAATGAATTTGATTTGATATTTCTTAATATTTAATGAGAAAGAATTAAATTTAGAAGGCAATCTAAATTGGTTGCTTTATATACCATTGGATTGAATACAATTTTTTTTTATTTGAATGTATATTCTAGTGAAATGGTTTTAGACAAAGATATATTTAGTAATGTCTAAATGAAAAAATGAAAGTATATAGCTTAGCCGCACAAAATTTGATATTTCATAACATGCTTATTCACAAGACATATAATTGGTTTTTTAGTTTTTAATTTGCAAGAAATTTAAGTGAAAATATAAGAAACAAATATGCAACAATTAAATCTTTGAATGACGCAACAGAGTAATTATTTTTGCATAATATCTGTCATCTATGGATTTATGTGCAAAGATATGGATTGCATGTTTCATTAGGCTATCATTATTAATTTTCAATTATTTCCAGTAGCAATCACATCACATTGACGGTAAATGTAGATAGAACATAAAACAAATGTAGAAGACAAGCCAAGCCAATAGGACACCAGATTTGGCAGATGCGAGGGAAAAACCCTAATGTGGGGAAACCCTTTTGATCAAATCTTCTTATTATTATTCAATGGTTCAGTAGAGAGAGAGTACAAAAGTCAAATAGACTGGCCCAATACAAAGTCAAATCAACCCTGTCAAATTTTGCAGTCAACTGCAGTCAAACTTTAGCCCTAACCAGAAAGTCAACTTTAGTCAAAACAATAGTAAAACACCTCCTTTGAAGCTCAGTCAAAGGCAGTCAAATTTGGCCTCCAATAATGCTTAAAGTCAACTCAAAACAGTCACAAAAACTCTGGTCAAACTCGGTCAATGCAGGTCAAATAACTCCAAAATTCTCGATTTCTATGCTAGTCAATGTGGCCTAAAGAAACCAACATTATTGCCTAAAAACCACAGTCAAAATGGCTCAAAGTCTCCTTGGTCAATGCTGGTCCTGAAGTCTGAAATTCGGCCTATAATTTTCTGCCCAAAAAATCGTCCTACTTGTCACATGTGAGAGAGAGAGAGAGGTTGCCAAAGCTATACAAACCAATCTGATGAAGAGAGAGAGAAGAATGTGGGAGTGATGGATGTCCAAATGAGGTGTGAGGTATCTTCTATTTATACACTTCGTTGTGGGTGAAGAGACACATCCATTGGGCTTCTTGAGCCTACATTAAGCTGAGGCTGACCAAAACAATTTGCACATGTGTGGTCATAAATTCAAAATCACACTTCTGCTTGTCTGAATGAGATGATATTTATATCAATCTTGGACCTCTCGAAAAGAGAAATCCAATGCAATCATCATCTCGATCAAATGAGTTGTCCCAAGGTGGAATTTGGCCCTAGTTTCTAATTTTAGCACTCCCTCTCAACTAGGGAGAATTCCACCTACCAATGCTTTTGTCATCATCATGCCATCCTATCATCAAGTGTCGTCTCTTTCTTCTCTGCTCAGCTCTTCTGAACCATGAAGTAATAATGAAGAAGAATTGATCAAGAGTCAGCCACAAGACCTTATCACTCTCCACTTGACAAAATTGATGAAGAAGAATTGATCAAGAGTCACCTCAAGTTGTTGAACACCATGCATCCTAGTCATAGGGAGTACAACAGTACACAATGCGTCCATTAGTAGTGTTATGGTCCCTAACCACTTTTCCCAACTCATTGGCCAGATGAGAGGTACTTCCCATGAGTCTCAGACTCCATGGGTAGGATGTATGTTGGGGCATCCACAAGAGAAGGTGAACCACTCATCTTGCTCATATGCCATAAGAGAAGGTGAACCACTCATCCTATGCATATGTCAATTGTAGGGGAAAGTGAACCACTGACCATTCATACATGTGTCTGCAATCGTAGGGGAAGGTGAACCACTCACCCTACACACATGTCAATCATCATGGGGTATCACAAGGGAAAGTGAACGACTCACCCTATACATAGCACACCACTAGGGGAAGGTAAACCACTCACCCTATGGTCGCTCATAGCTCCAAGAAGTATCCAAAGCCCCTAGGAGCTCACAGAGCTCAATGTCCAACTCATGTGGGACCCTCATAGGAGGGTCTTTCCACAACTCCAAGTCTCTCACAAAAGGTTAAAAATTTTACCTTCCCTAAGGGCTTCATCAGGAATACTCATTCATCCTGATTTGTTGGAGCCTTATTGCTCCTCATTGTTCCATACCCAGATAAAGTGGTACCTAATATCAATGTGCTTGGAGCAGTCATGGAACACGAGATTCTCTGAAAGGTGAATCCCACTTTGGTTGTCGTAGAAGATCACGGTGGTATCCAGCACATGCTCAAATAGCTCACTGAACAAATTCATCAACCAAACAGCTTCACAATAGGTCATTCTAGCAGCAAGGTATTCAGCGTCGGCGGTGCTTAAAGCAACTAATTTCTGCTTAATTATTATAATTTTTTACTAATTTGTTACCATTTTGAACCTGACCATGTTTATTCTCTAACAGATATTGGTTTTGTATCTCCTATAAAAAAAGGCTCTTCAGCTTGTTCACTCCCAAGCATTTTGGTCCCTGATGATGGATAGACCAACCATCTGAAACGTTGGACGAACTAAATCATTACATAGTTTTCTTCCGAAAATCTCCAACAAGTATTTATTTGTTTGAAATTGAGGATGGAACATCCACTTGAAGCCCTTACATCCAACACATGAAAAGGAGGACTTGGGGTTTGGTTTACACCATTTATTGAAAAGACATGCCATTGGATAGATACTTGAAGGCTGATTGTTGCGCCTTGAATCCCATATACTATGTTTTTTTTTGTTTGGAAGGATCAATGAAGGCTTGTTTGGAGTAGCATATGTTGTTGCAGGGCCTTTGGAGGCTAAATGTTATGCAATTGAAGCCCTTGTTCCCCTCATTTATAGAGTTGGGCTAGTTTTGAGGGTTTGCACACCTTTATTTTGTACATGTGGCTTAAACAACCCCTTATTTTTATATTTTACATTAATTGTAGAAGAGAGATTTTTGCCCATAGGCTAGATTAGGGACCTTCAATGTAAGAAATCAAAAATTATGATAAGAGGAAGTTGAGCATCTCCTCTAGAAACAAAGATGCACTTCCTCATTATTTCATGGTTGGATTCGGGGAGAAATCCCTTAGCAAGTTTTAAATTTCTGAACATTTTATGTTATTATAAATTGGCTATGGATGGATGAGTTGAGCGACCTTTTGGAGAGGCCTTGTTGATGTGGATAGTTCTCTCTTCTCAATGAATATTGGTAGAAATTTAATGGATGCATGGTGGTTTAAGTAAGTGGATTTTCTTCATCTTGGTTATGTATATGGATAATGGCTATTAATTATTCGCAAAAATGTTGCTTGTATTTTTATCTCATTAGCCCTCTTGGACAAACCCTCCATCAACCTCTCTTGAGATGACTAGAGTGGAGGTCACTTCCTTACCCCATCTTTGAAGCTTGTAGGATTCCTAAGCCAAACTTCTAGGGTACATGAGTGGTGTCCTAGTTTTTTAACCAGAATTTACTCCACTTCTCTTAAATTTTGTTGCTCCTTGATCCCATGTGCCTTGAAAATATATTGGCAAGATAAGGCATTGATCTTCTATCCTCCATCACCTATTTTCCTTTTTAAAATCCTTTAAACCATTTTGGTGGGGTTTTTATCTTCAAAAGTACCTTGTAATTTCTTGATCGTGTTCCAGATATTGAAATTATTTTCAAAGCCCTGAAAACCCTAGCAATCTTTTCTTAGGGAAAAACCCCCTTGAGTTGGAGGAGAGTTGGTCAAAAGTTAGAAGAGGGTTGGTGAGGTGACAACGGTCGCTGCCTCTTAATTACATAGGGTCTTCCACTTGAACTTTACAACTTTATCTCAAGAAGTGTTAGACTTTGCTATATAACACTTCTTATATGTTTCTTGCTACAACCATTTCCAACTCTATCACTAGCATTTAGAAAATTCATTGTTATTATAGGATTGCATGTCAAGAGTCCACTTCTTGGCATCTCCCACCAGAAATGTTGTAATAATATGGCTCAAGAAAGGCACTTGTGGAGACTCATTATTGGATCAAATAGTAGAGACTTTGTCACTAGTTTAGACAACTTTTTGATGGCATCATCAACTCTCTTTTGATGGGCTTCCCTTACATGTATCTCTATCCCTTTGTTTGTCATTAAAGGAAGGGAATTTCATTGATGATGAAGCATATAAATGTTTGATTGTTTTGTGCTTGAGTTTTATTTGGAGTACTTTTTAGAATTTTGTGTATTTCTATCGGCGAAACTTTCTTGTTTAGGGTTATTTCTCTTGTTGCAGTTTCCTTTATTAGGTTTGAACATAATTGAGGAAAACGAGAAACCACAGTTCTAATATATGGGCATTATGCAAAATTTTATAATATTTAAAGACATAAATTGAGTTTTAACTAGTGTTATACTTTGGGGGGGAGGGTGCATCCCCCATACTTACATGCTATGGGAGGGGGAAACTTAGTGTAGATGTTTTCCATGTCTCCCTTTTGGGGAAACTTTGGGAAACATAGAAGGGCTTGTTTCCTTTTCACGAAGACTACTAAGCTATCTGCTTCAAAAAAGAGGACTACCAGGCATCACCTCATGATTTTTTCCCAATGGTAGTAGAAAAGGTCGAATTGTTTTAAACAAAAAAAAAGGTTTAAAGTGAATGTTAATATTTATTTCATGTTTATATTGTTCATGCTTGTGATTGGTTATTGTTTCATATAGATATATATATATATATATATATATATATATATATATATAATGAAAGCATAAATACCATCTCTACAAAATTAAGGCGGGACTTGGTACAAGCATAAATACCATCTCTACAAAATTAAGGCGGGACTGGGTGCTGGTACCAATAACTATGCAGAACTCATCACCCTTCGTCATCTGCTACACTTTGCACTAAGGCACCATTGCACTAGCACCAATATATATGGGGATTCACAGATCATCATCAATTGGATTAATGGCACAGCTACTTGTCACATGCACTCTCTCAGTATTATATTACATGAAGCACTTACACTCAAATCTGCATTTAACAATATTACTATCTCTCACATCTACAGGGAACACAACAAGGGTGCCGACAGACTATCCAAGGAAGCGACGCTGATGGACAGAGGTACCTGGGAGATTACAGAAGTAAAAGATCAGCAGGAACATAAATTTTACCATCGACCGTATATAGACCCAGGATATCCAGCCTTGGGTCAGCAAATAGCACAATAGGAACCGGCTTTATAACAGCAGCACTTATATAGATTTATACTGAAATTTTTTGATAGTTTTGATGAACAGGTTACTGAATAGAACAGTCTACATGCCCTGTGTGGCAATGCATCATTACAGCACAATTGTGAATACATGTAAAACAGAACTCTCATGTAAATTTACTGTTTATTAATGCAATATTTATGGATTTTTCCAGTGGAAAAAAAATGAAAGCATAAATACATTGAACCATACATAATTGAATTAAATAATGAAATACATTGATCCATACTCATCATGCTTACTGATACATAAATCATTTATACATAGACCACAAGATTCAATAATGAAATACATTGATCCATATTCATCATTCATTTTTTACCATTATAAAATCTACATTGATTTTAAAATCTAAATTCATCATTCATCGTTTTAGATTCTAAATTGATTCAAAATTAAAATTCATCTTTTATCATTCTAGAATTTAATTAGTACTTAGAAAAATAGACTATAGTAGATACTAAAATATGAAGACTGAAATAATAAATTCACGTAACTGAAACTCAAAAATAGTGAACAGTGATGAGTCAAAGAGTCATTCTAAGGTACAGATAGGGCTTGGTGCTCCTAATTAAATACTAAATTTATACCCTCACGCATGAAAAAATCCAATGGAAATGTTGCAATCCCCTCAATCCTAAAATTGTGTAAAATTGTTAAGTCTGGTGGACTTTGAGTGAGATCTAAAATTCTACTTTCTCCATATGAAATCCAATGAGATCGAAACTACTCTCAAACTTCCTGAGTCATTTCACGGCAATGTTAAACATTTAAGTAAAAGGATTCATCCTTTTACTTTAATAATTTAACATTACCATTAAGTACATAGCATTAGTAGGGCCCTAAGGTTCAATATTAAGCTTCCCCATTCATAAATTGTTGTTTTCAAGCAAAATTAACGGGGGAAGCCTAGCCCTTTTTGAGGGGGGATGCCCACAAGCACCCATTTTGGGGAAGCATGTCCCCCACACTAGGGAAATGTTTCCCCTTGCGTCTCCCTATGTCTCCTCAAAAGAGGGATGTGGGGAAACGTTTCCCTAGGCATCCCCCCATCCCAAGTGCGTTGGAAGCGTGAGGTGCATGCACCCCACCTTGGGGGACGCGTTCCTATGGAACATTGCTATAAGGTTTCCATATGTTGTTGGTCAATTGTTTGGTTTGAGATCTAATATTTGTTTTTATAATGAACTTAAGGGAAGTAAACATGCATAACCTTTTTAGTCTCACATGTCGTCTCTTGTGAAGCCCTTGATTGCCTACCTCTACCTAATAGGGCCTCTTTAGACCAAGCTATTCTCCAAAAGACATTATTAGACACATTTGTGATTTCATAGTGATTCATGATTCAGTTTCCTCTGATAAAACAATGTGACATTGCTTGCTCTCACTGCCTTGCTTCACTAGGACAATCTTTATTGTATGATTGAAGGTCCCTCTGTTTTTCAATGCAACTCTCCCCCCCCCCCCCCCCCCCCCCCCCCTCTTTTTCCTTTTATTTTTTTTGTTTTTTTCCCTCGAAGGGTTTAGTATGTACAGGGGATAGTACTACCTTGTAGGGATACCACCAGGATACATGTTGGATATGGGTAGTAAGGAAATCTCATATATATCTACTATCCATAATAAAGCTTAAGAAAGAGAAAACTGAAGGTGGCTTTATTCGATTATAAGATGAACTCAAGAAGGATCTTTTTTAGTATTTTCTGATTTTATTCATTGCGAGCTGATTTCAGGCAGGATTTTCTTCAGTTTAGGTTTATTCGTTCATCTCCGGGTTTTATTGTCCATTATGTGTATATGTAAAAGTAAAAACATGCATTTTAATTTTTATGACTAAATTATAAATTACATGTGTTGGAAGCACGATTGTTGTTACACCAAAACCCGTAGGTGTTAGTATATGGGCCCATCACCAAAGTTAACGGATCCTCGAGAGGTGTTTAAGCACATGTTGTGAAACACACAGGGAGAGTTGGATTATCCAATGCCCAACAATCCCCCCCAGTGCGAGTTGGGGGTGTTTTGAACTCAAGCCCTTTGGCTACGATAGCAATTGTTGTAATCACGATTGTCTTTATGCCAAAACCCGCAAGTATTAGTAAGCAGATGCATCACCAGAGTTAACAGATCCTCGGGAGGTAGTTAAGCACATTTGTTGAAACACACGGAGAACGTTGGATTATCCAATTCCCAACAACATATGTATATATTGTTACATATATGTGTATAAACATCTTACAAACGTGTGTGTATCTTTTTATTTTTCTGGAGAAATAATGCTCCCCCAACTTCCTATTCTTAAGCAATGAATGAGATAGTTGGTACCTTGCTAGTGTTATTTTGTAGATTTTCCCCCCTCTTCCCAGAGTTTGCAAATGGAGAGTGGAATTAACCACCAACTGCAATAGTGGCTAGAATCTTGGAGGACTTGGTGGGTGTGAACCCTGTGACATCCCAGGCTTTACACCTTAATGGAGAGGGTTGAGCCAACCAAGCTATCCTTTGGGGCTACATATGTCTGTGTAGAAATTTTGAATAATATAACATGTATTCACAGATATTATCCTGAATATACACTATTTGTGGAATGCATGCATAATACATAACCTCCTCTACATTGATCATCAATTTGCGGAATTAAAAAAACAATCGCATGCGCACATTGAAACATCAATCACACATATCAACACATTATGTAATGGGGAAAGCATACAGTTGAAAACCCCCAACTATCTGTATATTATAATGATAGAGAACATGTAACAATACATAGTACAATACTCCTCACAAGTACTCAGTACTATCTCCACATGCTACACACAAACTAGCTCAGATCTGAACAAGTCACGGGTTCAAATCTCCTCCACTGTTTGCCTGCCTCTACTATGCAATCCAAGTTGAGAATAGATCAGATCCAAGTTCGAATTCCCTTGGCTTGTACTGTGCAATCCTCATTGGAAATCTCAATCAATGATTGTGCAAATCTCATGCACAGCTATACTCACAACTGATAGTAGTCTCACCCTTTCACCCACCTCTAACACTTGTCTCCATTGAACTGTCCATGCAATGAGTTAACTGATGTATTCTTTAGTTGATTTATGAGTTAATAATTACTGAATTAATTAATAATTAATTCACACCACTCATCACTAGTGCATTTGTCAGTTAGACTAAATACAACTAAGTCAAACTGAACACAACTCCATCAACTCCTCAATCAACTCCACCAAACTCAATCACTTGAGTTCTAACTGAAGTCCATCATGCAATAGCTAAACTAACCCATAGGAAAAGCGTATTTCCTTCTGGCAGTTGCATGTGCCTCATCCGTAGCTCGAACTAAAGTGCTACAAGAGGATAAGATAATGTTTATAGTCCAAATATTATTAAGAGCTAATAATATTCGACTGTTCTATTTTTTGACTGGCAGTCTAAAAATAGACTCCGCCCCTATGTCTAAAAATAGAGGTGCATCTATTTTTACCAACATGACCAATAATCCATAATTAGCATCCTGCAACTCATATACCATGATCCATATGTCTAAAAATAGGCATAGTCTAAAAATAGACTTTGCGCCAAAAATAGCCTGCGGACCCACTTAGTGAAGGCAACTTCTTTTCACTAAGCTCCATCATCTTGTTGCATTTTCAACACTCCCTCTCAATAAGATATGGATTATCTGCAACCCCTATCCTGCCTCTATGGTATTCGAATTTTCTCCTGATGAGCGCCTTCGTCAAGATATCAGCATCCTGATCCTCCGTGGGAATGTATGAAAGTAACATTATTCTCCGTTGTACACAATCTCTGATATGATGGTACCTGATGTCAATGTGCTTGGATCTATCATGAAATACTAGATTAGCCGAGAGTTTAATACAACTCTGGTTATCACAATAAATCACAGTAGGCTCCAAGTGTGACCCGAACAACTCGACTAGGATCTTCCTCATCCATATAGCCTCGCATGCAGCCAAACTTGCTGCCATATACTAGGACTCTACTAAACTGAGTGCCATGGATCTCTGCTTCTTGCTGTAAGAAACTGTTGTCGACCCGATACTGAAGATCCCTCTAGATGTGCTCTTTCTGTCCGTTGGGCTCCCTGCCCAATCTGCATCCGTGAAGCCACATAGCTTCACCTCATCCTCCTGTCTGTACCACTTCTATATCCTGATGTGCCTCTGAGATAACGCAATACATGCTTGCTTGCCTTCCAGAAGAGCTTGGTTGGCTTAACCATAGCTTGTGAAAGCTAGTTAACAGCATATCATATATCAGGTCGTGTATTGACCAGATACATAAGCGACCCCACCAAATTTCGATAAACAATGGCATCCACTACCTCTGCTGAAGTAGCATCCTCCTTCCTCCAACCTCCAGGAAGAGGAGTATCAATAGGCTTGCAGCCATGCATTTTGAACTTCTCCAGTATCTCCCAAGCATACTTACCCTGAGAAACAAATAGCCCATCACTGCGCTGCCAAATTTCCAATCCCAGGAAATAATGAAGGAGGCCCAAGTCCTTCATCTCAAACTCTCTAGCAAGATCCTCCTTGCATGAAAGTATCAACAGCTCATCTCCCGTCAAAATAAAATCATCTACATAAAGTATAATAATCAGCAACTTACCCTCCACCACTATCTGGTATAGGTTAGGATCCGCCTCACTCTTGGAGAATCCAAGTCCGGTGAAATAACTGTCTATCCATGTGTACCAAGCACGAGGTGCTTGTTTCAACCCATACAGCGCTCTCTTGAGCCTGCACACATGCGACTCACTGCTGAAGATCTCGAAACCTTCGGGCTGCTCTATGTACACCTCCTCCTCTATGACTCCATTGAGGAACGCAGTCTTCACATCCATCTGATGGATGTGCCACCCCATCTGCGCTGAGAGAGCAAGAATCGTCTGTATGGAAGAATACCTTACGACAGGTGCAAAGGTCTCCTCATAATCGATCCCTTCTATCTGTGAGAAGCCTCGGGAAACAAATCTTGCCTTGCACCTCTCCACACTCCCGTCAGCTGCTTGCTTCACTTTGTAGATCCATCTCGAACCCACCACTGATTTCCCTTCCGGTCTTGGGACAATCTCCCATGCACTGTTTCTGACAATCGAATCATACTCTTCCACCATGGCATCTACCCATGCAGGATCCTCCATAGCTTCCTCGAAAGAGGATGGCTCAATCACGACACATTTGCTCACAAGAGCCATGTATCCAGTGTACCGATCAGGTGACTGTCTCTGTCTGCACTGTGTTGTAGGTGGTCCTACAACCTTCTCTGCATCTTGAGCCAGTCGCTCAGCTTCTGTAGTGCACTTTTTCCCTCTGATGGTTGGCGCTGCATGAGTGGTCTCTTCCACTCCATGAACTTCATCTTGTGGCTGATCCACATCCTGAAGCTCATCCTTAGGAACTAATAGCTCCTCATCTGCATGCAAATGTGGCTTTCTCTCAAGTGAACACTTCATGGCTTTCTCCTCTTGAAATTTGATATCCCGTCGCACAACAGTCTTGCGACTGTCTGGCAAATACACACGATAGTTGTGGGGCGTATCAGTGTACCCCACAAATATCCCAACCCTTGCAGTGGGCTCCAGCTTCTTCTTGGCATCCTTTGTCACATGCATGTAAACAGGAGAACTAAAAATCCTCAAATGGGAAATATCAGGCCTCTTACCAGAATAAGCCTCCTCGGGTGTACTCATGCCTAGTATCTTGTGAGGACAACGGTTCTGCACATATACTGCAGTATTGCATGCCTCCGCCCACAAGTGAAGGGGTAGGCCCTGATCATGCAACATCGCCCGTGCAGCACCCACGATCGTTCTGTTCTTCCACTCAGCAACCTCGTTCTGTTGTGGGTTATGGGGAGCTATGAGCTCTCTTCGAATCCCTTTTGTGCTGTAGAAGTCCTTGAACTCGCCAGAGATGAATTCACCACCATTGTCACTCCTAATATCCTTCACCTTCTTCCCCGATTCCTTCTCGACCAGTGCTTTGAACTCACAGAACTTTGAGTATGTCTTTCTCTTCTTCTGCATGAAGAAGATCCAGCACTTTCGAGAGAAATCATCAACAAAGATCACATAGTACTTGTGCTTTGCTGTCGAAGCTACTAAGAAAGGTCCACACATGTCTATGTGAATTCTCTCAAGGATCGTCATGGCGCGACTATCCTTCTCGTGAAAGGTGGCTTTCACAAATTTTCCCAAAGTACACCCCTTGCACTGATCTGACTGCGCAAGAGTGCCTTTAGGAAGGCCAGTAGAAATCTGCTGCAATATCTTCAAAACTCCATGGTGAAGGTGGCCCAATCTCCGGTGCCACAGCTCGCCATCATCCCGACTCACCACTCCTTCTACTTTGCATGCCATTGTTGCGCAGCCATCTACATGCAATTAATAAAGGTTCTTGACTCGAACCCCTATCTTCCAAGTTTCTCCAGTTGTCTTACTGCGCAGGAAAGCCTTTCCCTCGCAGAAGACACATCATATCCCTTATCTTCTAACATCGCCACAGAGATAAGATTCTTCTTCAATCCTGGAACATGCATCACTTCGTTCAATACGAAGGGTTTACCAGACTCCCTCTCAAAATAAATGGTACCGATACCAGTCGCATTGTATATACCATCATCACCCATCTCGATGTGCACTCCAAGATCTTTCTCATCCAAATTAGAAAACAAATCTCGATCTCCTGTCATGTGAAAAGACGCACCACTATCCAAGAACCATACCGATCCCATCACACTTGATACCAAGCATGAAATCAGCAAAAAATCCAGCTCAAACTGCGAGGTGAAGGCCTCTCCCGTTGCAAATCCAGCAGCTTGCTTATTTTTCTTCTTCTGCGGACAATTTGTGGCATAATGTCCATGCTCGTGACAGTGAAAACACTTCACCTTGGACATGTCCTACTTCTTGCCTTTCGCACTGGAATGAGAAGCTTTCTTGTTCTTCCCCTTCTTTTCTTTGGCAACCAAAGCACAATTTTCTTCATCAGATGCCTTTGATGAAGATCTGTCCCTGGTATTCCACCTGATCTCCTCTTGCACAAGATCAGACAAAAGTCTCTCCCATCCTGGCAATTTCTCCCGACCATTGACAGAGTCCTAATAGGAATGCCAACTCTTCGGAAGACCAAGGAGAGCCAAGCTCACCAAGTCCTCATCATCGACAGTCACCCCCACACTTCCCAGCTCATCCCGGCATTGG
>Ga0115851_100575_pt1 | contig 16103 bp, 11 predicted proteins | sample InSIn2gowninarea_FD_83865 | JGI IMG/M metagenome (GOLD analysis project Ga0115851, IMG submission 83865)
TCTCCCATGTCCAGAATAAAGGTTGTACCCTTTCACTTTCCAGCCAATGTAACAGGCTGTAGGCTTCCACCACCAGGCGGCTAAATATTTTATTCTTTACCATTATGGTTAAGAAACGAGAGATAAGTGTTGAAGAAGCTATCCACCAAGAATTGGTTGAAAAACTGTATGAAAATAATAAAGTTCAGCGAATTTCTATGTATGATTATACCTAACTTTTTACGTATAAAAAATATTTCCTAGGTTGACGGACGTTACATTAGGAAACGTCCGTCAAATTAAATGTAGATCGGTTCAATAGTATCCAGTAATTAGTAAAAAGTGTAGTGTCATAAAAGGAATTTCCTATTAATAGGTGTATAATTGAATAAATATCTTTTCATAAAGTTGTTCGACGCTGTTTCTTAATTACGGAGGTTATGATGAAGTTTTTTATAAAAATAAATACTATTAGCGCCTTATACGCTTTGGCTTTGGTTATAGCAATTGAACTCATAATAAATGTAACGCATATTAGTAGTTTAACTGGCTGGAGTTGGGATAATATTTACATTCTTGTTGCTGTGATTAATGTTCTTGGACTGTTACTTTCAACATTACTATTTATTTACTTAACAAAAAAGTGGCATTTAGGTGGGAAAAACAGCTATTGGTCACTCATTCTGTGGGTACCCTATTTTATTCTTTTATTATATTGTTTCACTGTTTTAGTTCCGCTTAGTTCAGGAGTTACACTTTTTCCGAGATTTAGTCTCTTAATTTTCGGGTCTAGCATTCTGTTTCCGGTCTACATACTTTTTATTAATGTATACGCATCACCTTTAATTGCGGATGATGAAGAAATAATGGAACCATAATACTCATCTAGGCCCATTTCATAGGAGTAAAGGGTTCCCTTTCGGGTGCTTCCTTATTATAGTGTAAGCATTTATTTGATGTGGATCAGGTTAAGCAGCTGAGCTGATAAATAGGCGGAGAGATGAGACTGTCGATTAACTCTAAAAAATCTCCTTTTTCACATACTTTTTACTAAATTCTTAAATTGCTCATCACTACACTCCATATGTACGATAAAATTAAGTTATATCTTATGTATGGAGTGATCGTGATGGCGCACATTCAATATAAAACATTTGGTCAGTTATCTTTATCAGATTACGAAGTCTTCTCTTCGGTTCCTCCCCATCCTTTCTGGAGCCGAGTGGAACAAGTGGTTGACTTTTCCTTTGCAGATAAACTCTGTGCACCCTTGTATTCCCCAAAAGGACAACGTCCTTATGCCCCTTCCTTAAAATTAAAGATTCATTTTGCACAACGCTATCACAATTACTCTGATCGTGAAATGGAAGAGGCAATTCTTTATCATCTTCATTTAAAACGTTTTTTGGGAGTACCCGTATCTTTTAATGGATTCGATCATAGTACCTTAGGGCTCGACCGAGATCGCATGGGTTCTGTCCTTTTTGATGCGTGTCATCACCATATTCTGTCCCAAGCTTTGGCGAAAGGGCTATGGGGAAAAGAAGATGATCGCTGGCTTATTGATTCCTTTCATACGTATGCGAACATCGCGAAGGTGGGGGCTTACCGTTTAATTCAGCAAGGAATCCTTCAAATTATTCAACACATCAAACGTACATATCCGAGGTTGTATTCCTATAATTTACAAGACTGTACTCTGAAAGGCTTTCTCAAACGCCTCTCGGATCGAACACCTGAAAAGGATCGATTGGTATTATTTAGCCGCCTGGTGGTGGAAGCCTACAGCCTGTTACATTGGCTGGAAAGTGAAAGGGTACAACCTTTATTCTGGACATGGGAGAATGATAAACAACAACTTCGTTGTTTGGAGCTTCAAGCAATCCTCTATCAAATTTTACAAGAAAACACCAAACCGATGGATCCGAATAAGCCCGAAGGTGCTGAACAGGAATCACTCTACTACCAAGAATTATCCAAAAAGGAAAAACCACAAGATCGTATCCGAAGTGCCTATGATCCAGAAATCCGGAGTGGACACAAAACGAGATCCTTCAAGTTTACCGGAGATAAAATCCAAGTCTTAGAGTCAAGAAAGCACGGATTAATCTTGAATACGGAACCTATTCCAGGCAACGAATGGGATGGAGGTCGTCTTGTCCCGATGGTGGAGGAAGTGATCAATCGTCACGGTATAGTACCGAAACAAGTCGTCGGTGACACGGCCTATGGCACAGGCGAAAATCGCCAGAGAATACAAGAGATGCAGATTTTAATGACTGCTCCTATACAAAAATCTTCAAATCCAACGGGATTACTAGAAAACGATTGGTTTGTTTATGATGAAAAATTTGATGAGGTCACCTGTCCTCTAGGATATTCGACTTCTAAAAAAGTGCGAAATAACCCGAATCAGGGGTATCAATTCAAATTCGAGGCAAAAACTTGTAAAGGTTGCCCACTTTATGAACTATGTACGACTAATGAAAATGGTCGAACCGTCTTTATCAGTGATTATTATGAAATCATGGAACAAGGAAAATCCCATAATCAAACCGAAGCTGGAAAGAGTGCATTAAGGGCTCGGTACGATGTGGAAAGAACGAATCATCAAGCTGCAAACCATCAAGGACTCAGGAAACCAAGAACAAGAGGAAGGGAACCATTAAGGATCATGTCCAAATTGACGGCCATGGTTATTAATTTAAAAATTATGGTAAAGAAATTAGCTGAACCTATCACACCCTTTTATCGTTTCAAAAAATGCGAGAATCGGATGAAGGCCCCCGTCTGCCCAAATTAGGGAAATTAGGACAAATAGAAGGCCATAAGAAGGGGAAAGACATAAAAATTAATGAAAGTTTGTGAAAAAATACAAAAAATTTCACAAAGTATGTGAAATAAGGTTAAGAAGTGGATTAACTACAACTTAATCGACAGTCTCGAGATTCCGCTTAATTTGTAAATCGTATTAAAAAAGGCTTGAATAGACGGAGAATTTCTGCTTATTGACTTAAAAAATTCAAAAATAGGGGATTTTTCTTTCATTAAGCGGAAAACCTCCGGTTATTTAGCCCGAAACGAGCACTCTTTTGCATTTAACCGGAAAGTCTCCGCTTATTGTATCTTTGCTGGTTGCCCGTTAAGAACTAACATCATATCTCTTTGAGAAAAAAACTCAATTTCGGTGAACCGTATTACAAGTGACCAAGATTGTATATAAATAAGGTATTCTTAATAAAGAAACTCGCCAATATCTAACTGGCGAGTTTTCTTTTAATATAGAAGTACGGGTAATACGACTGTCAGTTGACTATTAGTACATCTCAGATGTAGTTTTTGCTTGCATATGAAGCAATAGGTAGTCAGGACCGCCTGCTTTGGAATCTGTTCCCGACATGTTGAAACCGCCGAATGGCTGATAACCGACAATCGCTCCTGTACATGACCGGTTGAAATATAGGTTTCCAACATGGAAGTCTTCACGAGCCTGCTCAAGATGTGCACGATTCGTTGTGATAACCGCACCTGTTAAGCCATACTCAGTATTGTTCGCAATTTCAATTGCTTCCGTAAAATCCTTCGCCTTCGTAAAACCAACTACTGGACCAAAAATCTCTTCCTGCATAATGCGTGAATCTGGAGCAAGATCTGCTATTACGGTCGGTTGAATGAAGTAGCCTTTTGAATTGTCTCCTTCGCCGCCAGCCATTAACCTACCTTCTTGCTTGCCGATTTCAACATATTCCATGATTTTCTTGAAAGCATTATTATCGTTCACTGGTCCCATGAAAGTTCCTTGCTCAGTTGGATCCCCTACAGTTAATTGATTGGTTAATTCAACAACACGGTTTAATACGCTATCATAAACATCCTCAACGATTACCGCACGCGAACATGCTGAACATTTTTGACCTGAGAAGCCAAAGGCTCCTGCTACGATGGATTGTGCAGCCAGCTCTAAATCTGCCTCTGAATCAACAACAATCGTATCTTTACCGCCCATCTCAGCAATCAAACGCTTCATCCAAACTTGACCAGGGTTCACTTTAGAAGAACGTTCAAAAATACGAAGTCCGACATCACGGGAACCTGTGAAGCTAATGAAACGAGTATCTTTATGGTCTACTAGGTAATCGCCCACTTCAGAACCGCTTCCTGGTACGAAGTTTAATACCCCTTTAGGCAGATCTGCTTCTTCCATTACTTCAACGAATTTCGCTGCAACAACCGGAGTAGTAGAAGCTGGTTTTAAAAGAACAGTGTTACCCGTAACAATTGCTGCTACTGTTGTACCAGCCATAATCGCTAATGGAAAATTCCAAGGTGAGATGATGATTCCAACACCTAGTGGAATATAGTTATAGCGGTTAAATTCGTTTGGACGGCTATTAACCGGAACGCCATCTTTAAGTGCCAGCATTTGGCGGCCATAATATTCAAGGAAGTCAATGGCTTCTGCAGTATCTGCATCTGCTTCCTTCCATGGTTTACCTGCTTCCTTTGTTAAAAGAGCAGAGAACTCATGCTTACGGCGGCGAATAATGGTGGCTGCTTTAAATAAAACATCTGCACGTACTTCTGCTTTAACTTTTTTCCAAGTTTTGAATGCTTCAACCGCTGCCTGCATTGCTTGTTCCGCAAGATCTCTGCTAGCTTTTGAAACGCTTCCAATTACTTCTTCTGTATTTGAAGGATTATAAGAAACAATTCTATCTTCTGTTGTAATTCTTTCGCCGCCGATTACAAGTGGGTAATCTTTGCCTAAATAACTTTCAACTGTTTTAATCCCGTTGAGATAGGCTTGACGGTTTTCTTCATTTGAAAAGTCTGTGAATGGTTCATGCTTATAAGGTTGTACCATAACTTAAAAACCTCCTATGTATTAAAACATTACATCCTCGTACATTCTAACATGTTTCTTTTACACGTATCAATGGATAGCCATAAGACATTTTAGCAAAAAGACTTGGCGGTATGTTACCTTACTATAATCGGGGAGGATATTATTTCCAAATGGATATATCCTTTTAATCAGTCAGTTTTTTTATTTTTTTTAATATTCCTTTTATTTCACTTAAGACTCATGTATACTAATACCAAATTGAATAGAAATAACTAGGGGAGTCCAATGAGGTGGGCTGAGAGAGAAACACGTTGAAGTTTCTTGACCCTTTGGACCTGATCTAGATCATACTAGCGTGGGGAAGTTAGAAATATCATCATGTATTGAATAAACTTCTACTTACAAAGCCGGTCCATCCTTTTTGGACTCGGCTTTTTTATGTACTTCATTACTTTTCATCCACTCGTTTTGTTCTAGATCTCGACCTTTAATTTTAAAAATAGGGAGAGATTTACACTATGTCAACCACTTCAATAAACGAAAAACACATTTCCATCATGTCTAGCTTTTCAGGTAGTAAAAAAGTTTATATTGAAGGCTCAAGGCCTGATATTAAGGTGCCAATGCGTGAGATTGCACTCAGTCCCACCACAGGCACCTTCGGTGAAGAAGAAAATCGACCAGTTCGTGTCTACGATACAAGTGGACCTTATACGGACACTAATTATTTGGTTGATATTACCAATGGCCTCCCTGCTCTTCGAAGCACCTGGATTCATGAACGAGGGGATATTGAGGAATACGAAGGGAGAGAAATTAAGGCTGAAGACAATGGATATAAGGATGAAAATGATCCTCGTGCCAATCATAACGTGTTCCCGGGTTTAAAGCGTAAACCATTACGTGCAAAAAAAGGGCGAAATGTTACACAGCTTCACTATGCAAGGATGGGCATTATCACCCCTGAGATGGAATTTATCGCAATAAGGGAAAATATGAGACCTGAATTTGTGCGTGAAGAAGTTGCAAGAGGGCGAGCAATTATTCCTTCTAATATCAATCATCCAGAGGCAGAGCCTATGATTATAGGACGGAATTTCCATGTTAAAATCAACGCAAATATTGGGAATTCTGCAGTTTCATCATCAATCGAAGAAGAGGTTGAAAAAATGACATGGGCCTCGCGGTGGGGTGCTGATACTATTATGGACCTATCAACAGGTAAAAACATTCACACCACAAGGGAATGGATTATTCGTAATTCAGCTGTTCCTGTTGGAACCGTTCCTATCTACCAAGCGCTTGAAAAAGTAAATGGTGTGGCCGAAGATCTAACCTGGGAGGTTTATCGTGATACCTTAATTGAACAAGCCGAGCAAGGCGTGGATTACTTCACCATTCATGCTGGCGTTCTTTTACGATATGTTCCGTTAACAGCCAAGCGTCTAACAGGTATTGTATCCCGAGGTGGATCAATTATGGCACAATGGTGTCTCCACCACCATAAAGAAAATTTTTTATATACTCATTTTGAAGAAATCTGTGAAATCATGAAAACATATGATGTTGCATTCTCTTTAGGAGATGGATTACGTCCTGGTTCTATTGCTGATGCCAATGATGAAGCACAATTTGCGGAATTAGAAACTCTAGGAGAACTAACAAAAATTGCTTGGGAGCATGATGTACAGGTAATGGTTGAAGGTCCAGGACACGTACCTATGCACCTTATAAAAGAAAACATGGACAAACAACTGGAGATTTGTAAGGAAGCGCCTTTCTATACACTAGGCCCACTTACAACTGACATAGCTCCTGGCTATGATCATATTACATCAGCGATTGGTGCAGCCATGATTGGTTGGTACGGTACGGCTATGCTATGTTATGTAACACCAAAAGAACATTTAGGTTTACCAAACCGAGATGATGTACGTGAAGGTGTTATAACTTATAAAATTGCTGCACATGCTGCTGATTTAGCAAAAGGACATCCAGGCGCACACAAGAGAGATGATGCCTTATCAAAAGCTCGTTTCGAATTCCGTTGGAGAGATCAGTTTAATTTATCGTTGGACCCTGAACGAGCTTTGGAATATCATGATGAGACGTTACCTGCAGAAGGTTCAAAAACGGCACATTTCTGTTCAATGTGTGGACCAAAGTTTTGCAGCATGAGAATTTCTCAAGATATTCGTAATTACGCGAAAGAAAACAAGCTTGATACGAATGAAGCTATCGAAAAGGGGATGAAGGAAAAAGCTTCAGAGTTTAAACAATCTGGGGGTAACATTTATCAGTAACTTCCTTGGTGTGCTGTGCAAATAAATAAACAAAAGGACAATACATATTAGTCATATAAAATATGTATTGTCCCCTTATTAATAAAGTATTTTTATTTTGGGTGTTAATAATTTTCGCCTAGTTAATAAATATGCACAAACGGTTCTGCTTCGTTTGCTTTTCGGACGATTAATGCCTCTGGTCCGTCAACAGATGTAACACTTACCGAAACCGATATATAATTTGGAAAATGTTCAAGGACAAGCCCTGTTACATATTGAGTAAATCCAATGGCTTCAGATTTCCCATAGAACTGAATCGGAATGGTGATATCCAAATCAGTAAATTGATCCCCAATATAGAAGGCCCGGCCAATGACACCATTAAAGTTTGGAAAATACTCCTCAACATCTTGCTTGAAATTTAAAAACGCCGTTACGTCATCACGGTGCGCCTCTTGTGCCTCAGTAGATGGAAATAGGAAGTATTTTTCAGCCACCGGCTCCCATGAATTAATGGTTGTGCTACCTTTATCGACATTGGTATAGGTAAAAAAGGTGCCAGGCACCACAGATGATCTGCTTTGCTGTTCAAATAATGCAATCGTAATGGGAACATCCTTTAAGTTTTTCATGGTCCGCAGTCGTTTAAGGACCTCTTCAGCAATCTTTTTCCCTTCCCGTTCCATTTCAGCAAACTCAATCTTCCGCTCAAAGTAGGGTTCACCTACTGCAGTACGAAAATAATGGACAGAATTTAATGCTAGTCCAATCACGACACCGCCCAATTTGACCGTATCGTTTTCTCCTTTGATTAGATAATCATGCTCTAAGATATGGGCTAAATAAATTGGACTATTATTATTCCCTTGCTGAAAATCTGCACCTTCCTCCATTAGCGGGTTTAAACCAATGTTTTCTTCTTCCTTTAGACCCTCTTCACTTAATTGTGCTGGTGTAAATTTGCGGTTCAACCACAATCTAACAGTATTACGCTTTAACTCCTGTCCTTCGCGGAACAAATAGGTTTTGGGGTCAAATTGATTCTGAGCAATTCTCATCAATCCTGTTTCAAATTCATTAATGTCATATCTAGTATTAATATTCCCAACTATTAATCCGCGAGCTTCCCCAGGCTCAAACGGTAAAATCGTCCGATAATAGTTGTCAGAAATATTATATTTCGGAATAATTGCTTTCTCTTCAGCCTTTTCTTTTGTTTTGACAACATTCTCCTGCTTTTGAAAGTTTGGTGCACATCCACTTAGCAGTAAGATAAGGGAAAGAGCGAGCAATGAGATTTTTCTCACGTCGATACACCTCTTATTTATTTAATTCTACTAAAAGCTTCTCCTCGTCCCACACTTCAATTCCCAGCTCCACGGCCTTGGTAAGCTTCGAGCCAGCGTCTTCTCCCGCAATAACAAGGTGCGTTTTCTTGCTGACACTTCCAGATACGTTCCCTCCAAGGGCTTCAATCTTCTCCTTGGCTTCATTTCTTGAGAGCTGTTCCAGTTTCCCAGTCAGAACAACTGTTTTCCCTGCAAAAATACTGTCAGATTCCTCTACAGAAACTGGTTTTGCCCCTTTATATTCCATATTAACTCCTGCGGAAGCAAGTTCCTTTAACAGTTCCACTGCCTCTTCCTGTTCAAAAAAGGCCACAATAGAATCCGCCATTTTATCGCCAATTTCATTAATCGCAATCAAATCTTCCTTTGTTGCAGCAGCCAGTTTGTCCATCGTACCAAAGCTTTGGGCAAGTGTTTTTGCTGCTTTCGCACCAACGTGGCGGATACCGAGGCCAAATAATAGCTTTTCTAATGAATTCGTTTTAGATGCTTCAATCGCTTTTAATAAATTTGTAACTGATTTTTCTCCCATTCTCTCTAAGGCAATCAGCTGATCAAAGGTTAGTTTATAAATATCAGCTACATCCGAGATTAACTTTTCCGCAAAAAGCTGGCTGATTACCTTTTCACCAAGACCCTCAATATTCATCGCGTCACGAGATACAAAGTGGATCAATCCTTCACGGATTTGCGCCGGGCATTTTGGGTTAATACAACGTAACGCCACTTCTCCCTCAAATCGGACAAGCTCGCTTTCACACTCTGGACAATGTGTTGGCATTTGGAAGTCACGTTCCTCACCAGTTCGTTGTTCGGCAAGCACATTGACCACTTCAGGAATAATATCTCCAGCTTTTTTAACAACTACCTGGTCGCCTATCTTAATATCTTTTTCACGTATTAAGTCTTCATTATGCAAAGAGGCACGCCCAACGGTGGTACCAGCTACCTTAACTGGCTTAAGAATTGCGGTTGGGGTCACGACACCGGTCCTGCCGACACTTAATTCAATATCTAAAAGAATAGTAACGACTTCTTCTGCTGGGAATTTATAAGCGATCGCCCAGCGTGGACTTTTCGCTGTTGTTCCAAGCTCACTCTGGTGCTCATAGGAATCTACCTTAATCACAATGCCATCTATTTCATATGGTAAATGCGGGCGCTTATCGACCCAACTATTAACATACTCAATTACCTCGTTTATCGTAGGGCACTTTCGGCGCTCTTTATTTGTTTTAAAGCCAAGACGATCTAAGTAATCCAGGCCTTCACTATGGGAGGCTGCGTTTATCTCGCCGCCGCCAATTCCATATAGAAAAACATCAAGATTCCTTGTTGCAGCAATTTTTGGATCAAGTTGTCTTAACGAACCTGCTGCAGCATTTCGTGGATTTGCGGCTAATTCTTCCCCGCGTTCTTCCTTTACTTTATTTAACGCTTCAAAGGAACGCTTCGGCATGTAAGCCTCACCGCGAACTTCTAATGTTGCATTTTCACGTAATCGCAGAGGGATGGATTTGATTGTCTTTAAGTTTGCGGTAATATCCTCACCAATGGTTCCATCCCCTCTTGTTGCTCCTTGGATAAACAAGCCATATTCATAGCGTAGGGATACGGCAAGACCATCAATTTTCAATTCACAAACATAGGAGACATTATCTCCAACTGCCTGACGAACACGGCGGTCAAAATCTTTTAAATCCTGTTCGTTAAAGGCATTACCCAAGCTTAGCATTGGTATTCGGTGCTCTACTTTTGCAAATAAATCTAGGACATCGCCGCCAACACGCACTGATGGTGAATCCGGCGTTTTTAATTCTGGGAATTTTGACTCTATCTCTAAGAGTTCCTGCATTAAACGGTCATATTCTGCATCAGGTACTGAAGGATTATCAAGCACGTAATATTCGTAGCCATATTGGTTTAGTAGGCTTCTTAGTTCATTGATTTTCAGTTCCGCTGTTTGAAGGTCCATATATCCAGCCCTTTCATTGTAAAATAATACGAGAATAGCCCCATAACAGGGGCAATTCTTTTTATAATTAGGCCGTGTTGATTTGCGCTCCACTAAGGAAAGATACTTCGAATAATCACCGCAGGGACAGGCGGCTTTTGCCTGTCACGAGGCACTTCGCTTTCCGCGGGCCGTGCGGGGAGCCTCCTCGTCCTCCCGCAGGAGTCTTCGTGCCTTCCGCGAAAATCAACACTGAGCTTTTATAACTATTATACTTTTTTTGTAATCGGAGCGAATTTTGCAAGCAATCTCTTAATACCAGTTGGGCTTGGGAATGCGATGTCGAGCTCTGTTCCTTCGCCTTCTCCTTTAACACTAACCACTGTTCCAATGCCCCATTTACCATGTTCGGCTTTATCGCCGACTTTCCAACCGACAGTATCTCCGCCAGTGGAAGCAGCTATAGGTCTCATGACTGGTTTTCTGGTTACCGGTGTACCGAAGGAGGTTCCGGTTGTACCAGATGTGCTTCGTCCAAAAGAAGTTCCGGTTGACCCAGAGGTGCTTCGCCCAAACGAGGTTCCGCTTCTTGATCCAAACGCAGTATTCCTACGTTCCACTTTTTCCACGCCTTCTAGTAGTTCTTCAGGAATCTCACTGATAAAACGGGATGCAGGGTTCATGCTTGTGCGCCCGAACAACGTTCTCATCTGAGCATTTGTCAGGAATAGAGTCTGCTCCGCCCGAGTAATTCCAACGTATGCCAAGCGGCGCTCTTCTTCCATCTCAACTTCTTCCATTAATGAACGACTGTGAGGGAAAACTCCTTCTTCCAATCCAATTAAAAAGACAACTGGAAACTCTAATCCCTTTGCAGAGTGCAAGGTCATAAGGGTAATGGAGTCTGTCTTTTCACCATCTTCATCTAACGAATCAATATCCGCGACTAATGCTAAATCCGTTAAGAAGGCAACTAAGCTCTTATCTTCACTTGCTTCTTCAAAGTTCTTTGTTACAGATAGTAATTCGTCTAAGTTCTCTAATCTGCTTTGGGCTTCGATTGATTTCTCTGCCTTCAGCATTTCACGATAACCCGACTTATCTAAAATTTCCTCAACTAGTTCCGTAACAGATAAGAACTCTTGCATTTGTGTATAGTTTTTAATTAAGTCTCTAAATTCTCTGGCACCCTTGGTGATTTTTGGACTTAGCCCTAGTAACTCAACAGAATTTAACGCTTCAAAAATAGAGATATCATGCATTGCCGCGAAATCTGCCATTTTATCCACTGAGCTAGATCCGATTCCGCGTTTTGGCACGTTAATAATTCGCTGTAGGCTAATATCATCATCATTATTAGCAATGAGCCTTAAATAAGCAAGCATGTCCTTGATTTCTTTTCTGTCATAGAACTTCGTTCCGCCGACGATGCTGTATTCAATATTTGATTTTAACAGCACTTCCTCCATTACACGGGACTGAGCGTTAGTCCGGTAAAGGATCGCAACGTCCGAAAGTTTGTACTTGCCTTCGCGTGTTAATTCTTTAATTTTACCCGCAACGAACTGTGCTTCTCCCTGCTCACTATCTGCACGATAATAAACGAGTTTATTACCTTCTGGATTTTCGGTCCAAAGATTCTTAGCCTTTCGGGTTACATTATTTTCGATAACCTTATTGGCTGCTAGAAGAATCCTTTTTGTAGAACGATAGTTTTGCTCAAGTAAGATGACTTTTGCATCGGGATAATCTTTTTCAAAAGAAAGGATATTAGCAATATCCGCTCCACGCCAGCGATAAATCGACTGGTCAGAATCCCCGACTACGCATAGGTTCTTAAAACGGTTTGCGAGAAACTTAACTAGCATATACTGTGCTCTGTTTGTATCCTGATACTCATCCACATGAATGTATTGAAATTTCCGCTGATAATATTCAAGTACCTCAGGGACACGTTGAAATAGTTGAATCGTCATCATAATCAAGTCATCAAAGTCGAGTGCTTGATTTTTCCTCAATCGTTTTTGATATTCTGTATATACATCGCTGACTGTTTGTTCGAAATAGCCGCCAGCAGTTTTAGCATATTCTTCTGGGTCGATTAATTCATTTTTTGCCGAACTGATTGCGCCTAAAATCGCCCGCGGATCGTATTTTTTAGGATCAAGGTTCTTATCTTTAAGGATTCCTTTGACCACTGATTGCTGATCGCCTGTATCTAAAATCGTGAAGTTACGGTTAAAGCCCATTCTGTCGATGTCTCTGCGCAGTATTCTTACACACATCGAGTGAAACGTAGAAATCCAAATTTCTTCTGCTGCTCCGCCCATCATTTTTCCAATACGTTCTCTCATTTCGCGGGCTGCTTTATTTGTAAAGGTAATCGCTAAAATGTTATAAGGATTTACACGTTTTTCAACTATTAAATAGGCAATACGATGCGTTAGTACTCTCGTTTTACCACTACCCGCGCCGGCCATAAGTAAAAGCGGTCCGTCCGTTGCCTTTACTGCATTTTGTTGTTCTGGGTTTAAACCATTTAAAAGCTTTTCTGATAAGTATTGCAATTCCTTCACCACCATACCAAACATTTGTTCTTATTTTAACTCTTTCTATCGGATTAAGCAAATTTTCATCGTACGCTCTTTACTGTTGCTAAAGCTTGGTCGAAATGATCATAAATCGCATTTCCAACCACAATAACATCCGCATGCGCAGCCATTTCAGCTGCTTGTTCAAGCGTTGAAATTCCCCCGCCATAAAACAGGACCGTTTCCCGAAGGACCTTCTTTACCTCTGATACCACATCAACATCTCCGTAGGTGCCACTATATTCAAGATAAAAGATTGGTAAATGAAACATTTTCTCTGCCATCATCGCAAACGCCTTTACCTCTTCCGTTGAAGCAGTGGCATTGGCAGACGTCAATTTTGCGGCTTTGCATTCTTCATTCAATATGCAGTAGCCTTCCATGACGATTTCTTCCCAATCCATAATTTCACCAAATTCTTTTACTGCTTGATGGTGCAGTCCAGTTATCCACTTTGTATCATTGCTATTTAGAATTGTTGGAATAAAATAAAGGTCAAATCCTGGGGTAACTATTTCAATACTTGAAACTTCGAGGACACAAGGAACGGTGTAACGGCGTATTCGAGCCATAAGGTCAAGGACCTTTTCTAGGGTTACCCCGTCTGTTCCTCCAACCATTACCGCGTCTGTTCCAGATTCACATATTCTTTCTAACTGTTCATCACTTATCTCTTTATTTGGATCGAGTTTAAACACATGGCGCCACTCGCGAAAATCGTACATCCCAAGATCCTCCCATTCATCGTACATTACACCATTATAGCATTAGCCGCTTAGATAAAAAAAGAAAACACTAAATTCGCTAATAGAAATTCTAACCATATAAAAAACCGAAGAGTGGTCTCTTCGGTTAGGTTTATTTCTCTTCAGTTACATTTTCTGTTTTGATCCGTTCTAATACCATTTCATAGGTGTCATTACCGAAATTCAAGCAGCGCTTTACACGAGAGATGGTTGCTGTGCTTGCACCTGTTTCAGTCTCAATTTTATGATAGGTATTTCCTTCGCGCAGCATTCTGGCTACATCTAAGCGCTGAGCTAATGATTGTATTTCATTGATCGTACATAAATCATCAAAGAAGCGATAGCATTCTTCAAGGTCCTTCAGTGAAAGTACAGCTTGAAATAACTGGTCAAGCTCTTTTCCACGTAACTTATTAATTTGCATATATTTTACCCCTTTAATTAGTTAAGATTATTTTACATTAAATGTAACGCTTGATTGCAGTCCAGGATTCGACGGAACTACGTTGACCCAAGTCTTTCCTTGAACAAACGGGACAACTTTTCCATCTCTTATTGGAACAATTAAACCATTATCATTTTTCCATTCTACTTCCATTACCTTACCCTTTTGCAGTAAGTAACCAGATCCCCCTGATTGTAAATCAATTTCCTTATGAGCAGCATCATCAACAACTTCATGAGTGGTCTCAATAATAAACAAATTATCTACCAGAATGGGTTCTTTCGTTTCATAATCTATGGTTTGCTCCCCATTAGAGTAGCGTTTATATTTTGATCCATCATACTCATAGGTGGAATTGAAAACTCCGCTAGCAGAGTATGAAATCTTGACTGAATTCGCTTCGTCTCCCATTACTGACTTACTATCTTCCTCTGATAAAAATTGAAACTCAGGCGGTGACTGCTTCATCGAGTAATTCTTTTCCTCAGCACCTTTTAAAACGTTCGTATAGGTAATATAGGAATTATGAGGTGCCTGACGGAAGCTTGCTCTTTTAAACAATGTCCCGTCATAGACCATACCATTTAAATTATCAACAAAGTCGCTTTCGAGCAATTCTCTTGCCTCTTCACTATAGCCATGAGCGATAAAAAGAGCATCCAGACCTTTTGCCAGATCAATGTAATAATCCCTGGCACTTCGAACTGGACCCATATTTTCTGGTTTTTCACTTTGGAAAACAGCAAGGAAACGGGTAACATCACCTTCTGCAAGAAGTTCATATACTATATCCGCTTTGTTTAAGCCAGATTGAGGTCTCGCTTTTGGATGATTATTAATCATAACCGCCACTGCTCTTCCATCTGTCTTGGTCTCTGAACCCACCCCTGTTAAAGGGAAGTGATAAGGGAGTTCTTTCACTACCTCTTCCTGTATTACTTCTTCAACTTCTTCCTTTACTGGCTCTTTTGGTCCATTAGCCTTTTCTTTATTGTTGCAACCGGCGAGCAGTAAAAGAACTGCTGTTATGGCAACAGCCCATTTCTTCATTTTAAAAAAACACTCCTATCGTTTTTTCTCGGAAGCATTTTGTTTTATCCAATTAAACACTTTTATAGTTTAACGCATTATCGATGGAAAGAGAACAGTTTTGTTCATTACATCGTACATACCTTGTTGAGTAATTCGAATATAAGGTAAATGAGTAGCCGAAAAGAATAACAAACTGTATACAGGATCTGAGAAAGAATACCCACGGTCCTTTAATTCAACCAGTAATTTCTTTTCCTCATTTATTAATTCCTTAATTGTAAGGTTTGACATAATTCCGTTAAGTTTTAATGGAATCTCACATACCACTTGCTCTTCCTCGACCATGACAATACCTCCGCCTAACTCCTTCATCCTCTCGAAGGCCGCAAGCATATCACGTTTATTTTTTCCAATTAAGATAATGTCACCTGTATTGGAAAATGAACTTGCCAGTGCAGAAAGATTTGTGGCAAATCCTTTTAATAATGTATTAATCCTCCACTTGCCATTCCTATCAAGCAGAGTAAAGAAACATTCGTCATGGTCCGTTGACAATTCATCACATGAGGCGTCAATCGCAATTGAATATGGCTTTGTAATCACTGAATTCTCCATCTTAATCCCAAATGGCATTGAGAATTGTAAGTCGTCGATGCTTAGATTCCAGTCAAGTTCCATTGGCTTTAGACCATAATCCTCCCAATTAATCGAGTGATAAGCCTCGACCACTTGCCCGTCGCGTTTAACCCATTTCCCTTTTGCAAGTACAGAATGAGGTGTCGGGTCTTCGATACTCGAAAGGAAATTGATATTTGCGACGCGGCCAGTTGCAATATTGCCGTGTAGATGGTCAATATTGTAATAACGCGCAATATT
>Ga0115851_100695_pt1 | contig 16074 bp, 9 predicted proteins | sample InSIn2gowninarea_FD_83865 | JGI IMG/M metagenome (GOLD analysis project Ga0115851, IMG submission 83865)
CGACTGTTAAGGACCTTTAGGTGCTCGACCATAAGCCCCCCCACCCAATAAGTAAATTGAAGAGGGAGAGGAGAGGAAAGATAGTGATCTAAGTTCGAGTGAAAGATTCCTATTCTAGCTTTCTATGAAGCGCCTGCCCTTGCTTGTAAATGAATGAATTTGCTCTATAAAAGCCAAGTACCTGATCGATGAAGCACCTTGAAAACCCTACCTCGAAACCTTACCTGTCAAACCTTTATACCGAAGAGGAGAGCCATAATCTTATCTAAGAAAGGGAATCAGCAAGTTGAAGTGAGAGATGGGGTGGGGATAGAAACCCAAAGGATGATATACGAATTATAGCATTAGATCCCAACCTCTATTTGTGGATTAGTTGTGAAGGTATCATTTCATAGAATTGTTTTCAAATAGAAGGGTAGAGGGGTTGATTCGATCAAATGTGATGAAGGGACTCACTATACTAAATAAGAGTTGACCTTATCCATAAATGACCTACGAAATTCCATGATTCACTCCGGGATCACCGAGATGTCAGGGCGAACCTCTGCCCCTACTATATATATCTATAGCAGGCAGGGAGGTGGGACAACCTATTTATATATCCTTATTTCTATAGCGGGTGAGATAACATTATCTGTCAAACGAATTGTTTTAGTTCATGATCGAGCGTCGGAGAATCCGCGAATTCACTTGCAGATAAATAACCAACTGATTCATTCATAGATCACCGGCTCATTCACATCTATTGGAGAAGAGCGAACTACCTTACTTCTCTCTCTCTCAACTCAGCTATGACTCATCAACTACCCTCTATTTTCTATGGGGCAACTCCGCGCAAAAGATTCAATTGGCAGAGGCAACTTCAGGCGAAAGCAAGTGCTGAACCGCCGAGCCATTAATTAGCAGATTCTTATCTCCAAGTTGGAGCTATATCCTCATGATTCAGGAAACCAATTCGACAGCTTCCGGCATCTCTAATCCATAAGAAGACTTAGTTTATGAATCTGAGTCAATCTAGAATCTTTTGACTTCGCTTTGGGCCCTTTGATATAGCCCATAAGTAGTTATAATGTAGATAATAGACTCGTTAATATACAAGATATTGGTATAAAACCCATGCCTTGGTGTGGTCCTTTCACCTTTTCTTCATTGTTCATTGCTGTCCCCCGCAGCTGCTCGGGCGGGGAATGGAAATGTATGAATATGGCTCAACCATGAAAAACTTTCTCACAAATTCATCTACTCAGAATTGTGAAATGGCAAATCTGTCCTATTGTCATCATTGCATTGTCACGATTCTGATCTTCCACACTGCTACAGCTTCATTTCAGATCCCAGTCGACCTCGGCTCGGGGGCGCAAGAACTAAAAGGACAGCTAGTACGAATGAAATTGGGGAAACATTACAAAAAGTACTAGCCTGCATCGAAGGAACGAACCCGGCGTCGGCCGCCCTCCGCTTGCAGAATCAGTTATGGAGGTATTCTAGATTGTCAAGAGAAGAGTGACTCACATCGACCACGGAAATGAGGAAGCTCTCTCTCTAGCAGGAAGACTTGCTCGGGTGAGGCGTGCTAACAACTAGCTCTCTCTCTAGCTGGAAGAGCTGAAAGTCAAAATGCATAATGACATATATAATATATGCTCGGAATATCTCTCATTCAGGCAGAAATAGCACGAGCGAGTTCAACGATGCGAGAGAGGATCATTCCCTTCAACATCGAAAAGGTCGGTTCATCGAACTGCGGCATATTGAAGCGCAAATCGAATCTGGTATGACACATATATCGATGCATTCATTCGTTATATACGTAATTACGCTTGAGCACTTAGCATGATTAGACAGGAAAGGAATTCGGTTTGGAAGGCAGGGTTCATATAATATATGCCCGGTGTTGATCTGCTGCCGTTGCGGGTGCTGCTGGCTGTTGGTTCTGGTGGTTCGTGCTAATGATGGTGCCTGCCGTCGCTTCCAAGGCTGGTGCCACGGTTGTTGCTTGCATAGGGCTGGCTGTCAACACTTCTTCTGTCGGTGGGGACCGCCTTTGGGGGTTTGAGGGTGCTCCCTCCCCCTGGCACGGAACTGGGCGGGGGTCAATATTGGTTGGAGGCTTGCCCCCCCGCTTATTGGCTCGGTCATCAATAAACAGCATAAAGACGTTAGGTGCTGAGGGTCATTAGGCATAAATACATAGATAATAATAGATATACTTATCCCTGCGATCCCGATTCTGTTAGGTTTCCTGAAGAACATGGTTAGCATAGTTCTCTTAGTTCCATTAAACGGGTGGTTATCATCCCAACTTGTCCGAGCCGGGATACCCGATTACTCCATATGGATGGCCCGAGAACGTATCCGCAACTTGGTCTGATCATTGACTTGATCTGCTTTCCTCCCATCATTTCCGCTAGGTTGTTCTAGGGAGGGCTCGGGGCCCGATGGTGGCTTAGATAGCTGAGATAAGTCAAGCTGAACCATTCATTCATCGAGTGCTATATTACATATGTTATTTCGCAAGCAACAACCTATGTATGATGGCAGCCCCCTTGTCAGTCGAGCTGGGACTCACATAGTCGGTGGGCTTCAGGTCAATTGGGTCTGACGCTTGACGGAGCGGCCAACCCCCCACTCACCCTTCCTATATACAATGGATAGCTATCGAGTGTTTGGCCGGTGTTATTCATTGATTGATTAGCAAGAAAGTGAAGTTGGGCAATCAGGGCGACGATAGGACACCTCGAAGGAACACCGGGTACAAAATGAGATTCTATTCCTTGCACTAGGAAGCGCAAGCCCCTCCGGGACCTTGCCCCTCCTATTTATTCTCTGGCGGCTTCGCACCTTTATTTGCGGGATTGATTGGTAAAGTACGAGGCCTCGAAAAGCTAGGGTTCTTTCCAATGACTCACATCGAATCTGGTATGACACATATATCGATGCATTCATTCATTATATACGTAATTACGCAATCTAATAGAAAGACCACTTCTCCGCCGAGGGCTTTCCCTTGGTAGCTCCGATTCAACAAATGCTGGTCCCATTACTTACGCTCTGGCTGTCTCATCGGAGATTCCTTTACTATATAGCTGATAAAGCTTTTCAACTTGTTGGGTTTGTAAATTCCGGATCCATCAGGTAAAGCAAATCGCATATTTTGGGCGCCTATGATTAGTACAGATTCTATTGAACTAACAAATATCATTGGCATTTGATTCTATAGCATATAGCAGTTGGTTGTTCCAAACCTATATGCTTAAAATGCAGTTATTCCAGTCATTCTTTATATATGTAATTACGCTTTAGCAAAAACAGACACAACTCCGTTTCTTACCGTACTTCTATATCGGGCAAGGGGCCTTTAAGTCAGGACCTGCTATTACCTGAGCTAGCTCTGTTATTCATGCATGCTCGTAAGTAATATGCCTGGCTGGTAAGCCACCTACCTAGCTACCTACAGACGCACGTGCTGCCATGCCTACCCTCTGAGACTTACATGCTTACCCACCCATAGGCCCTATATATGCTCGCTCCCTCTGGAGGTACTCATTACATGCCTTCCTTCCCTCTGGTATAAGCACCCCACACCTACCATCCATGCTACAGGCTAGGCATACCACCTACCCGGAATATTACGCAGACAAAGCCTACCTTATAATATGACTTTTGATGCCTACCCTAGTCAGGCTAAGGTTCCCTTCTAAATGGACACCACAGTTAACGACGAGACTCCCATCACGAAAAAACTTCTCTTTATATTGAAAGAAAGTTGTATACTTTTTTAGAAATGTAGACTTATTGGTGAATCAATTCGGAAACATATGAATGGGAATGAAAACCTCTCGCTCAATATCCCCTTCCTTATTCGGAACTAACTACTGATTCTGTTGATTGTTTGCTTGCGGGGCGCTTCAATGGTTTGACAAACGTACAGTTGGAATAGAAAGCCCGCCCAAACCAACTTTGATATACGTAATAAATGACATGATGACATTAGGAATAGATGATAGAATGAAGGCAAGCAGCAAGTGATCAAGGCGGGCTAAAGAAGAGATGTCAGTTACCAATTCACTATTTCACCGGTTGCCTCACTGGAGAAATGTAAGTTACCAAGCAAAAGAAAGCAAATGTTAGTGAATCTCACGTTGTTTATATGTTCATATATATATATGCAAAACTATGCGAGAATGGCGGGGAATAGCATCCTACGAGAATGCGGGGGACTACCCTCCTAGCTTCCACCTATGCGAGGCGGGTATACGTATGCGAGAAAGCAGCTATGCGAGAATGATAATGCCTTATGCAACCGATAATGGCGTCTATGGGTATGCAGTAATGCGGGTATTCGGTCATGCGGCTATGCGATCATGTGGGTATGCGTATGTGATACTGGCGGGTATGCGGGAATGCGAGTATGCGAGGAGAATGCGGGTAATAATATCATCCTACCACTGCAACATACTACCAGAAGGCAGAACACACTGCACATAATAAACTATGGATTGCCATGAAGCTATGGATTTCAAGTGTGTCCAGAAGGCAGATATGGATTGCCGGAAGTAAGATATGTAACCAGGGAAATATGGAAGATAGGGATTAATGGTGTGTCTTCTGCAACCAGGGCTTAACGAAGCGAGTGGTGGGAACTTATAGCAAGTAGGTTTGTATACGCTCGTGAAAGCAGGTGGTGGGAAGATAACAGTGGTAGGGTCCACCCATGAGGTTTTATACGATACAATACGTGGAGGGCGGGTTGCACATTGAAATCAAAAAGAGATTCTCTTATATTCTAAGTGGCCTGGACACATGAGGTTGATAACAACAAACAGTGGTGCTCGGTTGGATTATTAGATACCGCTGGCTTCACCCAATATATACATCCATCTAATGGCAGCCAATCTGATTATCGAGTTATTCCCCATCCGCTAACTACTAATCCGAATCCCCGTGCTAACTACTAACTAATTCGAATCCTAACTAACTACTAATCCAAATCCATGCTATAGACTGTGTGCCGTCTCTTAGCCTTGTGTGTGGGATAGTTCGAATGGCCACACCACACTAGAGTATCCATCCATCCCGGGAGTGGAAGGTATATGAGATTCTATTTTTCGGGCACTTGTAGAACGATCCTACGCAACAAGAAATTCGGAGGTTATCAGCCGTCTAAATATATGTATTCAGAGAGAGAGTTCATCTGATCTATATTCATATGTATATATCTGATATATGCTCTTTCCACTTCGATGTCTATTGCTGAAAGCTGAAACACAGGGCCCTTACTTCTTAGGGGTCACTCACTATTCATATGGTGAGGGTTGCCGGCTGCTCGGGTTGAATCCGATGTTTCTATTGTTTCAAGCGGAAACACCGGGTTGCCGGCTCTGTATAGCTCCCGCGAGCACAGATACCAACCCCCCAACTAATGCTACAGTTAGCTCGCTCCCACAAAGATATATCTATTTCAAGGGCAGGTGCAAAAGTAGATCCAGCAATTGACTAAGTTGATTGAGTTGACCGAATGAAAGCACCACCTATACTAGTAGCATACTAGTAGCTAAGATAGAGGCGGAGGCTACGAAGAAAGCAGGGGTAGATACAACAAATACAAAGGTAGGCATATCGTAGGACAAGGGCTACGGTACCTAAAGTAGGAGCAGCATTACCAGCAACATAGCCTGTTGTTTCATATCCTCTAGCAGCAGCAGCAATAGATTAAGCTGTTGATGACGCATAAGTGGATTCTGTTGATTGAGTAGTTGATTATTCTTATGATTATGTAGTATAAAAAGGCCTTATTGATTTGAAGTCTTCATCCCTGCCTGACGTGAGGGCCTTTCAATTCATGCCTGATTGCCCATTGATGCTTTTTATGTGTGTCCGCTGGTGATGGACGTACGTCTGCTGGAGTTGGTGCTGTTGGCGCTGTGACTATGTCTGATGAGGGTGGGTGGGAGCTATGGCTTCTTCAGATGAGTTTTCTTCGAGATAATATGTCTAAACTAGATGGCTCAACTAGAAATAATGGTCTGAATCCTAACCAGACTAAGTATGTCAGAATGTGTGGGCATACTTCCAAAGCTAATGTAATCTTCAAGCTCAAGGTTCAGGTTCTCATGAAGTCTGGTAAGCAGGGACTAATCCTAAGATGGTTCTATGGTTTGATGATTTGATGAGACTAACTAAGCCAAGGTGTGTTGGCATACTTCCAAGGCTTCTGTCTCCTCAAGCTCAAGCTCTTCGTGAGTTTGTTTGTTTGATGGGCAGACTGCAGAATGAAGCTAACGATGTATGGGCATACTTCCTAGTATTCTGTGTCCTCATGCTGAAGCTCATGTGTCTTTGGATGGAAAATAGACTAACCAGAAGAATCAATGCTCAAGTTGGTGTGATTGTAATATCGCATGGAGACTAATAATGCTCAATGGTGTGGTGTTGGCATACTGCAAAAGCATCTAAATCCTGAAGCTCAAGGTTCGTTGTCTTGGTCTGAAGGGTGCTTGTAAGGGGAGTTCTAGTTCTCGAAGGTAATATAATCCTAAGCCTGGTTGGTTGTTTGCTTCTTGATGGCTACTAGCTCATCCTCAGGTTCAAGCTCCTGGTGAGTGTGATTGGTAGTTACTAAGCATCCACATGCTCAAGCTAAAGGTGGTTTTTTGGTTGGTTTAGATGGATACTAGATTCCTGTAAGACTGGATGACTTCAAGGTCAGAGGTGAGTTCAATTGTTATAAGGTTGGTCTAATCATCGGCATGGTGCGTATGTGAAATACTAAGAAGCATCTGGGTTCTGACTCTAAGACTCCTAAGCATCTTCAAGTGTGTAGGCATACTTCATGAATTGTAAGACTCCTAAGCCGGTGGTGTTCTAAATCCTTCTATGAGATGTAAGGTTGTTTGCTTGTAGGAAGTTTGTCAGACTGTCTTAAGGTGGCTAAGCTGTTTCTAGGGTTCTACTGCGTCTAGTCTTGTTCTGAGGGTTTGAAGGGAGTTATACAGATAAGAAGGTATGCGGATTCCTTCCTAAGCAGGTATTGTAAGGATTCAAGGTCTAGTGTTTCATTCCAAAGATCTAGCTTCCTCAGTCCTTCTAAGCTAATGTCTCAGACCATCTTCAGATTGTCTCTGTCCTTCTTCGGAATGTTGGTTTGCTTCTTGAAGGATACTAGAGCCTATGGTGTAAGCAGCTTACGTATTATTCATATATTATGATAGCTTGTTTCTCTGTATTGGTTACTAGTAATCACAATGCATAACCTTATGGACAGTGTTCACATAATCTACATGCCTTAATTACGATAAGCTCTTGTTCCTGTATTAGTATAGCTTGATTACAGTGATATCATAACTCTTACATATTACTGATATAAGCTCAATGTAAGGATATGGAATATGAAGCGTATAGTCTAATCACTTACACGGTATCAATTGATGTACCATATATAATTTACTAAGCTTAAACTCCATATTAGTAGAAGCTGTAATACATTTATACCTATAACTATTTCACACATATGGCTCCGATTCCCATTGAATTTATTACAATGAGTACTCTTATTCAAGCATTGTGTTAGCTTCTCACTTCCATGGGACTAATCTGATGAATACCGATATTACTAGTATATACTAAGCTTATACGAGCTCATATTAACCCTTTCTATTCATTATGGTATTCCTTACATCACTATTACTAGTATGATTAAGCTCTCTATGTGTAATAACAAGCTTGTGTTCGTAGATACGTGTTACTTATGTAATCATATCGAGTGAGCTTAAAGCCCTATTCCATACAAATCATACCTTGTTGAATATGAAGCTCTATGGGATTAGCTCATCCTCATACTATGATTAGTTTCCAATATCATGGATAACATACAACACATTAAGAGTGATTGATTACGGGAATAGGATTGGTCATCATTCAATGAACACTTAAGCATGAGCCATCACTAACCTGTAGACCAACCTGTTATGGAGTTGAACCATATTGCTTCTATTGCACTATAAGGGTAAAACAGGTAGTTAATCAAAAACCTGATAATACTTGTACACATAGCTTGAATCAATGGAGTTAATTCATCTTATCATATAAGGTGCCGTAAGGCCGCTTGACCGTAAGGGAAAGGTGAGTAAGGCCCCCACTCGATTGATGATGTTTGCTCGCATATCTCTCGGGCTGGGGGAGGGAAGGGGAATGGAGGCGGCCCCTACCACACAGATGGACCCGCATCTGACAAAGGATGCGCAAGCAGGCTCGACTGTTAAGGACCTTTAGGTGCTCGACCATTTTTTGACTTATTTGAGGGGCCAATAAGTAAATTGAATGCGTAAGCAGGCTCGACTGATAAGGACCTTTAGGTGCTCGACCATTTTTTGACTTATTTGAGGGGCAAATAAGTAAATTGAAGAGGGCCGCCATCGAGAGGAGCCGTCACCTATAGAAACTTGCTCTAATGAAGCCGGCAACAAACAATAGCGTAAAGGGAGCGAGCTATCTATAAAGGAGCTGGCAACAAGATCGCTCCTCTGCTATCCGGGTCAGGAACGAATTGTACAGGGGGCTACTTTCTTTCCAGCCCGAAACTCTTGATTCTGGTACAGGGGTTTAGTTTCAATACCCCAACCTAAGGTGCGGAGCCGCTTCCCTGACAATAGGAGGGGAAGGAACTTCACCAATTGAGATTGACAAGTTCTTTTTCACACCGGCCTTGCTTTCCTAACGTCAAGCAAGCAATCAATTTCAATTTACTTAGCCAGAAGCCAAAGGTTACCTCCCTTTTCATTGCTTCACTGGATATTATTGGGGCTTATTTCATTGCTGCACTGATCAGAGGAAGGGGTTACCCTAATGCTGGAGCCAACGGGGCTTCGCGCAAACACTAATGGATTGCGGAGTCCGGACCGGGGCTCTATGTATCCGAAGAAATGGGAACAGAACCAGGCTTTTTGAAGCTCCTACTGGTTCAACTTGTTCTGCTTCGCCTGGGTATACTAGTTAGAGGTATGGGTCTGCTACTTGTGCTACTGGCTGGATATCATTCCCCTCCTACTGGACAGTATCGACCTACCAATAAGACCTAATCCAACCACACTACCTGCAAAGCTAGTTTCAGATCAAGTTATAGGACCAGTACCACATAAGAGAAGGTGGGCTCTCCCACTTACGCATCAAAGCGTGTGAGCCATGGCACCAGTAATGGACCTGGTCCTGCTACTGTAGGATCTAGAGAAAGGGCTGCTAGCTCTGGGTATGGATATGGGTATGGAACGGATCACCTAGAGACGGAAGAACGAATGCATCTGGGTCTCGATCATCAGGAACTGGATAAGGAACTGGGTACACCGGATCTACTTAGAATAGGTCCACTAGGAGTGCTTCTACGGATGCTTCTGGACCCAAGAGATCTTATACTTTCAATACTACTTTTGGGTAGGGGTCTTTTACTTAAGCTACTTTTTCATTGGCTTCGTTCGGGATTCCCAGCTTGCGGGCAACAAGAATAGCGTCAACCCCCATCCTAAGCTCGAGCAAGGATTTCAATAACGCACTAGAGGATAAGATCTCAGAGAGCCTTAAAAGCATTACAATATAGATCGGTTGCCCCCTTCGTAATCCCAGAGATTTTGAACGCGAAAACGTAGAAACTTTGGGTTGTTCTGCCAATACCGATACAGAGAGAAGTACAGCAGCTATCATACCCTACTCACTCCACCAATCACAAACTAATGATCTGACTTACAGACCTACCACACAGCTAACTACCCCAGCTAACCAACCTCACTAACCATCCCAGCTAACCATCCAACCCAGCTAACCCTCGAGCTGCTTGCCTGTGGGAGGATAGGAGCGGAGAAAGACTAATAGCTGGAGCTGGAAGCTGGACCGAATGAAAGCATGCTCGAATGAACCTGAGGGAAGGGAAGTTTGCCAGGGGGTGGAAGGATGGAGACCGATAGTTGAACTCAAGTTAGTTCTCCTTGCCCTGGACAGCAGAAGTGGCAGTAGCGAAATTCCTACATCGTATTACATACGTTGCGGTGGTTTCACGTCTCCAAGTGGCGTAATATTAGGGACGGAGTCACTCACTATTCCGATGGTGAGGGATTACGGAGAATCTCAACGGTGGAGGGTCCCTTAGGGGATGAGGTGGTTAGGGGCCCAATTCTATAAGGTTATTCGATCCATTGAGTAGCATTCATTCCATTAGGTTATTCCAGTGATTCCATCATCATTTTCCATACGACCTTCGGGATGCAGGCAGGTAGAGGGCGCGTAAACCTTCCTCCCTCCATTTCTCACTCCCCCTAAACCTCCTCTCTCCTTATGTATGTCGAGCCTTCTCCCGCATCGATTCATTCATACATATTGCGTGTAATAACGAACAATGCTCTGGGTCCAGCCTTATACCGACTCTCTACACTCTTACACTGAACCGCACTTTACACACACTTCACTCACTTAGGGACAATAACTTTCAATCTCCCTACCGCCCGCAAGGGAATGAATGAGATCCGCGAACCAAAGAACTGCCTTCTTCTTCTTCTTTTTACCTTTCTTCTTCATCCTCCCGACGAAAGCAATCCCCTCTACTTCCTCTTGTTGGACAGCTAGATCGAGAAATCACATATCTGCATCTGCGAAAGCGGGCTTAGCGGGCTTAACGGACGGCCAGTCTGAGGCACTGTATCCCTATCCAATCTGTATCGCCAACCAAGCCAAGGAACATAGAATCATTACATATTTGCATCTGCGAAAGCGGGTTTGATGGAGTTAAGAAATGTGCCCACCGCACCAACTTATTGTCTCGACAAGAAAAGAGGTGGGTTGGAATAAGATCTTTACATACGATAATCCACCTCTTACCTCTTATCCTTACTATATCTGAGGGTACAAGCCTACTCGAGGTCTGTGATTATCACTATCAAATCATAGTAGAGAAAAAGGTAACCTGTAACATACCTTTCGCACCGTTATGCATAATATATAATATGTTTTGATTGCGGGTGGCGACGGGTGCAAGCCTACCTAATAGAATATGTAGCCATATATTCTTATTATTTGTGGATGCAAGCCTACCTAATCTGTATCTAGCAACCCTCCTACTAAATAGGTGGTTCGGTTTTGCCATCCCATCCATCTCACCCGTCCTTTTATCCCTCTTGCGGCGATAAAGAATTACCCTCCACCGTAGATTGGTCCTTCAATAAGGCCTCATGAACAGTCTGGGTTCCTGGCTTGGCACCGCATACAACCAGCCATTCTCCTAGCCTCATGAAAGGATAGAAAGAGGGATGGATAGTTCACCATCAAAAGAGATACAATAGTTAGTTCCCCATCTCACCCTTTATGTCCCTTTATTTGTCCTACCCTGTTGTTAAGTAGTCAGCTGTGAGGGACTTAACGAGATATTCTTATTGATAGAACGAACCTTGAGTCCCCTCCGGGGGCCGAGCCCATATAACATTCATACAAGGAAGGCGAACCTATACATCCATTCCCTTCCCTTATGATGATCCAGTTGATGAACCTGTCTTAGAACCACCCATAGCATGGGCAGAGATAGCAAGCAGGAGCCACTCATTGGCCATGTTCGCAGCTGTAGGGTTTAGATTACTAGGGAGCTTTACCCGTCCTTGAAGAAAGATCAAGACCCGCCTAAGCCAAGCCATGGTGAAAGCTAAAGCCCATCCCCTTTAGGTAGGTTAGGTTCCTTTCCCCCCCCCCAATATGGTTAGGTTCCATTCCCCCCAATCAGTTTAGGTAGGGCAGGTGGTGGGCATAGGTAGGCGGGTTCAAATGGGTGGAACGAAAGTTCAATCAGTGTGGTTGGGTGCGTGGTTGGGTTCTTCCCAAGTATCTATTATATGTCTCTAAGCCTTGATCAGCCATAGCCTAATCTGGTTTATTCTACGCTTTCTCCCTAGCCCTAAATGGTAGGGTTTATCGGTGTCTCGGAAAAGCTTGTCTCTAAGCCTGTCTTTCCCGCTAACTGAACCTTAATGATTAGCTTCTTTCTTACCCGTCTATCTCTATATCGTTTCAATCTTGACCGGCTAAGTTTTCTATCTAGCCCTTACGGTAAAGCCTGTTTACCTATAGCCATATTCTTCCGCCATCCATATATCTGTCTTTCTCTTAGCCGGAACTTGACTGCCCTATCTTACCTATCTTTATTCTACCCAGAATGGTTTTACTTTACCACTATAGAGCCTACCGTCTTTATCTCCAAGTATCTATTATATGTCTCTAAGCCTATCTCTTACTGCCTAGTCTCTTGCCAGCTTCGGAACTAATACCCGATCCCATAGCGCTTCTCTAACTGCCCTATCTCTGTTGGTTGAACTCTCTAAGCTTATCTGTACGTCTATAACAATGATTAGCTTCTTTCTTACCGGTCTATCTTACCCCGTACTGTCCCGGCAAACTAGTACTTACCAATGTTCACTCTGAGTCTCTCTGTCTTATCTCCAGAACCAATCATACGCTTTCCAGTTATTTCCCACCTAGCTGCCTAAATCTCTCTCTTGCCTGACATTATCTCTATCTCTTAGGGCAAACTAACCTATCTCTATGCTTGCCGGACTGCCTCTATAAGTAGGTCTTTCACACGCCTATCAATGCTATGGTTTCCACTCAAATGCTTACCAATAGCCTGATAACCGCTACCCTAGCCGCCTATCTTAACCGCTATACCCATCATTTGTTTCCGACCCAAACACCCGCTAAGCTTCTCTCATGCCGCTGCTTACCGGACTTACCTACTTACTAAATCCCATAGCCTTTTACCTATATTTATTCCACCCAGTATGGCTTTACTGAACCGCTTGCTGCTTACCGTCTTTATTCGTCTCTCTTATCTGTCTTATCAACAGCCTTATGCTTACCTAACTTGCCAGGACTAACTGATTCATTATCCCAATAGCCTCTCTTCTCTTCCCTGGTGTTTAGCCGTAGTTCCGGATCAACTAAGCCTATCTCTAGTAAGCCTCTCTCTTAGGGCAAACTAACCTCTCAATCGGCCTTGGTTGCCACTCAAGTGCTATTAGGGCTTACTGACTTTCTCTGTCTGATCGGAATACCAACAATCTTGATTGCTACACCTAATACTGCTACCAGTTGTTCTTAGTTGCCACTCATGCCGTTGATCGGGAAACCCTATGCTGTACGGTTATGGAACTAAAGCCATTATCTAGGCTACTAGTTGATTGGGTCTAACCAAATGGGTGGGTTTCTATCTGTCTCTTGCCAGCTTTCCACTTGCCATGCCCTAGTTGCTCGGCCAGGTCCTAATATCTCTTGCCGCTTACCGCCAATGCCAGGACTAACTGATTCATTATCCCAATAGCCAATGTACAGTTTGCCAGGCTTGATTACCACTCTGATCGGAATACCAACAACCTTGATTGCTCCACTGGCACTGACTAGGGACTATGAGAAGGGGCTATGAGAAGGGGCTGGCAGGCTACGGGGTGGGAAATCGCCTATTCTTTGGTTCATTGGACAGATATGGATGTGCTGCTTGCAGGCTTGGCTTGATTTATTAGCGGCTGCCAAAGGGAAGGGCTGGGATGAACGGATCTCCTGAAAGGGAGTCCTTAAAATAAGGTATTCTATCTAGTCCTCGTCAAGGGAAGAGAGAAACCTCTCTGGTAAAGCTTGTGTACGGAGGAGGTTATCTCGCATATAGGAACCACTCACTCTACCTGCCAGAACTATACCTCCCTGGCTGAACTTTTATACCTTAGGCTTTAGGAGGGAACAACTATAGACCCAGGATTGGTTGGAATGAAACAAACACACCCTTCTTTTATGCCGGAACCCTAGGACGGACGATGGAGGAGGCCCGCCCTTAGACAGACACCCTAGGACGATGCGAGGATGGATGGAGATGGGTTCATTCACGCTAGGAAGGGAGTGCCGGTCATTGCTGCCAATCATAGCCGGGAGTCATAGCTGATAGCCAGTTATCATTGCCTTAAGGTAAGCGCTGCTGATAGTCGGTAGTAATTGACTTAAGGTCATTGTCGATAGCCGATCATTGTAAGCCGGTCATAGCCAGCCAGGAGGTGCTCAGTGCCAGGAGGTCGATAGACAGTCTCATTGCCTTAAGGTCACCAATAAGGAGAAGGAGGTGGTCACCGATAAGGAGGTCACCGATTGCCAGTCTAATCGCCAAGATTCAATGCACCAGAATAAGTAAGGACGAACAGCCGGCTAAAGCCTTTGAACCCTAAAGCCGGTAGTTGATATGCCGTTTATAAGATCTGGGTCAACAACCCCTGGGGACAACAGATAGAAATCAAGCTCGAAAAGCAGGATCAGGCATAGGCAGCTATCATAACACCTCAGGTGCGGTTAATGCCCCTTATTTCCTACGATTTCATTGGTTTTTGTTGATCAGATCGGATCGGATCGGACAAGCTAAACCCTTTAGCGGGGACTCGACCAAGAGCAATTGAAGCTGGAGCTGCCGATGTTGATAATGGAAGGGGAACCTGACGAATGCGTACATCTGTACGGGGGCCTTAGCGAGTTAGCTTCGATCGGATGCACTTGACGGATATCCGCCCACATGCTATAGAGGCGGGCTCAGCTCCTGCTTGAAATGCTAATCCTTATATAAGATACTGCCATAATGTGCCGGAGTCACTCTGTTCGTTCGTGCCTTTTATACTTCAAACCATCCCAGTGGGTAAGGTAATGGGACCAGATATGAATCTCCGGTCCTCGCCTTGCTTGCTTGACGTTAGGATGGCAAGGAACTGACTGAACCTAAACTACCACATGCTCATATATAACTAACTACCACCATTTCAGCAGTCACTTACTCATTGTCTTGGTCGGCATTCATTATATACGTAATTACGCAATCTAATTTGAGGCCCGGTAGGACCCGTTAGGGGGCTCACTATTCATATGGTGAGGGAAGCGTAACTGGTCTCCGATCGTCCTCGCTTCCAGTAGTCTCGATCCCTTTCCATCCATAAACTTCTAAGAAAAGACCAGTAATGAACGTTCATTCAAATGGAATTTTGGTCATTTTGTTACTACCATGGGCCACCCTTTGGGCTGCCTTCGGCCAACCTTGATGGTGCCACCCTTTGGTTTGGGCCACCCTTTGGGCAGCCTTCGGCCAACCTTGATGGTGGTCTTTCCCGAAGGGCAAGTGATTGAGCCTTCGGCCTGAACACCTGAGCCTTCGGCCTGACTGAACACCTGAGCCTTCGGCCTGAACACCTGAGCCTTCGGCCAGCCTTGATGGGGCCCCATCACTGAACACCTGAGCCTTCGGCCTGAACACCCGAAGCCTCAATTGAGCCTGCCTTGCTTTCCAATGAGATTAGGATCCAAAGGCTCAAGGGTAAAGGATGGGTGTGTTAGGCCAAGCTTGGCGGAGGTTTTTCAATATTCCCCTCCTATTCTGGCCATTTTAGGAGGGCGGAGGCCTGCCTTGCTTTCCAAACTGGTGGAGTGCATCCTTGGGAGTGGATCCAGTTGGTTAAGCGCGAAGCCCTAACCAGTTGGTTCAGAGAGAAAAGCGCGGGGAGTGGATCCATCGAGTGGGAGTGGATCCAGTCGGTTAAGCGCGAAGCCCTAACCAGTAAGGTGCATCCTTACCAGTGAAGTGCATCCTTACCAGTGCATCCTTGGGAGTGGATCCAGTCGGTTCAGAGAGAGCAAAGAGCGAAGCCCTTACCAGTTGGGAGTGGATCCAGTCGGTTCAGAGAGAGAAAGTGCATCCTTACCAGTGAAGGCGAAGCCCTTGCTCGTAGAGTGCATCCTTACTGGTGGAGTGCATCCTCTCGATGGCGGCCTTATCAGTCGAGCACCTAAAGGTCCTCTTCAATTTACTTATTGGGTGGGGGGGCTTTTGGTCGAGCACCTAAAGGTTCAATTGACTTATTGGGCTCTCAAATAAGTAACTAAAAGGCGTTGGTCGAGCCTGCTTACGCATCCTTAACAGTCGAGCATGCTTACGCATCCTTTTGGTCGAGTCTGCTTACGCATCCTTATTAGTCGCTTACGCACCCTAAAGGTTCAATTGACTTATTGGGCTCTCCAATAAGTAACTAAAAG
>Ga0115851_100697_pt1 | contig 16061 bp, 9 predicted proteins | sample InSIn2gowninarea_FD_83865 | JGI IMG/M metagenome (GOLD analysis project Ga0115851, IMG submission 83865)
TACTATTTGATTTACTATAACAGAGGTAATATAACAAAGGAAATCATTATTGTTAAATTCTACCTCTACACAGAAGAACAAGGTAATATTTTCAAAGGAATCATCATAGTCAATTCTACCTATGTGCACAAGAACAATGTAATATTTTCAAAAGAAATCGTCAAAGTTAATTCTATCTCTATGCACAAGAACAAGGTAATATTTTCAAAATAAATCACCATAGTCAATTATATATTTATGCATAAGGGAAAGGTAACCTTTTCAAAAGAATCATCATAGTTATTTCTATCTTTGCACATGAAAATAAGGTAATATTTTCAAAATAAATCATCATAGTTAATTATATCTTTGTGCACAAGAACAAGGTAATCTTTTCAAAATAAATCATTAGCTCCTAAGTAGGATTCATACCTCCAAACCCCCGCATTAATGGCTTTTAACATATATTTTCATGTTGTGAATCTACCAAGACTCCCACGATTGCATTTAGGTGATCAATACCACATTAAGCAAGGATAGATCTGTGGACTTTTTCTTCATATATCCTTAGGTGTTTTCTACCTCTTATGGCGAACCTTTTGATGTTAAAAATTCCATGGAATCATCTGATGGAAGTACTATAAAAACTCAAAAGACATAGAGCTTTGAGTGCTCAAAAACCTAGTAAGATTTTTGGATGGTAGAGCTTGGATGTAAAACATATGATGGATGAGATTTTTCTCAGCAGTAAAAGGTGACCTAAGGGGCAAAACCTGGAACTTGTTTTCCTCTGGTTTGATTCTAGGGGGGTAGATTTTTTTTGCAAAATTGACTATGATGATTCCTTTGAAAATATTACCTTGTTCTTCTGTGTAGAGGTAGAATTTAACAATAATGATTTCCTTTGTTATATTACCTCTGTTATAGTAAATCAAATAGTATATTCAAAGTAATAAATTATGTTATTCTTAGTTAACAATTACTATAGTTCATTAACTTTAATATATTTAATAAAGAAAGTAAATAGACATGGATTTGTATAATGCACTTGAAAGATAGTAAAAAAAGATAAATTAATTTTATATTATTGTAATAACAAGAATAGTCTTAGTTCATGTTGGTAAACATGGTTTTATATTGAAAGGATCTTGATACACATGGTTTTGCAACAATAAAAATATAACTATGGATTATTACCATGCTTTTGTGAGTTTACACCCATGGTTTTACATTTTATTAAATACACTAATAGTATGATTCACAATAATAGTTATAGTCTTGCATGTGTTAAAGGAAAAATAGTTATGGTTTTGTAATTGACCATGCATTTAAAAATAAAATGGTTGATTGTGGTTATGAATTTCACTTTTATTTATGTAATTACTAGGAAGTGCTTTCATGTCAAGAGGTATAATAACTAGTAAAGATTGAATCCTTGAGATAAAGAGATCTAGATTCTCTCACATTATATTAGGATGAAAATCCATAATCTTCGAGGTTTTTATAATTGACATTTCAAGTAATCACGACATTAGAATTTTGACTAAAAATAGTGGTTGCACTGATGAAGTCATGACTTACCAAGATTATAGTAGTTTTAAACTAATCTCCTTTGTAGAAATTGAATGGTGGTTTATAACTAATACTATTGCAGGCAAGGAGTTCATTATATATAACTATTGTTACATGTAGAGTGATAAATTGTTAGATGTAGTTTTACAATGGACAACTTGGTTACTGAGATATATGGCTAACTTGTGATGATTTGATAATGGTGATGCATGAAGGGAAAGAAGGTTACTATGGTAAACAATCATGTCACAAGGATAGTGTACTCTAAGAACTATTAGGTAATGTGTTTGAGAAACATGATGACATGTCTAGTATATGGGCCTCTAGTTAATAATTCTTGAATGAATGATTATGTTTGACGTGTAAAATCTCAACAATAGACAAGGTATAAAATCCCTTGTTGCTATTGATTGAGGGATGAACTTCCTCATGAAATGTTTAATAAATAAATAATTGTTGGTTTTCCCCTTCAAGGTTTCTAGGGTAAAATTGGTGTTCATTTGTGTGTTTTCCTAATTGGTTATCTTGACGATATTGTCACCTTGCATGACGTTGGAAATTATATCATTCATCATGTTTTAATAAGCCTTCTATTGTAGCGGCTACAACCACCCTCCCAAATTTTACCTTAGCTTTCTTTTGGAGCCTCCCTACCGACCATCCTCAACAACATGTATTACACTGTCAAGCACATTAGCTTCAGTGATTTCATAGAGTCTTGTCAGCCTGCATGCAAGTTTGTTCCACCCCCTTCACAGGCTGCTTTCCAGACTTAGTGTTAGTTGCTGGTTGAGCAGTTCCTTATGGGAATTGTGCAATTCTGGAGGGGAACCAGCCTTCCCTCCAAAAGTTTTGCAAACCAAACTGGGCTCTAGAATTGTGCAATTCTTCCTAATAGTCTTCCTCTAAAAAATTGCGCAATTCATCCTAGGAAAATTGCTAAGCCCAAAAATTGCATAATTTTGGGCAGAAATCACCTTCTTCTCCTAGAAATTACGTAATCTCTCTGGGACAACCAGCCCACCAGCTAGCATAAATTATGCAAATCCACCCAGGACAACTTCTCAGTTCAAACATTGCAAGATACAGTCAGATAGGCTTTCTTGAGAAAATTGCGAGGTCTGACCCAAGACAACTGCTCAGCCTAGAAATTTCACAATCCTGGGAGACAGTGAACTGTTCCTCCTAGAAATTACATAATCCCTCTGGGACAACCATCCCTTCTCAACCCAAAAACTATGCAGATTTTCATCCTAGGCTCGCAGGCCGATGCATGTGTCTTCAGGTTAACCAATTCCATCTAGGACCGAGAAAAATTGATTTGCATGCATGGATTGCTTCTCCCGAGGCAGCATGCAAAGGCATCCCTTGATTCAGGGATGTATTTTTAGCATCTGGAGGTTACATGCAAGGATCATTTAAGAAACCTCTCGGTAAGTGTTGCTTTTCCTAGATTTGTGGCATGTATGTTACAACCTCGATTTTATAAAAACTCATCAATCAGATGATGCATATCTCATTCCTCACATTGACCTTATAGCTCTGACATCCCACATTGCATCTGAGACTTGTCAGCACATTCAGCTCAGTTGTTTCGTGGTAAGCCCGCTTTTCATGTCTCGTGCTGCGTTTCTGTTGCTTTTTGTGTTTTGCTTCGTGTGAGTGTTGTTTGCTTGATTTCAGTGAGTGCTTTCTTTCATTTTTATGTATGTTAGCTTTTAGAAGCACCGCTTCAGTTTTTGTTCACATCTCGTTGTTGTTGCATGCATGACACTGTTTTTGCATGAATGGTCGTCATTGTGATGACTCGCTTCACACACGTGCATGATTTCCCATTTTCTGAATCATGCACTTGCTATTTTCATGTATGATCATTCACTCTTGTTTTCACTCATCTCATCATGCATTTAGAATTCTCATGTTTTCAGTCGCCTATCGGCCGGCCTGTGCTACCTTGGCTTGAACCGTGTCTTACCCAAGCACTATGCATTTTCAGAAGTGAAGGCTCTACCTTCCCTCTAGAAACTATGCAAGTTTGGCCCAACACTGACCTCCAGGATTGAATAACATAATTCTTGGAGGAAGTGTCCTCCTGGCCCTAGAAACTGCGCAATGCAGTTCGCTGGTTGCATGTCACTACTGATTAAAATTGCACATTGCACAGTTTCAGTCCTTAACAGGCTAGGCTGGAATGTGCATTGTATAGTTCCAACAGTTAGTTAACCTCCTAATAGCTCAGACTATGTCTTGTGCAGTTTTGGCAGTCAGTCTCCCGATTTCTCGACAGAAATTGGGAAACCTTCACGATTAATCACACAGGTATGTTGCAAGTTAGTCCTCAAGTTTGTTTTGGTTTTTGATTGAAAAATTGCTTGCCATGAGTGTTGTTATATCTCAAGACATCACAGGTGTTTGTTTGTCTCTCAGCAACACAAGTGAAATGGCCTTCAAGAGTGCAGAGTCAAAGGACACCATTGAGAGCACAACGGGGGTTGCAACCAAGCAAGTGTCTATGAGCTTGCCTACCTATGAACACATTAAGTTTTTCATAGAGGACATCAAGATGATATGGCAGTAGCATCACAGCTAGTAGCACCATCATCAGCAGTAGAAGGCAACACACCCACATGCAACGAATGAAAGAGGAAGGTTGTTGACAACATAAAGGCAGAGCAAAGCTGCAAGTTCAAAGTAGATCCACTCATGAAGAAATTAGCTTTGGAGATTGAGGCTATGAGGTGAAAACGTGATAAGATGATCATGCGAGGGCAGAGAAAGGAATAGAGAAGGAGTTGCATGTGTTGAAGGAAGAAAAAGAGCTGCATAGATGAGAGAATGAGTTGTGTTAGGTTCCTATACCAATAGGAGTCATAATTTTGAATGACTAAGGTTAAACCTTGTAATATTGTACATATCTTTGCTTTCTACAAATGTTTTCTATATTAGTATGTCCTAAAAGAAAAATCAAAGGACAAAAAGAATAAGAGAAGCTCAAAAAATGAAAATATATGAACTCCAAAAACAAAAATATACCATGAAAGTGTGCAAGTCTAAATGCCACTACTATTTACTTTTATGCATAATAATGATTGTGTGTAGCTTGTTATTCATGCCACAATCCGTGGTAATCAAACTGTTTAATCTTGGTTATTTCATGCTTTGAATTTTATGTTTATAGTTAGAGAATAAAATCTGACCAAACAGTTTAATCTTGGCAGATCATAGATAGGTAGAGAAAATAAAAGGAGCTCATAAGCTTAATCTGAGCCCTTGGATGATATAAGGTTAGAAATAGATAGTTTGTTTTATAAAAGAAAATATAGGATAAGGGTTTGCTAGCCTAAATGCACCTAATGAAATGAAGAAAACATGTTAGGGTAAGAAATGGGTGAGTAGAAGAAAGGTTTATGAAGTATAAAGTTGATTGGATTAAAACACATGCATCAGGCTTAAACCTATGTGCTAATATGTATGATCAATTATGGAAGAAAAAACAAAGGTTTGCAAGTTAATGTCATTAACTCCCCCTCACTCATTTTCCCCTTACTTACTAATTTCCTATCCACAAGTATGTTCTAGTACTTTTAATCCTTCAAGTCAAAGAGGCTCAAAGCATTTCTATGACTTTTGGTGGGACTAGACCCTCGGCTTAATGACTTATCGACATCAAGTGTTAGAATCCTCTTCATAAAATTCATCCCCCCTTCATTTCCCTAATAAAACCCCTTTTCCTAAGGTTAAACTTCATTGCCTATGAAAAGTAAAAACCCCCATGTAAATCCTATTTCACCCAAAAAACCCACAAATTTTTTTTATCCTATGTATAAAGCGTATGCACAAACATTACCCTTTTACTTAGGGGAATATCCACTCCACCCATCACATTTCGTATTAATTTTTAATTTTATTATATAAATCCCAAAATACCTTTTCCCTTATATTAAATTAAATCCCTATGTAATACCTCCAACCCTTAGTTTTAATAAAAACTATATAATTCCCCCATATCCTGAAGAACCCCTTTTAACTCACCAACCCTCGGTGAAGTTAAGAAAATACCTCCGTTTAAACCCATGGTCCCACTTCTTTAAAAAACCTTCTGATCAATTTAATCCCATGTTTAACCTATAATTAATCACAAACCACTTGTGGTTAAAGCCTCGAGCCCCCTAAATTTTTTACCCATCCTGTCTGTGCTATTTCACCACCTGACTGTCGTCTGATTGTCAATGCCCAAATCCGATGATGCATAACCATATTGGGCTCACCTGACGCCCGACCATTACCCGAATAATTAAACCCCGTCGTTAAGCCCTGCCCGATCATTTTAACATGTCATTAACCTATTAATAAATCCCAATCCTCTGAGGATTAAAGCTCTGGTCCCCCCCTCGAAGCCCAAGATTTTATCACCAATGCACCTCCCTCACCCGACTATCATCAGATCACCATCCCTCTCATCCAATGGTCCACAACCATATCGATCGCACTCGATGGCTGATCATTTTTCCCCCGAACCCCAAAGGCTACATGTCAATCACTAGAGTAGATCGGGAGACCCCTCCCAAATACCACACAACCCTCATAAGCAGTGCGACAGATTGGGAAACCACCTCCCCCCTCAACCTGATAAACCACCTATTGTTCATAATACGAATATCCCCACCAAATTTAAAAAGTTTCCTATTAAAACCATGAAAACCCTCATTTTCATTCCTTTTTCCCCATTTCACAGTAAAACCTATCAAACCCTTCCAGCACCACCCTAAACCTCTGCGACACAATTTGACCTCCGATTACTTTCAAAACATTGCCATGACTCCTTTCCCAAACATCCATGTGCAATAAAGCCATCAATTGAATTTCCTGCCAACCTGTGTTTTCTTAATGATTGTTGTATTTTGCAGGTAATTAGCAGAAGACCAGAGCTTGGATAAACAGTTTTGATACTAGTCACAAAACTTGTTTACTCCAAGACTCAAAAGGAAATTTATTAAAAAACCTTCGTTAAGAAGAAAAAGAAAATTATACACAGAACATAGAAGAAATCATTCACACAGAGACATTGGCTGTCAAAAAAGAGGAACCAGACAGAGTATACAGTTAGAAGACAAATAGATAAAACATACAGAAATTTGACCAATATCCAAGCTACTAGATGCTAATACATAGAAAAAAACGAAATAAATTATTGTTGAAATATACAGAAAAAGTTAAATTGTACAGTAAAAGTGAAAACACAGTAAAGGATAAAGACAGGTTATCAAAGTCAAAGAGTATCAGATGAAAGCCTGAAAGATTAAACAACAAAGAGCATAAAGGGCTAGAAATCAAACCATAAAGGCCAACAATACCAAAATAAATGGGACATCATGAAAGCAGTTCAATAGCTGTCTCTATCTTCTTGCAAGAAGATATTTTTATTTCTTAGATTAAATCTCAAGTTAGGTTGAGATATTTTGTAATAAAACTTTTGTATAAATACTTCACAATTCGGAGTATGTTGTGTGGATTCTTAGACATTTCTATAGACTTCTTGATCAAAAGACTGTAAAGTTATTGGATCATTGACTGTGCCAACAAGCTGGATTGATGAATAAAGACAAGATATTTCACAGGATTCATGTGTTGAGCGAAGTGCAGACAAGCATTTTCTCATGTTGTTGTTATCTTTCTTAAGTTTTTTCCACAATATTTAATGTATTTTTGAATTTGAATGCTATATCTAGAACAATATCTCAGAATTTGTTTAATTACATTATGTTTTAATAGTTAGGCATATAAATGTTTTCTATTGATATCTAAGTTAAGGAATTTTAAATTTCTCCCTAGTTTAGGTTGTTTCTTTATAATTTATATCAAAGGATTCTTAATTTCCCTTTGTTTTCAATTACCCTATGTTCCTTGTTTAAGTTTCGGTATGAGAATTCTTAATTTCTCTATCACCCTGATTAAAACCATTTCACCCCTCTACCCCAAAGACCTACACTCTACTCTACTAGCTTGCCCTTTTAAGATTCCCTTTAGTGAGTTAATCTAGTTCTGTTGCCATTCTATTGACTCCATAGCCCAATGGTCTAGAGACATCATTGTATCCATCTACTTTAAGGATCCCACCACCCAATCTTCAATACAAATCAAAAATGCCTTGAACATTCATAACTAGCCTAAAATTCAAATAAACAAAGATAAATCATATAGAGAGAGCCCTCTTTGAGCATAGGTTGGCTAGAGCCTATGCCCAAAAGTTGGTTTGTAGTTACCTAGGTGATTTATTTCTTTAACCTTGAGAAAATACTGAGTGATAACATAGTGGCGACCACACTGGGGAAGACTAAAATTTTCTTCAGAAATATTTTACAAGTTCAGATATGATCTATGATGGTGGACAGTGATTAGACACATAAAGGTTAAAATCATCCACCTGGTGACTCCAAATCAATTTCACAATCAAGACTCCACTGGAGGAATGAACCCGAAAGAACAATATGAAAAGATCATGCTTTTAACTTGGATTGTTATCCAAGACATTATGTTCTTTCTCATCAATAAAGTTTTTCAATGTATATTATATTTTAGAGAAGATCTTAGATTAGTTTTTAATTATTTTCCTTTGAAAATTGTAAATATAATATCTCCTTACACATTTGAGCAGCTCTCTTCTGAATCTTATGAATATCATTTTCCAATTGAGGAGCATCGAATAGTCAAGACTAATCATACAATCCCTATACATATTCATGTACCTTATAAAATTCCTAATAGATATAAGCCACTCATCTTACCTCCTACACTCCATGCTTTCCCTAACAATTATTACAAGTATATCCATAGGTTTGATGGAGAAGATGGTAAATCACTACCCAAAAACATATTCAAGGTTTTGAGAATTATTTGGACTTATTTGAGATTGATGAAGATGATGTTATTATCAGACTTTTTTCTCTCTCTCTTTGCAAAGTAGAGTAAAGAGTTGGTTCAAGAATTTACCTATTGGAAGCATCTCAAATTTCCAACAGTTTGTCAAATTTTTCCTTGATCGATAGGAAATCAAGGTTAATATTTTTGTAATCATAGAAGAATTTAATCAATTAAAAAGACAGCCAAATGAAACAATACATCAATTTTCTGACAGATTTAATCAAGTCTATTAGTCAATGCCATCAATTATAAGACCTCCTCCTAATTCAAATATTTTGCATTATCCAAAAGCATTTGATCCAGAAATAGAATTTCAGCTAAGAGAAAGAAAACCCTCAACATTGGAACATATGCAAAACATTGTAGTAGATGTAGAAGTTAATATGCAAATTAGAAGACAAAAGTTGAAAGCAAAAGCAGAAAAAAAACAACGTTGCAGAGGTAAAACTTGACATTTTGGTAAGAAAAATAGAGGAAAGAATACAAAAGATCACCACAGAAGATAAGGTTTTTGCTCAAAATCACCATGACACATTTGTTTCACAAAAAGAAGAGGTTGATAGTCATGAACACATTCTTTCTAATTCCAACTACCATAGATCAACAGATAGATTTATAGAGCAATATGTGGAGAGGAAATCTACTGATCTAATGTGTATGTTTGATGACATTACTTCTTTCCATGATTTTCCTAAATATGATCAGTATGATGATAATTATGTTCTTCACATCCAAACTAACTTTACAGAGCAATCAGAAACTAGTTTGGGAAATAAAGGAATTCAGTTTCAGCAGCTTGAAAAAAGTGATCATCTAATTCATATCAGCTATGAAAGTGAGGAAGAAAGTGCAAAAAATTTGGAAATAAGTGAAGCTTCTTTGCCTCTTTGTTTTGAATCATTTCAGTTTTTAAAGGAAATGTGATATAAAATCTCTAAAGAAAAGGATGAGCAGCTTGTAGAAATCTATGAAGTTCCATTCAAACCTATATGCAATAAGCTTCATCAATCCTTCCAAGTTTTTTATGATACAATAGCTGATATGTTGGATAATGAATGTAATCAGAAATTTTATCCATTAACCAACTATGAGAGTCAAAATAAAGATGATAAAGGTTTCACCAGACATACATTTCAATCAGTAGAAATATCATCACAAAGCTTATCTGAAAATCTGCAGGGTGTTAAAGATAAAAATGACATTTCAGTTTCATGGCATGGAGGCCATCTAGAACAATTGTACAGTTGCTTAAATTAGTTGAACAATAGTGTATATATTTCGAAAGATCATTTTGTACACTTTTTAGATTTCACAAAGTAAATCAAGTATTTCCTTATCTTCTCATTGGTTGACAAAGTTATAATTGGCTTTAGAATCTCAGTTTTAATCACAAACAAACACAAGTAACAAAATCCACTAATGTGTCTGATGCTTGAATGGTTTCATTGGTTGTTTCATTTTACCTAACCAATAGTTGGACAACTGATTAGAGTAAGTAGGTAGGATTTTAGTTTGAATAAATTTAGTTTTTCAGCGGCAAGTTTATTTCAGATCAAATTTTAGTACAACATGTGTCAGACTTCAGTTTGCAGAAAAGGGTGTATTTTCAGTTCATGAGTTTCAGTCACAGAGATTATACAACAAAGCATATACATGTTTAGGATTGTCCCAATGGATCAGGCTACTGGTCGATGGTGTTCTTAACATCTCACAAGGAGATGCCATCCCCATATGAAGCCACTGTTAGGTTTCTATACCAATAGGAGTCGTAATTTTGAATGACTAGGGTTAAGCCTTGTAAAATTGTACATACCTTTGTTTTCTACAAATGTTTTCTATATTAGAATTAAAAAATGTAAAGAGGGTATGTCCTAAAAGAAAAATCAAAGGACAAAAGGAATAAGAGAAGGTCATAAATGAAAATATATGAACCCCAAAAACAAAAATAGACCATGGAAGTGTACAAGTCTAAATGCCACTACTATTTACTTTTATGAATAATAATGATTGTGTGTAGCTTGTTATTCATGCCACAATCCATGGTAATCAAACTGTTTAATCTTGGTTATTTCATGCTTTGAATTTTATGTTTATAGTTAGAGAATAAAATTTGACCAAATAGTTTAATCTTCGTAGATCATAGATAGAGAAAATAAAAGGAGTTCATAAGCTTAATCTGAGCCCTTGGGTGATATAAGGTTAGAAATAGATAGTTTATTTTATATAAAAAAAAAAAGATAGGATAAGGGTTTGCTAGGCTAAATGCATCCAAATAAATGAAGAAAACATGTTAGGGTAAGAAATGGGTAAGTAGAAGTAAGGTTGCTGAAGTATAAAATTGATTGGATCAAAACACATGCATCAGGCTTAGATATGTGTGCTAATATGTATGATCAATTATGGAAGCAAAAGCAAAGTTTTTCAAGTTAATGTGATTAACTCCCCCTTACTAATTTTCCTTTTACTTACTAATTTCCTATCCACAAGTATGTTCTAGTACTTTTAATCCTTTAAGTCAAAGAGGTTCAGAGCATTTTTATGACTTATGGTGGGATCGGACCCTCGGCTTAATGAGTAATGGACATCAAGTGTTAGAATCCTCTTCATAAAATTCATTCCCCCTTCATTTCCCTAATAAAACCCCTTTTCCTAAGATTAAACTTCATTTATTATGAAAAGTGAAACCCCCCATGTAAATTCTATTTCACCCCCACAAAAAACATTTTATCCTAAGTATAAAGCGTATGCACAAACATTACCTTTTTACTTAGGGGAATATCCACTCCGCCCATCACATTTCATATTAATTTTTAATTTTATTATACAAATCCCATAATACCTTTTCCCTTATATTAAAGTAAATCCCCTATGTAATACCCCCAACCCTTAGTTTTAATAAAAACTATATAATTCCCCCATATCCCAATGAACCCCTCTTAACTCACCAACCCTCGGTGAAGTTAAGAATATCCCTCCATTTAAACCCATGGTCCCACTTCGTTAAAAACCTTCTGATCAATTTAATCCCATATTTAACCTATAATTAATGACAAACCACTTGTTATTAAAGCTTAGGCCCCCCTAAACATTTTCCCCATCCAGTCTGTGTTATTTCACCACCTGATTGCTGTCCGATTTTCAGCACCCAAATCCGACAATGCATAGCCATATTGGGCTCACTTGACGCCCAACCTTTACCCGAATAATTAAACCCCACCATTAAGCCCCACTCGATCATTTTAACCCATAATTAACCTATTAATAAATCCCAATCCGCAGAGGATTAAGGCTCTGGGCCCTCTCGAAGCCCAATATTTTATCACCCGCGCACCTCCCTCACTTGACTACCTTTAGATCACCATCCCCCTCATCCAATGGTCCACAGCCATATCGGCCGCACTCGATGGCTGATCGTTACCCGCAGGATAAAGTGGTTTTCCCCCAAACCCCAAAGGCTACGTGTCATTCGCTGGAGTAGATCCGGTGACCCCTCCCAAGTACCGCCCGACCCTCATAAGCGGTGAAACGACCTGGGAAACTGCCTCCTTGCTCAACAAGATAAAACACCTATTGTTCATAATATGAATTTCCGTGCCAAATTTAAAAAGTTGCCCATTAAAACCCAGAAAACCCTCGTTTTCATTCCTTTTGCCCCGTTTCATAGTAAAACCTATCAAACCCTTCCGATGTGACCCTGAACCTCTATGACACAATTCGACCTCTGATTAATTTCAAAACATTGCCACGACTCCCTCCCCAAAGATCCCTGTGCAATAAAGCTATCAATTGACTTTCCTGCCAACCTGTGTTTTTTTAATGATTGTTGTATTTTTCAAGTAATTAGCAGAAGACCAGAGCTTGGATAAAAAATTTTGATACTAGTCACAAAACTTGTTTACTCCAAGACTCGAAAGGAAATTTATTAAAAAACCTTCATTAAGAAGAAGAAGACAATTATACACAGAACAGAGAAGAAATCATTCGCACAGAGACAATGACTGTCAAAACAAAGGAACGAGACATAGTATACAGTTAGAAGACAAATAGATAAAACATACAGAAAGTTGACCAATATCCAAGCTACCAGATGCTGATACATGGAAAAAAACAAAATAAATGAATGTTGAAATACACAGTAAAAAGTTAAAATGTATAGTAAAAGTAAAAGCACAGTAAAGGATAAAGACATGTCATCAAAGTCAAAGAGTATCAGATGAAAGCCTGAAGTGAATGAAGCCTCCAGCGTGAAAGATCAAACAACAAAGAGCATAAAGGGCTAGAAATCAAACCATAAAGGCCAGAAATACCAAAATAAATGGGACAACATGAAAGTAGTTCAATACGTGTCTCTATCTTCTTGCAAGAATATATTTTTATTTCCTATATTAAATCTCAAGTTAGGTTGAGATATTTTGTAACAAAAATTTTGTATAAATACTTCACAATTCAAAGTATGTTGTGTGGATTCTTAGACATTTCTATAGACTTCTTGATCAAAATACTGTAAAGCTATTGGATCATTGACTGAGCCAGCAAGCTGGATTGATGAATAAAGACAAGATATTTCACAGGATTCATGTGTTGAGCGAAGTGCAGACAAGTATTTTCTCATGTTGTTGTTATCTTTCCTAAGGTTTTTCCACAATCTTTAATGTATTTCTGAATCTGAATGCTATAACTAGAACAATATCTCATAATTTGTTTAATTACACTCTGTTTTAACAGTTAGGCATATAAATGTTTTCTACTGATATCTAAGTTAAGGAATTCTTAATTTCTCCTTAGTTTAGGTTGTTTCTTTATAATCTATATCAAAGGATTCTTAATTGCCCTTTGTTTCCAATTAACCTCTGTTCCTTGTTTAAGTCCCAGTCTGAGAATTCTTAATTTTTCTCTCACCCTGATTAAAACCATTTCACCCCACCTGCCCCAAAGACTTGCACTTTACTCTACTAGCTTGCCCTTTGAACATTCCCTTTAGTGAGTTGATCCAGTTCTGCTTCCCTTTTGTTGTCTCCATAGCCCAATGGTCTAGAGACATCATTCTATCCATCTTCTTTAAGGATCCCATCACCCAATCTTCAATACAAATCAAAAACCCCTAAACATTCATAACTAGCCTAAAATTGAAATAAACAATGCTAAATCATATAGATAGACCCCTCTCGAGCATAGGTGGGCTAGAGCCTATGCCTAGAAGTTGGTTTGTGGTTACCTCCGTGATTTCTTTCTTTAACCTTGAGAAAATACTGAATGATAAAAAGTTGCAACAAGAAAAGGTACAATAGGGGGCACAACATGCATAGACGGATGAAACTGCACCCATACAAGTTATAGATCCACCCAGCAGCTAGCACGAAGCATAAATTGTGAGCATTGTTGTTGATCGCATGCAAGGGAATTTAGCAACATGCATGTCATTGTGCATACGCATTTGATCCCACCCTTTGGCACACTCACTGAGGTGAAGACAAGAAGCATGTCTGAATGGAGCTAAACATGTATTTTACAATTTGATGCGCATGTCATCAACACACGCTTGGAGATCAACACAGACACTATGCATCAGTATGTTGTTGGTCCAATTGCGCTCAAGACAACCATGCACATTCTATCAAATGAGTTGGACATATGATCCATATCAGTTTACCTAGATGTGACAGAGGCAAGAGTTCAATTTCAGTAGGATGTCACCATTGAGCGCACGGACACCATCACAGATGACCAATCTTGGCATCAACTCACCACCATTGACCATCACAAGGATGTCAAAGAGTTGGTATCACCACAACGATCTAAGTGTCAGCAATGTCTTGCATGGCTTACTCAAGCCATTTCGTCTTACATGGACACGTGCAATTTAATGTAACGTCTTGTCAAGTGGAAGATCAAGTGTCGATGGTTGAATGTAACAATCATAGAGTAGTTGAAGAGTCATGAGGATAGATGAACGGTCATAAAGGGGAATGTCAAGGGTCACCCCACCCTTTGTTATAAATAGTCCCTCATAACTCATTTTAGAGGCTTTTGGTCAGCCAAGATTCCAACTGGAGTATCTTAGAGAGAGCTTGGATAGTATTGTAACGAGCCTTGGCTTCTCCACTGTGCAAAGCCAGTATGTCTCTTTGGAGGAGTAGGCAGTTGTGATTGTAACATTCCGCTATTGGGACTAGTGGTTGGACATGGATGTATTGTATGGTTGGAACTTAAACTTCTTAATATAATATAGCCAACATGTTTCATGCATATGTTGTATTGTATTCTAGCTATCTTGTTTACTCTAAATGATATATGTATTTGTTTGCTTACACATGCATGTATGGACTATTCTGTATAAGTATGTATGAATCTTACTGAAATGTGCTAATTGGTTTAAGCATCACTTTGGATTTCTTGCTAACTTTCTTTCCAGTTTGTGATGCATCTTCGCTTGTGTGTTCCCTTCCAAGCCGCGTGCTATCACAGGTTTCCAAGGGGCCTACTCACCCCACCTTCCGTGTGTTAGAACCATTCATTCACCTTCCTTGACTTGCTTCCACTATCACACCCTTACTACGAACAGGGACATCTTACTTGCCTCTGTGCAAAATTGCAGTCAAGGTGTCACCATACGACCCACTATTGGGACTCCTACAACAAATGACCTGAGGCCTAATTGGGACTTCTTACCAGGAAGATCCCCTGACATGTTGGCAGGTCCAACACCGTCAACATTTTTGGCACTAGAAGGAGGGCCATATGACAAGTTGTGTCCTCTCATCTTGTTTTGAACCTTTTTTCATCTATCATGGATTTTGTTACACTCATCCCTCCATGATGTCTTTTGCATGCCAAACCTCTCCACATCACGAGGGAGTTCAAAGATCTCTTATCCGAATTCACGTATGATGGTGAAGGTGAAGTGGCCTAGCTTGTGTTCTTACATGACTTCTTTTCCATGCTTGATGAGGAAGATGGATGCTCTAACGAACAGGTCAGTCTGTTGCTTGCACATGCACTTCATGAATCCCCACGATGATGGTGCTACAGCCTACTGGCTGACAGCATGCACTCACTTGAGCATTCATGTGATCTCATTGAAGATACTTTCCATTGTTTTGATCTAGAACATCTTGACCAAAAACCGTTACAACAATGGAAGGCTCCGCATGAATTGCCTATGGATTTTTGGCAAAGCTTCTGTGATTTGCAGTTTCAAGCTCCAAAAATCCAGATGAAATTTCCTTATCTTTGGGATAGATTTTAGTATTATCTTAACAAATTAGTCCATCCCAAGAAGAAGTTTGAGCCCAAGCCTCTCTCAACATACTTCAGTGATGGAGCTGTGCAATCACAAAAGGATACAGTCACTGTCAAAAGTGAATGTCTGTCATCCCCTCATTAGACAAATCCACCACTGTAGAGTGATGTGGGAGAACGGGCACACACATCTATTCAACTGTCACATCTTCCCAACATCATTTCACTTAATTTTTGTGCAGATTTGGTTGTGAGGCCATTGAGTTGTCATATGCAATTTGTACCACAACCTCCGTCTTCGTACTCGGATGATCCTCCAAATGATATTATCTTGTGTTTCAAAAATTTCC
>Ga0115851_100698_pt1 | contig 16057 bp, 15 predicted proteins | sample InSIn2gowninarea_FD_83865 | JGI IMG/M metagenome (GOLD analysis project Ga0115851, IMG submission 83865)
CTGGCTAGCCGCCACATCTTGTGTCTCTTGTCTTGGCTTGTTTTTTGTCGATCGTTTAATGTTCTATATGCACTTTACTTTATGTACATGTGATTGCTAATCGGTGGAATATAATAAGAAAAAGAAGTAAACTGTTATAAGCATAGAACATACCATAACTTAACATGGTATCAGAGCTGAGGTGAAGACAAAGCCCGAGCAAGAGCAAGAGCAATCATCGAAGAGAATATTGGCAAGGCTATCCTAAAAGAACTATGGGGTCCTCAACACTCTTTCCTGTTGAAGACAAGCTCCGTGAGAAAGCTGACTATCACGGATGGAAGATGTCTATCGATCTAACCCTTGAGAATCAAGGAGTGTTGGATCATGTAAGAGGCAATATTGTTGAGCCTCCATCAAATGCATCCGCTGCTGGATGGAACAAATGGAAAATCGAAGAAGTCAAAATAGAAGATCATTCAGGACTCTATCGACTAGCACTTGGTGGCCTACATCTCTGAACTAGACACCTTTAAGGAAATCTACAATAGATTGGGAAATGGCACTCACGACTCTTGGAGGATTACCATCCGAATGGTACGTGTTCAGGACTACTCTTTTGAACTATAATGTAATTCCTGGTTTCGAGGAATTAATGGTTAGATGCATTCAAGAAGAAAAAAGGGAAGAAGAGCAAGAAATGCCCATGCCTAAAGGTCCTCCTGCTGCCTTTTCTTCTCATGCTAAGAAAAGAAATAATTCCGGGACTAAATCAAAAGGAAAGGTTGGACCTAAGGGTGGAAGAAAAGGATGATGTTACATCTGCGATAAAGCAGGTCACTATGCAAGGGAGTGCCTTGATAGAAAGGACTCACATTGGGACGATGATCAAAATTCCTCTGATGACAAATCAAAGGAATGACAAATTCAACAGCAAAGGTAAGAGGAGAAATTATGGGATATGGGTAGAGAACTGAGCAACATAAGGGATAGAGAAGCAATGATTAAATCTCAATTGGAGGCTAAGAACACATGGCTAAGAAGACAGCTACAAGAAATGGAAAGCCAATTGGAAACTATGGCCAGTTTGTCCATGCAGGCAATCCAGTGCAAGAAGCTAGCAAAGTATTAAGCATTGTACCTTGAGGAGCAATGGATATAATTCCAAATAAATACCCTAGCACAAAGAGGAATTATGCCCTTCCAAGACTATAGACAATTCATTGATCTCTGTGATCAAAGCACCTTGGAAGATAGAGCAAAAATATCTAAGTTTTACCTACACAATTTAGCCTTGACAGATTTAAATGTGTGGGACCCAAATCCCAAGCTAGGGGACTTGCAATTGATGGCCTTAGCATGATGGATGAATCATGAGGAGGCAAGAGCTACAGAGATGAAAAAGGTAATGGAAAAAGAGGAGACATAACCCCTTATTACCAAAGCAGAACAATCTAACCCAATGGTTGTCATCAACACCCACAACCTCATTGCAAATGATCCCAAGCTTGCACCAAGGTACCTTGTTGTACAAGAAAAGGTAGTCACACACTTTGAAAACATGTTCAGATTGCTAGGATATGACAGCATGCAAGCTTGCCAAAGGAGATGGAACATCTTGCCTTACATCCTAAAAATCAGAGAATATCATTCTCCTGACAGAATGAGAGAGGCACTAAATAGAACCCCCATATATAAGCAGGCTCTACAACGACTCAAATTCAATTGGATTGGCTTGAGGCTCAGTCCACCATTTCATTTGGGAATGTTGGAAGGAAAGAAAGAAGAAGAAGAAAGAAAGCAGTGGGAAGAGATAGAGAGGAAGGTAGGATTTTATTCACAGGAAGAAGAGACTACAACAGAAGCACGAGATGTCAGGGAAGCCACCAGAGCAATGAAGGACATGGACATAGATTGAGTTTCTCAGAGGATGAGCAACACTTTTAGTAGGGGGCTGATGATGAGGCTCATCATTAGGTAAATATATGGACCTTAATACACCTCCAAGCTTATTAAAATCAAATATTCTCATAATTCCCTACATGTTTTAATTATATTTTGCTAAATGAGATAGGTAAAGGTAAGATGTTATGTCTAGTGGTCTAATGTGCATTGATTACAAGTTTTTGAGAGAAAATTATGGCAATTATGGCTAATTAAGGTGCAGGAACTCAAATGAGACAAGAAGGAGATATTATAGGAGATGGATCTTCCTCATTTAGTCCTCACTCATTCGAAGATTCCTCAATCAAATCACACCAGCTCGGAGTTGCAGGCAGCCCAGTCATGAGGATCATTGGCAGTCGAGCCAATGATAGTTAAGAACCAGTTTATCTTGAGATTACGAGCCAAGCCTCCCTATACTTAAGGAATTTTTTGGAAACTTTAGTTGTATAAATAAGGAGGCCTAGAGCCTCATTAGGATTCAGAATTTTTATGCAAGATAACGAAGCACTTTCAAGTTGAAGGATTGTGACAAAACATTATTATGTATTTTTTGATATGTTAATGAAAATGAGCATTCCCTTGATCCAACACTGAGTTGACTCAGAGGGTTGAATCTCTTATGTTAGGGCCCAACCCTAATAGCAGAGGTTCCTCTTACTGTACTTGTATGGTTAGGTTATTTCATAGATTACTTGTTGAATTGATTTTGGCATTGTTACATTACAAGTATTGATGAATTTGATTAGTTTTCTTCAATTTGTGCATAGCTTCAATAGTAGCTTTAGAAAGATAAAGAAATACCAAAAAGGTTGATAACAAGTGCATCTTGCCTCATTCCCCCCTTCAAGGACCATGGTTTGAGGAAAAACCCTCATTCAGCCCAAAAAGACAAAATTATGGTTTCTTATGGTATTTAGGGTTTTCTTGCTAATTAGGTTAGCATCTTTCAAGTTTTCAAAGCTAGATTGCAGTTTTCCTTTCTTATATCTTAAGCTTTGTATTACATTTCAAGGTGTATTCACAATAGGCTGCAAGCATTTCCATGCATGAACTAGGCAATTAAATGATGAAATTATGTTTTTCTTATGTTATTGGAAACCTTTCTTGTTTTGACATGATTTATGGGTAAATTCCAACAATGATGTGTATATTGCAAGAGTTTCAATAGTGCAAGAATACCTCATATCAGCAGCCTCAACCTAACCTCACCCTTCCATGATCGACAAGAGCCACTAAGTCCATAATCTGAGTTATCATTTCATAAGGACAACTTGCCATGCTCGTTGAGCAAATCCAACCATCATACAACTTTGGTTTAAGTTCTAAGGGAGTCCTAACCACTTCCTTGCCTTATTCCTTCCATCGCTCACCTTCCCTAAACCCTATACCATTGTCCAAATCACTCTTTATGCTTTCGGCCTATTCCTGTAGGTGAATTAGGATATCCTATAGGACGACCTGTAGTAGCCGGTTTTGAGGCCAATTTGTGAGAAATGCATCACAAAATATAGGAGAAGACCATGCTTACCTCCCAAGCCATCTAACCCATCACAACCATCTCTCTCCACACCTAACCCACCTGCCATACAATCAAGAAGAATTAGCATTCATGTTTCCACAAAAAGACAAAAATAAAAAGGTTGTTATGCTTATTCATATGCACAGCAGTTAAGTGATTGATTAGATCAAATTGCATGCTTAGGTTAGTTAAGGTTTCACTTGTGTTAGCTTAGAATTCTTCTTAAGCAAGGTATCTTAACAAATAGTTAGATGAGTGGTGTGTTTTAAACATCTATTTCAACCTTTCTTTACAGCAGTAGGTAGCATTTCCATTCTCTCAATTAGGGTAAAACCCTCCTTTCTCAATTGGTAATCAAACTTCTTCTAAATCAATAGAATGTTGGTTTGAGAAACCCTAGTGGTTTATCACCCAGCTCATCGGTGACAAAGGAGTGGAGCCATTACATTTATTTGTGTATGCAACACTGTCATTTCCAAGTTTGTACAAACCCCGGATTGATGAAGTAAAGTTGGTAGCCCCAAGAGTTGCAACATTCTCGTTGCAATACTGGTGCTCATCAGTTTGATAGTAGCGAGAGACACCAATTTTTTTATTTATGAGATTTCTCTCTCTTAAACTTGGAATAAAAATTTCAAGGTTGTTTGGATGTAAATTTGGAATAAGAGTTTTTTCTCCATGAATACACATAGTCACTCACTTAAGTTAAATGGAACTAAATCGTCACTAACTTTTTACTTTCAATTATTTACAACTATTATTTATATTAGGAGGCGAGTTTAAGTTGTTATACAACAATTGTTTCTAATGATGTTGATATGTTGATTTATTACACGCAGTTATTACTGTGATGATAAGTTGAATATTTGAACCTCTTTCTAATACAACAATATTGGAAACTTATTGTGTTGGGTCTCCAAAATGTCATCCATTTCACCCTCTCTTTTTTTCATTTTCCTTCAACATTTACCATATTCGACAGCTCCATAACCATGCACTAAGACCATTTTCGTGATTAAATATGGGTTTAGATATATTATTTTCCAATACATTTATTTTGGTATTTTGAGTGAATTTATGGTTAAATATTAGAAAAATAACATGTATTCGCTTATATCTAAAAGTTGGATGAGTTTTGTGGTGTGTATAGGCCTATTTGAAGCTTCCAACATAGTCATATTTGGCTTCTGAGTCTAAAATTCGAACTTCCTCTTCAAACTCTTGAAGATTCGAGGAATATTTGAGATCATTAATCAAACACAATTCATGGAGAAGAATCATGGAAGTTTTCATAAGTGTCTCCTATCAATGCTAATGCGAGATTTATTAGAGGATATGAAAAGATGTTACTTGCTAGATGTTAACACATGGTTGTAACCACATGAGATATTTGTGGATATAGGAGAGAGTTTTGGATCTACAATTATGAATCAGTTATCTTAATTTTTGTATAAATAGGAGTGTCTTCTCCTCTCGGAGGGTGTTAAGTTTGAGAATGCTAAAGCTATATTTATGCTTGATGTTATGAAAACTATTGAACTCCAAATGTTATAAATACAATTCTTTGATATGGTTATGCTTTCATGATAAGGTTTGGTGTTTGATCAATAACTTCCTGAACTTTACACCTCTTGTGCACTTCAAAATGGCCACTTGATTAATATGTGTATTTTAATGTTTCATTTTTGCAAGATAGATTAGTTTCTTTTATACTCTTTTTCTGTAAATTTTATTTCAAGTCTTTTGAGTAGATGCTTTGTTCTTTCACAGATTAAGCACATTCATTTCATTCGCATAGATTATTTCATAGCATAGTTTTCTTGCACAAGCATTCATAGGAAAATCATGGTTTTAATTTATGAATGAACTCTAAGCTTTGAACACACACTAAATTCTTGAATTGCTTTACAGTCTTCAATGTCTTCAATGTCTTCATAGATTAAATTTACAAACTTTCAAAGACTAGATTTACTCACCTTCCTAGATTAAAGATGTGCATGCTTTCATAGACTAAATATCAATTGTTTTCATAGATTAAGTTTTCATGCTTTCATAAATTAAGTTTACATGCTTTTATAGATTAGATTTATTTTCTTTCGTAGATTAATTTTCCAATATTTTCCTAGATTAAGTTTAAATGATTTCATTAGATTAAAAGTTCTTTGCTTTCCTAGAATAGATTGTCCTTGCTTTCATCAGATTAGAACAATTGTCTTTGCTTTTACTGCCTTTAAGAATTGTCATTTCATTGCTTCCATAAGAATTATGTGTGTGCCTTTTGACTTGATTTCATCTCATAGATTTTCCTTGCATTTTCAATCTTCAAAATTCAATTGCTTTTTAGATTAAGATTTTATTTTCACTTCTTCACATTCTTTTAATTCATTTGAATAGGTTTACCATTCATTTCTTGCTACTAGAATTCTTCGTTTAGAATTAAAATTGAAAGCTAATTTCCTAGCATATATTGTGCAAATGTACTTCACAAAAGTATACGAACCTATATTGATAAGTTAATGTAAAGTAATTTAACTCACAATTAAATTACCCAACATTTTTTCCACCATTTTTGCGGAAATATACATTGGTGTTAGCTTTCAATCTCATTTTTTTGCAACAAATGTAAAGCATGATAAATAGGATACATGAATTTCAACAAATTTTTGTACTATAAGAGTTTCGATTTAATCCATTTGTGGATAGGAGATCTAGAATGATGATCAAGAATTTCTTGGAGAGCAAGGACTATATTGAAGATTGGTTTCAAAAAGTGACTACACCAAAACATTCATCCATTTTTCAACAAATCCTCGTGCCAAATCGAAATGTACAATTGGTCTCTCATATCGTGATGGACATTGAGGTATATTTTTCAAATTTGGATGTGAACATACTAGAGATTTTGATCCGTAAATGGCTTCATTGGAAATACTCCCACATTTGACAAAAAAAACTTTTCTTTTTCAAAATAGAGTAGGATAGAATATGAAAATAAAACCAAACTTGGTTACCTTAACGTTTTTGAGTTTTCATTTTGACATTTGATTTCATTCATTTTCTTGGAAATTTTCATTTGGTGGTGCAGTAAGAGCCACCTCACTCACTAACCATTGGCAAGAAGATCTACGAGAGAAGTGACGTTTATGGAGGAAGACAAGAAGAGTTTTGAGAGATAATAATTTGAAGTCTGAGATCAAATCTTCTTACTTTATTTTTAAAATTTCATATTTCAAGTGAATAAAGAATTGACAAAATTTCCAAAATATGCTCTCTTCTCACACCCTATTGTGGCTTGGAAAATCAGAAAATGAAAATTGGACAAGTTAGCTTTGAAATTTTGCAATAAAATTCATAATCTGAGAAACAAACAAAACAAAAGTTTACGAGAACTACATTTACTTTTCATTCTAAAAAACAATTACTTAAATTTTTATCTCTACTATTCAATTTATTTTTGTCTTAAAATTTGCTCAAATAATTTATTTTTCTTTATTAAAAAAACAACTAATTAAATTAAAAATTAAAATCTAAAATAATTTTTTTATTAATTCAAATAATAATAATAATAAATAAAAACAAAACAAAATCATATAGACAAAACACTAAAAAATATAAAATATAATAAACAATGAATAAAACAAAACATATTTAAAACACAAAAAGAAAAGGAACAAACCTTAAAAATAAACCATAAAAAATATATATATAACAAAAACAATAAAACATTAAAAAATAATAATAATAAACGCAAACAATAAAAAAAAACATACACACATAGCATACTGAAAGGAAATTATAAAAAACAAAATAAAAATAAATCAAAATCCTATGCATAAAAAAACAAATATAGAATAATAATAATAGAAAAAAAAAACCAAAGACCAAAAGTAACAAATTAATAAAATACAAAACATTTAAAACAAAACAAACAAATTTGAAAAAACATAAACGAATAAAGGCTCGGGATCCATAAAAGAAAAGACGGTCGACGGTCGAGGGTCTGTAGAAATGGTGCAGACAAAAAATAAAACGATGCAGAGGCTTCTCCATGGCTTTGGCCTCATAGGCTCATGGTAAACCTGTGAATAAACCAAACCTGCACGTAACAAGCATTCATCGAGCTCCCAATTAAAGGGCAACGAACTATAAAATAACAAGTCAACGGGTAAATTCATTGAGCAGATACAATTTTTTTCGGGGAAGTGGAGGAGTGATTTCGAAATGAGATCAAACTTCTCAATGGGCTTTTAATTGCTGATGCGTTGCTGTAATGGTTAAGTTGTTCAAGATTTTTGGATGGAGATCTCGAGGTCCGTGGTTTGTCAATTTGCCGCATTGTTTGTGATTTGTCGCGTGGTTAACGATTTAAACTTTAAATAATTTTATTTTCCATGTTTTCTCATACTTACTTATGTGTTCTATTGGTGAGTGTTTAGATTTATGGAATGGTGCTCATGAGTTCAAAACACATTGAGTTAATTTGTTAATCATGCAATAGTTTAACAATCATTAATTAATCTTACAACAATTTATTAGTTGTGACCTGGCATGACCCATGTGGTAGCACATCATTGCTCAATCTAATTGGCGTCATTTCCCACTCATCCTGTGGCGTCATCAGTCACTCCCACGTCAGCATGCATAGACAATTGCCACATGAACATGCCATGTCAGCATGCCACCTCACCTCATCATGGCAATAATCTGCCACATCGTCATGTTGTTAGGTCATAGCCCAATTGGAATTTGCAGTGCACATGGCACACCTTAGTGATGGCACACCTTAGTGTTGCCACGCCATCTGGTGTTCAAAATTATGCTCAAAAATAAAAGTGTTAGAATCTTGTCAAACTCAGCTTCGAATTGAAGCGCTTGTCATTCTGAATCCAACAGTGTGAACGTCACTCAAATCCGAGTTCGTATACAGAATTTAGAGCAAATCAAACTTCAAGTTTGACTTATCTATGTGGCAGGATTGGATGACATGGCAAGGGTCCCAGCGAATGGGGAAGCACCAAGTGGCAGGTTGCCACTGGGTCCTGCATATCGCATATTGGAGAAAAACAAAGGATGCAGGACAAGAATAGACCCCGCATGTTGGGTTGTGATTTGCGATAATTGCATATCGCACCCAAAACCCCATTGTTATTTGTTACCACTGATAAAGTTCTCATTGCTATAACTGCCCAAACGTGAAACTTTATTGTGTTACAGTTTAATGTCCCAATGCGTCCACGATATCGCGTTGCAACGTTTTCTTGTGTTAAGAGCCCACAGCCGATTGCTGATTGCAATGAGCGATAAGACCTTGGACGTGGGAATTTTATATGACACAGTTTAGTACCCTGGCGGGTCTGCAATAACGCAATTGCAGGATTCCCGTGTTAACAAAACCTTCGGCTGCTGAACTTCGCCGATTGCGATGAGCAATGGGTTCCAAAAGCGGGTTTTATATGTTGCAATTAAACATCCCGGCAGGTCCATAATATCACAATCGCAATGTTTTTTCGTTCCATAAGAGCCCGCAGCACTTGCCGATTGTGATTTGCCATATGGCTGACAAGATATAGCCCGCCGTGCAGCAGATTTCTCGCTCCAATAGCGAATTTTGGAGGGGAAATAGGGTTTTGGTCGGTTTTAGAGCATTTTGTGGAACAAATAGTGGAAGAACTAGAAGAAGTCATAACTTCTTCAATTCTTATCCAAATTGGATACAAAAAGATGCTAGATATTCATTTTAGGGATTTTCAACTCAAGGAGATAGGTTTCAAAGGCATTTGAGCATTGTAAACACACTTTTGTTGTAATTTGAGCATAATAGAGAGGCCCAAGCCATTGAACGCTAGACCAAGGAGACATAGCCCAAGAGGGGTGAACTCCTTTATCATGTGCTTATTGTGTGTTGTATTTTGATGTTCTTTTCTATTATTTTTGTTGTTGTTCAACATATATTTTTATATTAAATTGTTCCTAACATTTATATAAGAAACTCTCATAGGAATCGGTTAATTAAACAAAAGTATTGAATCCTTAAGCACTTGATCAGAAAATGATAAGCATCTTAGGTTTTATTCTGAACGGGGAATTAGCACAACATTACTAATCTGCTCCATTTTAGATCAATATGGTATCAGAGCACTGGTTTTTTCTTACTAGATTTGCTTTGTGAAAGAAGGATTTAATTCTTTGCAAGTTTATGTCATGCTCACAAGGTTGAAACTCAAAAGAGATGAAGGAAAGCTGGTTGAAAGCCCTTGGATTGGATATTTCTAGGATTGTGCTGGGAAGCCCATATCTGTATGACAGGAAATTTGTTTTCCACTGATTTGAGAACAAATATCATTTGTTCAAAGACGAAGTGGAGTATATTGTGAGAACCCATTGCAGAAAGCTTAGTTTGTCTTTAGAAAGCGCAGGGCAAATGAAGAAAGTGGGCAATTCCAACAAGAGTGTCGTGCTCCTTATGATAAAGCAGAAGAATGACACGAAGCAGGAATCCTTTGCAGGTTGTGATATGAAGATGAAAGTTCAAGTAGTTAATGTGGTCAATCAATATGGAGACATGTTTCAAGAACCAAAAGGATTGCCATCAAAAAGAGGAATTCAGCATGAAATTCATCTACAACAAGACTCTCCACTCCCAAACATCGGTATGTATCGAATGTAAATTTTGGAAAGTTTAAAAATTAAGAAACAAGTCCAGCAATTGTTAGATAAAAGTGTAATTCGTCCCTCGACTTCGCCATGTGGTTCACCAATTGTATTGGTACCCAAGAAGGATGAAACCTGACACGTGTGTAGATTATCGAGATTTGAATAAGATTACAATAAATAATCGATATCCACTACCCAAAATAGATGATTTTCTACATCAGTTGAAAAATGCAAAATATTTCACTAAATTAAACTTGAGAAGTGGATATCATCAAGTAAGAATAGCTGAGGAGGATATTTGGAAGACTTCTTTTAAAGCAAACAAGGTTATGCCTTTCGGTCTTTGCAATGCTCCAGCTATATTCATGAGAGTTATGAATGATGTTTTAAGATCATTTCTTGATGACTTTTTAATTGTCTATTTAGATGATATTTTGATATTCAACAAATCACGAGAAGAGCATGTCAAGCATTTGAGGTAAGTTTTAGATATCATGAAAAAATAATGGTTATTTATGAAGATGTCTAAATGTGAATTCGAGAAAACTTCCATAGTGTATCTGGGCCACATATTTGGAGGAGGTGAATTAAAGATTGATCCCTCTAAATTTTCGGTCATTGTGAACTGGTCAATACCCAAATCAGTCACAGAAGTAAGGAGTTTTCTAGGAGCAACACAGCACTGGAGGAAATTCATTGTTAACTTCTCCTCCATATCATCTCCACTACATGCTTTGACCAGCATGAAGGTTGTCTTCTAGTGGGGAGGCAAACAAAGAAAAGCATTCAATGCTTTCAAACAAAAGATTAGTTCATCCCAAGTTTTAGCATTGCCGGATTTGAAACAACCTTTTGAAATACAAACAGATGCAAGTGACTATGCCATGGGTGCAGTTCTTTTACAGCATGGTAAGACCATTTCATTTCATTCTGAAATTTTTAATGGTGTTGTTATTAATTATCTTATGTATGATCAAGAGCTTTATGCATTGGTGCAAAGTGTGAAGAAATGGAAGCATTACTTGATGGGAAAAAAAACCATTATTCACGACGATCATCAACCTTTGCAATAATTGCAATCTCAAACAAAATTGCAGCAAGCAAAGCACTTTCATTGGATGGGATTCTTATAGCAATTCCACTTGGTGATCAGGTACAAGAAAGGTATTTATAACAGAGTTACTGATATTCTTTCTAGACCGATTCTTAATGCAACCATTTTACTCAAGAATCATTATGTTTTGCCTGAAAGTTATGTTGAGCAATATGCACATGATGCTAACTTTCAAGAGGTATATTTAAACTTGAGTCAAGGCCACCAAGTTGAGGAATTAGACTACCATGTTCATGATAATTTGTTGTATCATTTGGGAAAACTTTGTGTTCCACAGGGAGAGAGTAAATGTCACAAGGGAAGCACACACTTCTCTTATTGCTGAATATTTCGGGGTAAGTAAAACAGTGGCAAATCTTCAAAAGTATTTTTACTGGCCTCGTATGCTTGCTTGAAAGTGTGTCACATTTTGTCGGAGGTTGTTCATTGTGTGCAGTCAGTAAACCTAGTAATAGGATGTTAGGATTATACACACCACTTCCAGTACCTTCACATCCATAGGAGAGTGTTTCTATGGATTTTGTAGGAGGTCTTACTTTATCAAGGAAAGGTCATGATTATTTGTATTTAGTTGTGGATAGGTGCAGAAAGATGTGCATATTAATGCCTTGTAAAAATAAAATTACAATTGAACAAACAGCTCAAATTTTCTTTCAAAATGTATGGGTTCATTTTGGATTGCCTAATTCTATTGTAAGTGATCGTGGTTCTCAATTTATTGGGAATTTTTGGTCAAGTTTATGGAATTTGATGGACACCAAGTTGAAGAAAAGTATAGCCTTTCATCCACAAACAGATGGTCAAAATGAAGTGGTTAACAGGACAGTTATTAATTTGTTAAGAGGATATTGCAGCAAACATCCTAAGTTGTGGGATGAACAACTGCATTGTATTCAGCATGCTTACAACCAAGGAAAATACTCTTCTACTCTAACTTCGCCTTTTGATGCATGTCTTGGTTATTTTCCTAAATCACCTTTGGATTTCATCGTTGAGAAAGATATAACTGTAGATGGACATAGTGACATAGACAGAGCAAATAAATTCATTGAGCAAATTCGGTTGATTCACCAAATAGTTCAAGAAAAACTAGAAAAGAGTCAAGGCAAGTATAAGGCAAGACATGATAAGCACCGTGTGGATCATCATTTTCAAGTAGGTGATGAAGTTTGGCTATACATTAGTAAGGAAAGGCTTCAAGGTGAAGGTAAAAAGCTAAAACCAATTCATTATGGTCCATTTAAAATTCTGGAAAAGATTAGTAATAATGCTTTCAAGCTTGATTTACCTTCATATATGCAAATCTTTTCCATTGTTAATGTTGAAAATTTGATATTGTATGAACCTCCTTTGATTGAAGATCAAGGAGATAATGTTCAAATCCCATCTATTGAAGACTTTTCTCTAGAATTCCTTGATGTGCTTCAGCAAGACACTAACTTGACAAACGGACAAGGACCACTAAAAGGGGAAGTATTGATTATCTTTGAATGGATCTCAAAATTACACATCCATCAAAGGCCAAATGGATTGAAGTGGGGAAGGTGAGAGAAAAGTACCCTCATTTGTTCAATAACTGAATATTAATCTTTTGGGGTCTAAAAGGCTTCTAGTGGGGAGGAGTGATCAGGTGCTCAAAATTATGCTCAAAAATCAAACTGTCATAATCTTGTCAAACTCAGCTTCAGATTGAAGAGCTCGTCATTCTGAATCCAACGGTGTGAATGGCACTCAAATCCGAGTTCATATGCAGAAGTTAGAGCAAGTCAAAGTTCAAGTTTGACTTGTCTATGTAATAGGATTGGATGACATGGCAAGGGTCCCAGCGAATGGGGAAGCGGCAAGTGGCAAGTTGCCACTGGGTCTCGTATATCACATATCGGGGAAAAACAAAGGATGCAAGACAAGAATCGACCCTTGTAGGTTGGGTTTTGATTTTCGATAATCGTATATCGCACCCAAAACCCGTTATTATTTATTATGACTGATAAAGTTCTAATTGCGATGATTATTGGGACGCGATATTGCATTGCAAGTTAATGTCCCAGTGGGTCCACGATATTGCATCGCAATGTTTTGTTGTATTAAGAGCCCACAGCTGATTTCCGATTGCGATGAGCGATAAGACCTCGGACGCGGGAATTTTATATGACACAGTTTAATACCCCAGTGGGTCCACAATACCGCAATCGCAGTGTTCCTGTGTTAACAAGACCTTCAGCCGTTGAACTTTGCCGATTGCAATGAACGATGGGTTCTAGACGCGGGATTTATATGTTGTAGTTAAATATCCTTAGCGGGTTTGCAATATCGCAATCGCAATGTTTTTCTGTTCCATAAAGGCCCACAGCACTTGCCAATTGCGATTTGTGATATGGTCAACAAGATATACTCTGTCATGCGGCAAATTTCTCCCTCCATTAGCAGATTTTGGAGGGGAAATGTGGTTTTGGTTCATTTTAGAGCATTTTGTGGAACAAATAGTGGAAGAACTGGAAGAAGTCATAACTTCTTCAGTTCTTATCCAAATTGGATGTAAAAAGAGGCTAGATAGCTATTTTTTGGGTTCTGAACTTATGGAGAGAGGTTTTGATAGGAATTTAAGCATGGTAAACACATTTTTGTTGTAATTTGAGCATAATAGAGAGGCCCAAGCCATTGGAAGCTGGACCAAGGAGACGCAGCCCAGGTGGGGTGAACTCCTCTATCATGTGCTTGTTGTGTGTTGTATTTTGATGTTCTTTGTTGTTATTTTAATGTTGTTCAACATATATTTTTATGTTAAATTGTTCCTAACATTCTCATAAGAAACTCTCATTAGAATCAGTTAATTAAGAAAAAGTATTGAATCCTTATGCACTTGATAAGAAAATGATAAGCATCTTAGGTTTTATTTTGAATGGGGAATTATCACAGCATTACTAATCTGCTCCATTTCAGATCATCCCTGCACAACATTTTTGATGTTTCCCAAAAACTTCAGATGAGCATAACTTTCTCATACCATGTACATTTGGGGCAATTCAAGCATTGTTGGAAAGCTCTTAACGAGATCTACAAAATGGGATCATTTTCATCAACATTTGAGACAATAAAAAATGATATTTGTTTTTAGATTTTGCAGCAATTGGACTTCGAAAACATCATCATATCATTAAAACATGTTCCTAATATGAATTTTCTTTGACATGATCTTTGAATCACTTGAATTTGATATCAAACGAAGAATTTATCGACAAAATACTCACGGGTAGTCCAAAGTGCAGTGCTTCCCGACAGGTAAAAGTGCATTTCATTTTTTATATTATCTTCCTTGAATTTGTCTTGTTAGCACTATTTTTTAATTATTTCTGTGTAAATATTAGATGAAGAGGAGATTGATAACCTCTCTCCCTCGATAATATTACGATTGATTGGAAATTAGCGCTTAGTTTTTGCAGGTCACGGGATTATCAAAGAAGATTAATTTATGCGCAAATGGTTTTCAAAGACCAATTTATTTTTCAGAAAAAACATGAATAATTCAAGTCCATATCAGATCACATCCATAATGTCATTGCTACTCATTCATTTTCCTCTTTCTAAGCTTATAGTCCATCCATGTTAAAATCCAAAATTCCATCGTCCTACTACTAAGATCATGACTTCAAAACCATTTTCCCTTTACAAGTTTCATACTTTCCTGCCTCACTTACATTCACCGTAACCCATGAATAAATTTGCTCAACTTACTTACAATGTTGAGTTATCTCACTGCCCTCTTTCTTTTTCCAAATAAAAACCTACTTGATATTGTAAATCTTTCATCTATCGTCCTCTAAATCATTGATTTATACTCATGTTAGATAATGGGGGATTCATAAAGGTCCTCCTTTTAACAAGCCTTGACCCATCGACTTTAGCACATTATTTGGGTTTGAGGTTTAGATCATTTTAATACATTAAGGCTTTACATGTCTTAATGGCAAGTTCTCTCGCCAATAAGCAATGGGAATACATAAATGTCCCATGTTTGTTGGATCTTCTAGTTGACTCGACAACAGCTCATTTATGTGTACCTAGTAAGATGTACTTGGGCATGTTGACTCTTATTGACATTAATGGTGAGTAGTTTTGTGTTGGTTAACAACATTCATTAATTGTGGGTAATCAAACAATTTCTTTCTATGTTCGACATTAGTAAAATTTATTCACATAAAAAAGAATTATGCCATGATGTGGATATGAATGAAAACTATATGATTTCAACAGTTTGCAATAGTGTTCCAATAAACCAAGATTTAGTTCCAAGTCCAATAATAATAGCATTAGTTCCAAAAATAAGAAGGCACCTAGATTCTAATTTCATATTTAATCTACTATTCATATAGCCAAGAGATGAAGAAGCAAACCAGATTCTTTCTCTTCACATTCCATGATTCAACAATAAAAGCCAAGATCTCATAGATTCATAACTTATTAACTTTCAGGTAGGTGAAGGTATGTTGTTTTCTAATCTTTAATCATTAATTCCTTGAATGCTAAAACATTTGTATTTGGAAAAATTCCCTTGCAAAATTCCTTTCCACATTTTCCAAGAATAGAAAACACTTTTAGTTGTGGGGGATATTCATTATCATTGTAAATTCCATATTCCATAACCATGTACATTATTGACCAACATGTTTCTTCCAACCGACTAGTGTTTCTCTTTTATTCAAAGATTAATATGTCGATTATGAGCAAGGATTGATTTATATGTATATGAATGGATCTTCATTTTGAAGGCAGTAAAAGCAAAGACAATTGTTCTAATCTGATGAAAGCAAGGACAATCTATTCTAGGAAAGCAAAGAACTTTTAAT
>Ga0115851_100699_pt1 | contig 16051 bp, 25 predicted proteins | sample InSIn2gowninarea_FD_83865 | JGI IMG/M metagenome (GOLD analysis project Ga0115851, IMG submission 83865)
TGGGGTGTAATAGTAACAATATGGGCATTACATGGGTACAACAATATAATAAGTGGGTTCTACTAATAAAATAAGGGGGTAATCACTAGTATTATAGGGACCCAACAATATGTGATCAATAGACGAAATAGAAAGGATACAACAACAAAGCATGGTTAGGAAAAAAAGGGCATAAACATCCTTAAATAATAAGAATTAAAAGATTTCAAATACTAATAATTCGCACAGAAACAAAAAAAGTAAAATTGTGGGGAAAAGTTAGCAAAAACCTCAATAGCAAAATGAATCCAAACCAACAGAATAGTCAAGCAAACTTGAATATGATTAACCACATAAACCACCATTATAGTGTTGGTGTTTTGGAGAACCAAATTATATTAAAAATGACACTTATCATAGGAGAATAAAATAGGCAACGAATATTCAAGAGGCATCTACCATAGGGGAAGTGGAAAGAAGTCTACCCAAGATTAATGCTGCAATAGAGAACCATTAGACCAAATACCAACCTATAATGACTGAATTTGAAGATAAGATTTAAAACCATGAAGTGCCCATTTTCATAGATCCTACAACAAGTTTGAGCTACATAAGTCCTAAAATAGTGGATTTGTGTCATCTGCAAGATAGTAAGTTTAAGAAGCCATGGCTAGTACAACTAACCACTGGGGAAAAACGGAGAGTGGTAGAAAAGATGCAGAATTGTCCTATTGAGTTGGTAGGTCAACCAATAAACATATATTTAAATGTTTTTCCCACAGGTGTTGGGTTGTGTTATTCTTTCCACGACCGTATACTAGGTTGGGCAGACCTACCTATGGTTTTGTGCATGATTTTCGCACATGGTTTTGGACACGATGGATTTCAGTCCATGGTTTTGGACACGATGGATTTCAGTCCATGGTATTGGATGCTTCGACATGTATAACTATGTAATGTAACATTGAAGAGAACATAATGAAAAATCAAGTTGGTGGTCCCAGTTTTGGGATCTAGGGGAAAATATCTGTGTATATGTGTTTTATGTGTTATTCTCTTGCATTGTTTATTTTCTGTGTTTTAGAATTCATATGCAGGTAATTTCTGTATGAGGTTAAAACCTACATTTGGTATCAAAGACATTTTGGCTTCAAGGGGATGCCTTTGTTACTGAGAGGTTTCACTCGGGCTTGTGGTAGACCCCATTCAATGGGAGATCTACAGGATCGATTCTGGTGGTGAAAGAAGATGGTGAGAAATGGAAAGATAGAGATAGAGAAATTTAATGGCCAGAGTTTTGAGTTGTGGAAACTCAAGATGGAGGATCTATCGATGGATAAGATCAGTGGATCGCGATAGATCCAGGTACTAAACCAACATGAGTGTCTGATGAGGAATAGAAGAAGTTGGATCAGAAGGCAAAGAGCACAATATGATTGTGTGTCTCATATTCAGTATTGTTGAATGTATCAAGGGAAGCTATAGCGAAGGTTTTGTGGGACAAGTTAGGGACTTTGTACCAATCTAAGTCTCTGGTGAATAAACTGTTCCAATGGAAAATGTTTTATAACCTGAGGATGAAAGATGGAGACTCGGTGACAAATCATATGAATGCATTTAATACTGTGGTAAGTCAATTATCATCTATTGATATCAAAATTTCAGATGAAGATAAGTGCATTAGTTTGTTGTGTTCTCTACTAGATTCATGGGATAGTCTGGTTATTGCAATAGGTAGCAATGCAACTACCTTGCAATTTGATGAAATAGTCTCATCCTTGTTGACAGAGGAGATCAGACGGAAAAATATGGATAGCCAGAATGGTGATTCCTTGTCTATATGAGGACAATCCTAGAACAAAAACAAAAATAAGTCATCAAGTGGGAGATCTAAATCTCTAGGAAAACTTGTAAAGGTGGTGTGCTGGAAATGCGGAAAGGAAGGGCACTACAAAAGGGACTGTAAATCTAAAGCTCCTGACAAAGGAAAGGGATCTGATGATGCTCCTTCTGTAGAGGAGTAAACCACCTCAGATGAAGGTGGGGATGTGTATTTGGCTTCTTCAAGTACACATATAGATCATGAGGCATGGTTGATTGACTCAGGTGCATCCTTTCACTTCACTCCCCATAGAGAGTGGTTTTGTGAGTATGAGAAATATGATGGTGGAGATGTCTTCTTAGGGGATGATAGGAAGGCTAGAATCATTGGTCATGGAAAAGTAAAGTTGAGGTTGTAAGGTGGAAGAGTTAGAAAATTTCTGGGTGTTCTACATATTCCTACATTGGCTAGCAATCTAATTTCTATAAGCAAGCTTAATGATGCAGGAGTAAAAACAATGTTTGAGAAGGATACTTGCAAGATGGTTCGAGGAGCACTGGTATTGATGCGGGGAGTTCAGATTGGAACTTTGTACAAGCTGCAAGGTAGCACTGTCGTTGATGGGTGCAACAGTTCTATGGTTCTTGAAAGTGGAGCAGAAAATCTAGTGGTCTCTGGAGAGAAGACCATGCCATGGCATCTTGGACATATTGGAGAGAAAGGCCTTTGAATACTTCATGGTAAAGGTATGGTAGAAGGTATGAGTAATAACTCTCTAGATTTTGATTTCTGTGAAAAATGTGTATATGGGATGAAGAATTGAGTGAGTTTCCCCTCTGGTGGTAAGAGGGCGAAACAAATATTAGAGCTCGTGCACAATGATGTGTTTGGACCTATGAATGTTCCATCATGGGGTAAGTCTGTATACTATGTATCATTTATAGATGACTTCTCAAGGAATACATGGGTGTATTTCCTTAAGAAGAAATCTGAAGTCTTTAACACGTTTAAAGAATTTAAGACTCTGGTGGAAAACCAGACAGAGAAGAAGATAAAAGTGTTGAGGACAGATAATGGTGGAGAGTTTTGTAGTAAGGAATTTGAAGAATTATGTAAGAAGTGTGGTATAGCACGGCAAAAGACTACACCATATACACCTCAGCAAAATGGAGTTACAGAAAGAATGAACAAGATGTTGATGGAAAGGGCAAGAAGCATGCTCAACGGTGCCAGGTTAGGATAGGAATTATGGGCAGAGGTGGTGGAGACAGCATGTTACCTGGTTAACAGATCACCTTCATCAGTGTTGGAGGATAAGACTCCACAAGAGGTATGGACTGGTAAGAAATGCTCTCTGTCACATCTGAGGGTATTTGGATGTGATGCATATGTACATGTTCCAAAGGAGAAAAGAACCAAGTTGGATAGTAAATCTAAAAAGTGCATCTTTATTGGGTATAAGGATGGTTTAAAGGGTTATAAGCTTTGGAACCCAGTAACAAGGAAGGTTGTGTATAGCCGAGATGTGGTGTTCAGAGAGGTGAAAGATGTTATTAAACATGAAGTCCAACCAATGGAACCTGAGAAGGTAGAGTTTGAGCTAAAGGAGGAAGAATCAAACTCTATAGTAGAGGAGGAATCAAAAGATGAAGAGCCACAAACTTCGGGTGTGAGAAGATCAGTTAGACAAAGAAGGCAACCAGAAATGTATAGTCCATCTTCTTTCTATTCAAATTTTGCTTTATCCATCACTGATGATCCCAGAACTATGAAGGAAGCAGTAGATTCAGAGGATGGAAAACACTAGAAAGAGGCCATGGTTGATGAAATGGCATCTTTACACAAAAATGAGGCTTTGGATCTGGCGGAGTTGCCAGCTGGAAGGAAACCCATTGGCAGCAAATGGGTGTTCAAGAAGAAGACAAATGAAAAAGGAAAGGTGGAGAAATACAAAGCTCAGTTCGTAGCAAAAGGTTATTCTTAGGTGCTGAGAATTGATTTTGGTCATATTTTTTCTCTTGTTGCCAAGGTAGCTTCTATTAGATTACTTTTATCTGTTGTTGTTGCTTTTGATTTTAAGGTAGAACAGATGGATGTGAAGATAACATTTCTTCATGGGGCTCTGGAAGAGGAGATCTACATGAAGCAGCCTGAAGGCTTTACGGTGAAGGGTAAGAAACAACTGGTATGCAAGTTCAAGAAGTCTCTGTATGGGTTAAATCAGTCACCAAGGATTTGGTATCAGAAATTTGATACATTTATATGGGGACTTGGATTCACTAGAAGTAGAGCAGATCACTGTGTGTATTTTAAATTAATTGGTAAGTGTTTTATTTATCTGGTCTTATATGTGGATGATATGTTGCTGGTTGGAAATGACAAAGAAATTATCCAATATTTGAAGACCCAATTGTCCTCCAAATTCAACATGAAAGATCTTGGTGCTGCAAACTATATTTTGGGCATGGAAATTAAAAGAGATTGAGAAAAGAGGAAGCTTTGGTTAAACCAAAGGAAGTATGTCGAGACAATATTGTCGAGGTTTAATATGCAAGATAGTAAACCAGTGAAGGTTCATATTCCTGTAGGTGTAAATTTATATGTTGAACAGTGTCCCAGGACACAAGAAGAGGAAGAGCATATGTTTCGTGTTCCATATGTAAGTGCAGTTGGTAGGCTAATGTATGTGATGGTCTGCACTAGACCAGACATTGCACATGTAGTGGGAGTATTGAGCAGGTTTATGTCAAAACCAGGGAAGGAGCATTGGACAGTAATGAAGTATGTTTTCAGATATTTGTGTGGCACTAGTGATTATGTTTTGTGCTACCAAGGAAGACTAGGATTGGACAAAGTTTTGGATATCTATGGCTTTGTTGATACGTACTGGGCTGGAGATCTGGATCAAAGAAGATCTACAAATGAGTATGTGTTTAACCTATTTGTAGGTGCATTCAATTGAATGAGTAAGAAAAAATTTGTAGTGGCACTATCAATTATAGAGGCAAAATACATGGCAGCCACTCATGCAAGCAAGGAAGCAGTTTGGTTGCAGAGATTGTGTTCAAGTATGGGGTTAGTACATGGATCTATAAGGATAGACTATGACAGCCAAAGTGCAACTTTCTTGGCAAAGAACCTTGATTACCATTCAAATACAAAGCACATTGATGTTCAGTATCACTTTGTGAGGGATATGATAGAAGACAAAAAGGTGTTTCTAGTAAAGGTGGACACTTTGAAGAATACTGCAGATGCATTGACAAAATCTGTGAGCTCTGAGAAGTTCTCTTGGTGTCGAGAAACAATGGGCATTGTAGGGCTGGATAAATGACTAAGCTCTCTTGTGGCCCCCTATGGAAAGAAAACAACAAGTGGGAGAATGTTGGGTTGTGTTATTCTTTCCATGACCCTATATTAGGTTGGGTGGACCTACCTATGGTTTTGTGCATGATTTTCGCACATGGTTTTGTATGCAATGGTTTTCAGTCCATGGTTTTAGATGCAATGGTTTTCAATCCATGGTATTGGATGCTTCAGCATGTATAAATATGTAATGTAACATTGAAAGGAACATAATGAAAAATCAAGCTGGTAGTCCCGGTTCTGGGATCTAGGGGAAGTCTCTGTGTATATGTGTTTTTTGTGTTATGCTCTCGCACTTTTTATTTTCTGTTCTTTAAAATTCGTATGCAAGTGATTTCTGTATGGGGTTAAAACCTACAATAGGTTCTTATAAAAAATTAATTGGTGTGGATTGGTTGGATAAACATTGGTCCCCTATGTTAGAGTCATATGATTCATATGATCAAATCATGATTGAATATTTTCTTTCAGTATATCAAATTGTAAATAATATTTCATATTGCAAATGATTTTCAAAAAAAAAAAAAAATGAAAAATCAAAAGAGGGTATATAAAAGAAAAATAGAATAAAAAAGGGATGAAAAGAACACCATAAAAAAAGAGTAAAATTGATGCAAATTTAAATGCCACTAGGAGAAAAATAAGTTTGTTTTAAAAAATAAATTAGGGGTTGTGTGTTTCTTGTCTTAAATGCCACAATCACAGGTTTTTTGTTTGAATCATACAATGTAATCATGGTCAAATACAATTGAATTTATATTTTTAGAAGAGAGAATAGTATAACCAAACTGTTTAAAATTCATTAAAAGTAGGTAGATAGATGAAGAAATTGATCCAATTGGTTATGTTGGATCAATGATTTAAGTTGTAGGTTAGAATGTAGACTAGGATAAAATCTCTCCTTACAATGAAAATAGTAAGGGTTTTCATATCTAAATGCACCCTTAATTGGTAGAATATGGGGCTTTCTTTTAAAAGTTAGGAGGAAAAAACCATTAAAATGGTATGGTGAAGGTTTTAAAGCCATATAATTTTTAAACCTAAGTTTGATGCTTATCAAACAAAAGTGAAAAATGACAAGTCATTTGTCGTGTAGCAGATAAAGAATGGGCCCAAGTGATGCTACATGTCGAGGTATGATGGTGATCGATGGACAATATGGCCTTTTCGCCCCCCTCGGACCTTCCTACCTCTATTGGCAGAGTGGGGGTCCAAAAAGGAAGTTTCTTTATGCCAACCCCAACTAACGTATCACCACCACATTCTTTCACATACCCCCTCTCAATACAACATACCACCACCCCCCCAAAAAATTCTTAACTCCCTCACTTGTGCCAAAACTCCCTGCGTCTACACCGCCTACACCATCTCGACACCTATCTAACCATTACCACTATCCGTTACACATTAAAATCCCTTGCTAAATTACCATTAACCGCCAACGACCCACGCCTCCAAAAAACTTTTCAACCAGCCTATAACCTCCCGCCATCCATTTGAGTTGTGCCTTTCTCCTTGTCCAATCTCCTGGATTACCTTTCACTCAAATTAATTTCTTTTCATACAGGTGAACTCTTTCAAACCCTGAGCAAGAAAGCAGGGCATCCTAGCACCAACTTCCCTCCATCACCAAACTGTCAATTACAAGTTTTCCTAGGTAAATCGTATCCCTTATCAACCTTTTCCAGATTCCATTAAATATCCTGATATGTCTCCCAAGAACAAATCCTTTGTTAATACTAATAATTTGGTGGTTTCCCTACCAATTGACCTTGATCATATCTATTATGAAACCAGCTCACAAAAAGATAGAAAAGATAGATAAGAATCTTAGAAATAAGCCTCTTTGAGGGGGAAACCTCCTTTACATTACACAAATGAACAATTCTTGGATGATACAAATGAAAAGACCTCCTTTATGTATATAGGAGTCTAAAGGGTCATAACATAACCAGAGCCGACATAACGATAATAATGTAAGGGCATAATAATAACAATAGTGGGCTTATACGGGGCACAATAGTAACAATATGGGGACTACATAGGTACAACAATATAATAAGGGCGTTGTAATAATAACAATAAGGGGTCTACATGCCCCTCTCCTTGAAAAAGTGTTGTCCTCAATGCTTGAGTAGTTCTTGATGCTTCTGTATAAAATTCTTGTCCTCCCATGTGGAATATTTAGGGGTAAGTTCTTCCACTTAATGAGATACTCTAAAATTGATCGCTTCCATAACTGTCGAGTTCTTGTTTTTGTGACTGCTCCAAGTTCCAATATGATTTTTCCTTCCTCTTCAAATTCTGGCAATATTGTTTGAATTGGGATCTTCTACAACTTTTGAATGAGTGGCCATACTTCTTCATCCTTCTTCCATTCATCCCTTGCTTTGTTTATCCAATCTGATTGGATAATAGAAATAGCACAAAACAATGCTTCCACATCCTCATCCTTTCTTGAGAGTGCATATGCAACAAAATTTTGCTTCCCTTTTCTATAGATGATGTTAACGTCATAACCCAACATATTTGTGCCCCATTTTTTCTATTCTTCTAAAGATAATAGTTGTTCCAAAAAGTATTTAAGACTCTCATGATCCATTTTTACCTTGAAGTGTCTTCTCGTTCGGTAAGGCCGCCATTTCTTAAGTGCATGTAGTATTTCCAAAATTTCCTTCTCATAAATAGCTTGCTTGAGATGTAGCAGTAAAAATACCCAATCACCTACATCAAAACATTTTTCACTACGATGTTGATCTACCTGTTGTTTCATTCAAATTTTCACCAAAGTGGCTTTATCCTTTAAAAGTTGGAGAACTTGTTGTTAATGCTCAATGTGATCTTTCACTACTTGATCCTTTTTCTTCTTGATATGTCCTTCTCTCTTGAGAGTTTGAGCAGTGGTAATTTCTTGCAATGCTTTACAAGATATGGTCGGATTCATTTCTTAATGCTCGATGTGATCTTTCACTAGAACATTTTTTTTCTTGATATGTCCTTCTATCTCGATAGTTTAAGGAGTGGTAATTTCAGCGAATGCATTACAAGATATGGTTGGATTCATTTCAACAATATCCCTTTAGCAGACATAGATTACAAAATCTTAGAGCCTAAATGTGAATTCGATTTATTTGAATTACACACTTGGCTCAAAGATATCTTTGTTGACCAGAGTGATGAAATTTGCATATAGGAATCCAATTTACCCCTTTATATGTGTCCCCAAACACATTACTTCCCTGAATTTGTCCTCATATTCCAAGCTTATTACCAGCTAGACCAGATAGCTATTATGGCCCCTAATGGTGAAATTTTATTCACAATTACCTCTCAGACAATTAACTAGACATGGTAGATCCCTTGGAGTGATTCCACTATCCCTTTCTCGGTAGAAGCCCTGAATGAACTATGTCAGAAATTAACATTTTCTCAGAGGTCTAATATCTTTAAAATATTCTTACCTGAAGATGCCTAGATCCCAAAGAATAATCCACCTTATTCCTTCATTTTTCCAGACAAATCTAAGCACGTCATTTCTATACTCTCATGCCTGCTAGGATATTATTCAAATGAATGAGTAGATGAATCCATTTTAGGTTTCATGTCCATTTTTTCCACTGAAGAAAATTCCTCAATTATTTTCAATACTAGCCAGTTTCTTGTTGACAACAATCATGAACAGTTCATTAAGCTTCCAACTGATGGAATGTTCAGATATGCTTCAATTCTGATATATATGTTTTTATTTTTCTAAGCAAGAAAATATCGATTTTTAGTACAAAAGTTGGATGAACAGGGAGAGCCACACTCAGTCCTTTTTTGGACCTCCATGCTAAGAGGAAACTTAGAAGAGTACAACTTCAAGGATTTTATTGATCAGTTCATACATCCATCCTCCTATTTTTTGAGCAATGAGGCAATACCTAGGATTATTGCAAAAATTAAAAAGATTTTATACCTAAGTGAGCATGCTAGAACATGTGACTAGTATTTATATGAGAATTACACCAAGATAAGAGTATATGGGTACAACCTACCACTTTATAAACTACCCAGGTCTCTCCCAGTGAGGATTTTTGCCTTAAAATACATCATGCAAATTATATACTTAGATGAGGTCCACTTTGTATTAGCTAAAAATAAATCATAGTTCATGATAAAGGCTCAAGTAGGACCATTTATTTGTAACAGTAGAAGAGGAGGAAAATATCCTCCTAAAATAGATGAACTTTCCCTTAACTTTCACTTGGTCATATGGCCCATTTAGTATGATCTCCAAACAAAGAGTGGAACAAAAAATCACTCCATATATTCAAACTCAGAGACATGAAATTGAGAAGTATATGGACCAAGATGAGTGGGAAGAAAATACTCTCTAGGAGGCAGAGGAGTAGTTCTTGTCTACTACTACCTCAAAAACTCCGACACCTCAAGGAAAAGTAGAGAAAAGGCCTTCACAAGAAGAATCTCCTTCAATTATAGAGGTTTCGGGTAAAGAATTCGAAATGTATACTAAGAAGGAAATAACTAATCCTAAGATAGATTTTACAAAAGAAGGATCCGACCAAGCTCCTATAGTACTCAAGACTCCATAGCTTTCAGCAAGAGATAAAATATTTAAAAGATCTCCCTTCTCCTCAATTTCACAAGAATGTCCAGATATAGCTCAAACATCAGAACTGGTCCAAGTGAAAAGGGAAACTAGTATCTTCGACATGTTTAAGGAAATAAACCGCATGAATGAGTTTCTCAAGGTCAACACCTATGACCAATTTCAGAGACAAACATCCTCTACACAACATAGGCTTTTGTCATCTTATGACATTGAGAAGGGGAGAATGCAGATCATTCTTACAGGCACAGGTCCTCTGCCTAATATCTACAGTAGAATACAAACAAACTACATTTGATTTTGATACAAAGGATGTCCATCCTGTAGATCAAATGGACATGCACAGGAAGACTAGGGAGATGATTTATTCCACATTGACAAGTACTGCAATGACTGCTTCCAAATTGTAGGTGTCCCTTACTAATATTCAATCCCAATTAAAGCTGGAAAAGGTTTCCTCTTTAGCAAAGGATAGTAAAATAAAATCCTTGGAAGACTTGGTCATTAAGATAGGATATGACCTAAGTAATATTAAAGAAGTAGAATGTATAGTCAAGAATAAGAACACTAACATAGCAGCACTTTGAAAGAAATTAAAAATGCCAGCAACTGAGAATCCACAAGCAAAAGAAGTAGGGGAGACATAGAGCCAAAAAGAAGATATTCTCATATTAATTATGGAGCAAAATGCATAGATAAGGGACATGCAAGCATAAATGGACAAACTGATAAAAGAGAAAGAATAGAGTTCATAGTTAGTTATTATCTCACTTGATGCAATACCCCTTGCAACCATAGTGCGAACAAAAGCTTCTACATCGACTACAACATCAACAGCTACAAAAATCACAAGGAGAATTTCTACACCTACAGTACCCCTTGCATAAACTTTTGATGACCCAAAAAAACTAGTAAAATCCATGGAAGACATGTCTTTACAAGGAGAAGAAATCAAGAAACTATAAGCACAAGTTAGGGTTCTACATGAACAAAAAGAGAGAACTGGAAGTTCCCAATCAACAAAGATACAAAAGCCCAGAGATTGATGCAAAGGATACAACAAATGGAAAAGGAATTTGCCATGGCTCATACCTTAGCCCAGGCCAAGGGAAATATATGGATAGATATCAACCAGTCAATGATAGAGATCTAACCATTGATATGGATCAATTTTTAGTAGAAGGACCTTATTCAGAAATCCAAAGAAGCCATTCAGGAAATAAGAGGAAACTTGGGAGACAAGCCTACTGAAGCTACAAATCTCATTCAGTTTTTGAATTCTAAAAATAGATATGAATTCGAAGGGCTACACATAGAAGACAAAACTAAGACCATATTGGAGGTAAAGAAAGTATTAACCAAAAGAAATCTTATGTTGCAGTTAAATAAGAAGTGTTAGGTTCTATAGAATGGTGTCCAAATATTTTTTAACTAGCTTAAGGTCCTCAATCAAAAGGGACTTCCAAGTTTGCTGGTATTGAATGACAAGTTAATGACATTGCAAGATTACACTCCAAAACTGATGTCTATTGGCAGGGACATCACTAAGTTTACAGGAATAAAGGGGACTATAATAGGAAAAGCTTTCTTATCGACATTAGAATTTGATTTCTACATATAATGTGAAGTCGAATACATTTTCATTACCAAGCCCACATTTGAAAAATATACAGAGGTAGATGAAATTCACAGAAGGTTACTCAAATTGTCAATTCCATGTGAATAAAGGTGGGAAAAGTTATGCGAATTACTTGAGTAAAGGATCAATTCTTTTTCAGCTAGTAACATAAACATCACAGCAAAAGTCAAAGGCCACCTCAACACAGATTCCACAACTATAATGCTAGCAACCCAAGCAGTTTAAATTTTCCTATATTTTTGTAATTAGAGATAGGTTCAGTTTAGAAACTCCTAAATTACATCTTGATCAGTTTTGACAAGATATTTTGTAAATAAACTTATAAATACTTCTCCTTTTGAAGTATTATGGGTTGGTTTTTTGTATAGAAGAAAGTTATTGTATATTTTTCAAGCCTCAGTGGACTTATTAGTAATACAAAAGGCTCTTTCACAAGATTATTATGTCAGATTGTTGGTGAAGTGCCTCTACCATTTTATGTGTTTATATTTATTTGTGTACCATACACATTTGTTTCTTAATCTGAATTACTCCATAGAAAGTTGAAGGATAGATTTTGTTGAGATGTACACTCTAATTCTGGCTTTGAATAATTTTAATGTTTTCAACTAATATTAAGTAAAAGAATTCTTAATTTCTCTTTAATTAATTGAAATCCTTTCTCTTCTTCTTATTCATTTCATTTAAAATTAAATAATCCAATTACTTTGGCTACCTCACCTTGTGAAATATATTTGTAAAATACTAAATAGATCCATGCTTTAGGGAAAAAACTCCATAGCCCAATGGTAATCTAGAGATCAACCAACCATACAATTCAAATCAATTCACAAACCAATCGTTAAAATTCATAACTAGCATAAGATATAAAAGCAAACAAATCTAAATTTTACAGAGAGATCCCTCTCTGATGCTGGCAGGGATAGATCCCACTTCCAAAGTGGTTTTGTGGTTACATTTGTAGTTTCTCTCGAAACCTTAAAAATTATAGAGTGTTGGCACTTCTGGCGACCATACTAGGGAAGAACAAACTTTAATTTTTAAAAGATTCATTTCCCTAGTTTAGAAAACTTTATTTCAAGAAAAGTAACAATTCAGATTTCAAAAATAAAGGTTCAGAGGTTGTAAATTGTGAAAATAGTAGTGTTTTTAACATTAAAAATATGGCTCCAAAAAGAGTTTACACCAAATCACATCTTGATCTAGAACCCCCCAAGATCTTAGATGACCTTGAAAAACTGATAAGGAAAAGAAGTTTTGCTGAAAGTCAAGGAAGTAACAGTGCCCTATCTAGGGAAAACTCTCTTCCAAAAAATTTTGTTTCTATATATGATATTCAGCTTGAATTACCATTTGAGCATAGTTTATTTATGACTAAGTTTGAAAGTTTTGTGGATGAAACAATAATTGATCAATCCTTACTTCAACCCTACATGTCTAGAGGTCAAACTGTTGAACTAGCTTTTGATCAAAAAACCCTCCAAACTTTGATAAGTTACAAGACCTAGTATCAATACTTGATCAAGTTGTACATGAAACCTATATTCGGGAATCTATTGAACTTTCTACCCTAACTATTGCAACATCTTCTATTTCCTCTCAATTTGATCATCCTGCATCAATTAGTCCCACCCCTTCTATAACCTCCACTACTTCTCCAATAGTATCCAGACAGTGACCTAACCTATTTTAAAAACTCCTACATTTATACCTCCCATAAGACCACATATTATTCAACCCAACATGGCTACTTGTTATGCTCCCTTGGTCTTACCTGGGAAATTGAATCCTATGCCCCAAGATTATCAAACCAAAATTCCTCAATTTGATGCCACTGGTGCCATCACTACACAACAACATGTAGATGAAATGAACAATTTCTTTGACCTTCAGGAGGTGGGTGAAAGTGATGTAAAAATGAGACTTTTTGCCCAAATTTTAGGTGGAGAGGTTAGAAAATGGTTTAAATAATTGACAACAACTACTATAGCTGATCTTGATGCCTTTCATCAGGCTTTCTTAAATAGGTGGGAAACCAAAAATAATCCTCTTCAAATTATGAATGAATATAAAATTTAAAAAGGAGGACCTAATGAGATAGTGGAAGAATATTGTGATAGGTTTAATAAAGTTTATAATGCAATTCCACCTGCTATTAAACCTCCTTCACCTTAGCCCTTATCCATTTCCTTGAAGGATTTGATGTGGATATGGCATATCAGCTAAGAGAGAGAGACCAAACTACCTTAGAGGAAATGCAAGCTAATGCCCTTAAATTCGAGGCTAATTTATTAGCCAAAAAAGAAAAATTAAAAATTGAAAGAAGGGTTACTATCAAGGAGGAACCTTCCTTCTCATATCCATTTTATTATAAGATAGATAATCTACTTAGAACTATGGAAAGGATGATGGATAGGATAAGTATAACTAATAGGGCCCCTACTATAGAAAACCAACCTGCTCCCCAAATCAGAAATCCTAATTTTAGAAGAAATCCATCCCAAATCAAATAAAGGGAACAAAAAGGTCCAGATTAGCAAGTTAGAACTCCATTTCAAGAGAACTATACAGATGAGGAGGGAGAACTAGATGAAGACATGAATGATACTCAAATAAATTTAATGGGAGTAAATGACAATGATTCTACATTTCTTACTCAAGACAAGCAAGACCTTTCCTACTGCCACAAGATGCCGTAGATCCTAAGGAATCAGAAGATTATAAGAAAGGTTTTGAAAATGAAATTATGGAATTCCATTGGCAATATAACCTAAGGAGTAGGAAAACAACTGATAATCCTACTACAAAAAATGTTGATACTCCAAATCAACAAGGTAGCTAATACCCCTACTAAGAAAAATCTTAACATTCTTGCTAAAAATAATGTATATGTTCCAACCCAGAAAACATATGATACTATATTCAAATCAATTCAAACAGATAGTACCTCTACGAGCTAGAGAAAACATATTTCCCAAAAGGATTTGGTTGTGAAACAAGATTCCCTCAATTTAAAAAATAACTCAAACATCATTCAGTATAGAACATGAATTGGAAAAACTTAAAATATCCATTCCTCTAACAAAATTTATGAATAAAACTACATATAGATCACTAGTGATGAAAGCCTTAAATATAAGGGAATATACATAAAAACTCAATGTATCTAATGATCAACTAGAATTACTGTTTGGGCCTAAATATTGATGGAAAACTCCAAGATGGAGATGTACCTCCATTTTACATTAGTTTAAACATTCATGATAAAATTTTACACAATGCAATTCTCGACTGAGGGGCCTCTCACAGTCTCATGCAAAGTTGTCATGGAAATATTGGGACTAGATATCACTAGAAGATACAAGGATCTATATTCTTTTGATTCAAGCAAAGTAAAATTCTTAGGGCTCATTAAGGATTCATGTGTCAATTTAGTACAAATACTAGCCAAGAGCTTGGTAATGGACATAGTTGTTGTTGGCATACCTCCTAAATACGGCATGTTACTCTCTCGCTCATGGGGAGGTAAACTCCAAGGGAATCTTCAAATGGATATGACCTATGCTACCATTCTAGTGTTTGGTTAGAATAGAAGACTATATAGGGAAAAACAAATGAAATTTATGGTTGCTAGTCAAGAAAAACCCCACAATTATCCCTTATATTTAGTCCATTCTGACCTCGATTCTTTTATTTTATATAATGATGGAAACATAAATGAACAAATTGCCAATCCAAAAAATTATTTGTGTGAGATTGAGGAATGAAAAATAGATATGATGGAACATGATAAACAAAATGAACCTTTATGGAATTTAGGTTTTGATGGGGCTATCAACAAAGAAGGATCAGGGCCAGGTGTATGGGTTTCAAATTCAGAAACTCGTCACTCAAAAGGCCATTCATATAAGTTAAACTTTCAATGTACTAATAGCACAGCTGAATATGAAGCCTTAATTTTAGGGTTACAACTTTTAAATAAGCTAGGTGCCAAGAGAATTTTAATTCATGGACATTCCAAACTAATAATAAAATATATTAAAGGGGAATACTCTGCCAAAAACCCAAGGTTGTGGGCCTATAGGAATGTTTTTTTTGGATTTTCTTGATTCTTTCATTGAGTATAGCTTGTATGTGATCCCCACAGGTCAAAACATCCTAGCTGGTGGTCTGGCTACCTCAGCTAGTACCTCTAAAGTTCCATATCATCCTAGTCGCCAATATACTGTTGAAGTAAAAAATGGACCAACTATACTAGACAATATCAAACAGTAGCAAGTCTTTGGAAATGATGAACAGATTGAAAGTTTTTTACAATCAAAAGATGAGTTTGAGTGTGCTAATATAGATGTAGAGATTGACATAGAAGATAGTGTGTATAATAGTGTGACTAAATTAGAGTTGAAAGAAACAGATCAAGAAAAAGAAGAATCTAAAATCTTACAATAGAAAGACAATGTTTTCCCTAGAGTTTTAGTCCCCTGATAGGATTTGTTTGGTTTTAATGACGTCGCCAAAAATCCTAAAATCGAACCTACTGGAGCTGAAGTAGGCTTGTCTCCCAAGTTTCCTCTTATTTCCTGAATGGCTTCTTTGGATTTCTGAATAAGGTCCTTCTACTAAAAATTGATCC
>Ga0115851_100701_pt1 | contig 16046 bp, 9 predicted proteins | sample InSIn2gowninarea_FD_83865 | JGI IMG/M metagenome (GOLD analysis project Ga0115851, IMG submission 83865)
AATAAAAGGCCAGTGTGGGCTTGCCCGCTTCTTCGGTGAATCATGATAACTCGATGGATCGCACAGCCCTTATGCTTGCGATGCTTCATTCAAATTTCTGCCTTATCAACTTTCGATGGTAGGATAGAGGCCTACCATGGTGGTGACGGGTGATGGAGAATTAGGGTTCGATTCCGGAGAGGGAGCCTGAGAAATGGCTACCACATCCAAGGAAGGCAGTAGGCGCGTAAATTACCCAATCCTGACATGGGGAGGTAGTGACAATAAATAACAATACTGGGCTCATCAAGTCTGGTAATTGGAATGAGTACAATCTAAATCCCTTAACGAGGATCCATTGGAGGGCGAGTCTGGTGCCAGCAGCCACGGTAATTCCAGCTCCAATAGGGTCTATTTAAGTTGTTGCAGTTAAAAAGCTCGAAGTTGGATCTTGGGTTGTAAAGGTCGGTCTACCTACTCGGTGTGCACCTGCCCTTCCGTCCCTTTTGTCGGTGGCATGCTCCTGGCCTTAATTGGCTGGGTCATGGTTCTAGCACTGTTACTTTGAAAAAATTAGAGTGCTCAAAGCAAGCTTATGCTCTGAAATACATTAGCATGGAATAACATGATAGGAGTCTGGTCCTATTTTGTTAGCCTTCGAGATTGGAGTAATGATTAATAGGGACTGTCGGGGCATTCGTATTTCATTGTCAGAGGTGAAATTCTTGGATTTATGAAAGACAGACCACTACGAAAGCATTTGCCAAGGATGTTTTCATTAATCAAGAATGGTAGTTGGGGGCTCGAAGACGATCAGATACCATCCTAGTCTGAACCATAAATGATGCTGGCCAGGGATCGGCGGATGTTGCTCTAAGGAATCCACCAGCACTTTCTAAGAAATCAGAGTGTTTGGGTTCAGGGGGGAGTATGGTTGCAAGGCTGAAACTTAAAGGAATTGATGGAAGGGCACCACCAGGAGTGGAGCCCGTGGCTTAATTTGACTCAACACGGGGAAACTTACCAGGTCTAGACATAGTAAGGATTGATAGATTGAGAGCTCTTTCTTGATTCTATGGGTGGTGGTGCATGGCCATTCTTAGTTGGCGGAGCGATTTTTCTGGTTAATTCCGATAATAAATGAGACCTCAGCCTGCTAACTAGCTACGCGGAGGTTCCCCTTCATAGCCAGCTTCTTAGAGGGACTATGGCCATTTAGGCCATGGAAGTTTGAGGCAATAACAGGTCTATGATGCCTTTAGATGTTCTGGGCTGCACGTGCACTACACTGATGCAACCAACGATTTTTTCTTCCTGGTTTGAGAGGATCAGGAAATCTTCTCAAATTGCATCACGATGGGGATAGACCATTGCAATTATTGGTCTTCAACGAGGAATTCCTAGTAAGCACGTGTCATCAACTCGTGTTGACTACGTCCCTGCCCTTTGTACACATCGCCCGTCGCTCCTACCGATTGAATGATCTGGTGAAGTTTTTGGATTGCGTCGATGATGGTGGTTTGCCACCATTGACGTCATGAGAAGTTCATTCAACCTTATCATTTAGAGGATGGAGAAGTCGTAACAAGGTTATGGTAGGTGAACCTGTGGTAGGATCATTGATAGCAGGGGTTTTCTTTTTTGGTTCGGGTTGGTTGGGTTTCGATTGCAATGTGGGACTTTGTGGTGCATCTCTAGGGGAGCGGGTTTGGTGTTTGGCGAGAACATTGTTGGTTTCTTGTCTCGAGGTAACGCTTGTTTTTTCATGTGTGCTTGCAAGCCATGCTTATGCTTGTCCAACCCATCCTTTGTTTTTCTTTCCCCCAATGTGTTTCTGCAGGGGGTTCGGAAGCTTGTTTCTTGGGAGCCCTTCCGACGATCTGTTCAACTGGGCATGGTTGCTACAGAGTTGAGGTTCTTGGTAAATACGATGGATAAAATTTAGACTTGTTCATAGCAGCGGTGCTCGGTCTTTTGTTCATTGGAAGGCATGGGCCAAGGGTGTAGGCTTCCATAGTTGGTTCTCTCGAAAAGGTGGCAGCAGTTGATGTGTTTCCTGGGTGAGCTTTTTCGCTGGAGGTTTGGTCGAGGAAGTGGTTGCACGCGCGTTTGGTAGCTCAAACCTTCCATGAGGGGAGATTGTCAGGGTGCGGTCAGTATGGGAGGGAGGAAGAGCGGTTCAACCCGTTGGGCTGGCCACCCTAGTCCCTCCCGACCATTCCTCGACATGCCCTCGCGGAAGGGTTCGGTGTCCAGGTAATGAAAAACCCATCCCTCGGTCTGAGCTCCATCGAGATCATAATTTTCCCTGCCGACAGGCATGAGGGTGGCAATCTTATCTCATGCCTTTACTATCGAGGGAATTCCTCATCCTCTCATGAGCCACTCCCCTTCTAAGGGAAAAAGAAGTAGCAGGTTGTGTCTTTGTTCCTCCCTTTGGATTGTGGGTTTCTTGTGGGCCTTGTGTCATTTCTTTATTTCATGGTGGTGTGCGCTTTTCAAACGTCCCTCTCCCTAGTGGCCTTGCACCATCAATGTATTTGTGTCCTGCGGCTTTCTCCAACGTTGAGTGTTGGCCCATGACAAGTCCTCTTTGGAGTTTGATTCTTTGACCCCCATTGGCTTTCTCGCTGGAAAGGTTGCTGGGTGTTTTGTACACGGAGGGGTGCACTAGCGAGGTGGGTTTTTGTTATTAGCAACAGTGTATTTGTCGTTTGAAGCCTTCTACCGCTGGGTTGGGGGGTTGTTTGCCTCTCAATGACATGCTCCAGAAACTGGTCTCATCGTGGCCCTTGTCTTTTCTATTGGTCAATTTTAGGTTGTTATTTATTTGCTTGGTTGTTTGCTATGTTGTAAAGCTGGAAGGGTCTTGTGCTGAATGTATGTGGGAGGGTGTGAAGAGTTGGGACACTTTTTGATTGGGTGCCTTGTTTGAGTTCTTTTTGGTTAGCGGACATCTACTCAGCGTGTTGTTGAGCTTCTCTCTTTTCTTGGGATCTTTGTTTCTTTGGTGTTTTTTTCTTCCCTTCTTCCTTTTTCCCCTAGCTTTACGGAGGAGAGGTGGTATTGTTGTGGATTGGTGTTTGGGAAGGACGAAAAGCAGTGTGATTTCCCAGGGTGGCCACCTTAGTCCTTCTCAATCACCATCCCCTGCAGTTCCCCCCATTTTTCCGAAGGCAAGGGATTTGGGAAGCTTGTTTTCTGTTTGAGCCTCCCCTTGTGAACCGGTAGCCACGTTTGATATCTCTTGCTTTCATGTTGTTTTCTTCCCTTCTTGCTTTTGGCCCCTTAGCTTTCTGGAGAAAAGGTGGGATTGTTGTGGATTGGTGTTTAGGAAGGATGAAAAGTAGTGCGAGTTCCGAGGGTGGCCACCCTAGTCCTTCTCGATCGTTGTCCCCTGCAGTTCCCCCACTTTTTGCAAAGGCACGGGGGTGGGGAAGCTTGTTCTATATTTTAGCCTCCCCCCTATGAGCCGGTAGATGCATTTGATATCTCTCTTTCTTTCGTGTTGTCTTCTTCCTTTCGACCCCTAGCTTTACGAAGAAAAGGTGGGATTGTTGTGGATTGGTGTTCGGGAAGGACGAAAAGTAGTGTGAGTTCCCGGGGTGGCCACCCTAGTCCTTCTTTATCATCGTCCACTGCAATTCCCCCCTTTTTGTGAAGGCACGGGGTTGCGGAAGCTTGTTCTCTGTTTGAAGCCTCCCCTTGTGAGCCAGTAGCCATGGTTGTTGTTTTCTTCCCTTCTTCCTCGTGGCCCCTAGCTTTATGGAGAAAAGGCGGGATTGTTGTGGATTAGTGTTTCGGAAGGACGAAACATAGTGCAAGCTCCCAGCGTGGCCACCCTAGTCCTTCTCAATCATCGTTCCCTTCAATTCCCCCCTTTTTTTGAAGGCACAGGGCTTGGGAGGCTTGAGCTAGTAGCCACGTTTGATCTCTATTTCTTTCACCTTGTTTTCTACCCTTTTCTTCCTTTTGGGGTCCCTAGATTTATGAAGAAAAGGGGGAATTGTTGTGGGCTAGTGTTGGGGAAGGACTAAAAGTAGTGCGAGCTCCGGGGGTGGCCACCCTAGTCCTTCTCGATCATTGTTCCATGCATTTCCCCCCTTTCTGCGAGGGCATGGGGCTGAGGGAGATTGTCCTCTATTCGAGCCTCCCCCTGTGAGGGGGTTAGACACCTTTGTTTCTCTTTCTGTCATGCATTTTTCCTCCTTTTGCCCCTTAGCTTAGCCTTACATTTGTTGTGGGGGGTGCCCCTATTCACTGTTGTGGTCGATTTTTCGGTAATACATGGAAACGACTCTCAGCAACGGATATATCGGCTCTTGTTACGATGAAGAATGTAGTGAAATGCGATACTTAGTGTGAATTGTAGAATCTCGTGAATCATCGATTTTTTAAACGCAATTTGTGCCCGAGGCCTCAGTCGAGGGCATGTCTGTCTGGACGTCACATCCCATTCAAGCGCGCTCCCTGCAATATGCTAGGGAGCAGCGGAGCTGGTCGTCCGTGCCCCATGCGGTGCTATCGGTTGAAATACCTCAGGTGATGTTTCCTGGCGTGCGTCGGCGAGCGGTGATCTTGTCCCCTTGGATGGGCAGTCGGCATTAGTTGATGTGAGCTTTGTGTGGCATCGCTCGAACTTGCTTTGCTCTCTCTTGTCCTCCCACAGGTAGGGCAGATTTAGCTCCAGCTTTGTGACCTCAGCTCAAGTGAGAACACTCACTGAGTTTAAGCATATAATTAAGCGGAGGAAAAGAAACTTACAAGGATTACCCTTGTTGTGGAGGTAAATCCCCTCTGCGGACAGAGGCGATCCCTACTAGCCCAGATCGGGTCTAGCAACAATCAAACAATGCTATCACGCAAGTTCCTAATTGCAAATCAAAGGTGAATGATAAGAGCCTACTTGGATTCCAGCACTATTTATTCATAGAAGAGTCGCCGCTCTCGTTCCTTTGCTTTGGCCGGTCACGATTCCCACGATCTCTATGAATGGACACCTGCACATGTAAAGAACAACACAAATACAAGCATAAAATCCAATAGATGCAATTATATATCAGTCAGAAAAGATATAACTCAAACATCATTACAAGAGACAATGTGAGTGGAACCATAATGATAGTCATCTATTATTGATAAACAACAAATAAGAATACAACCATAGTTTTGATGTCAAATCCTCCTTTGGCTGGGTGATCAGCAACACATGTCTTGCAAAGCTTGTTGGGATGGGAAACAAGCCTCTCTCTCTTTGGTTACAAGAATCTCCTCACTTAGATTTGGCCTTATGGGTGCAAAGAAGGCTCTTGCAGCTTCAATCTCTTGGACTTCTGGAATTCTTAGTATCACTAGCACTATGCTGGAACTATCACTAGCCTGCTCAAAGAAAAAGAACAAGCTTTTATAGATAGAGGGGAAGGGGATAAGATCAACCACAATATCCATGGGATTGGCTTTATCACTAAGAAGCTTCCATGAGAGGTGGCAAACCACTTCCCTTCTATGGAGATTCGAAGCCAAACCATACCAACTCAACATAGATTCAGTTGATGAATGGGTTAGGGAGAACCTTCGAAACTTTGTTTGTTAAAAACTTTGCCCAACTGGGTTGGCACGACTGCAACTCTGAGACAGAGTGCCAACTGGCGCGCCCTCTTTTGAGGATTTCCCCATTGGCGCGAGTAGTACACCGTGGAACCGCGCCAATGGAAAAAGGGGTCTTTTTATGGGTATTTTGCAAAAGGTCTCTTCAGGGCATATAAAGTTCATACTTAGAGGAATATAGTGCAAGTGTTTTCAGGTTATGTCACTTCTCACAGGTCCTGGAATGAATCCTCCAACGTGCAGGAGAGGGGTAGCAGGGACGGTGACAAACGTTGACAAATTACTATGTAACAGATGCCCCCTAAAGCATGAGGCCTGAGAGAGAGAGAGGGGTGAAATTCTTTACAAGAACACGCGCGAACCACCACCGGAAAACCTGCGTAGAGAAGTACAACTGATATCTCAAGTACATGATATATGTGGTATGGGCGCATCCATCCATAACAGAGTACACAATAATCTAGATCCAAGGTATGGGCGCAGCCATCCAGTGGGGATCGATGAATAGACTCAGGCATGGTCACAGCCATCCAGTGAATGAGTCATGTAATAATCATAATAGTCCACAAAATCGCAGCCTGGATTCCAATAGACAAAATCCAGGGTCTTGCGCTCCATCCCGACCCGAACAAAGTACAAGTTCAAGCATGCGAATACATGAGTTGAAGTCGAACATGCATGAACAATGTTGGATTACTAGCCAATAATGAAAGCTGTTAACAGATGTGAGAGGTACCACCAATAATGACAATGGCCCTCAAGGTACTACAGGTACAATCTACGGCGTGCGAATCAGTGAGCTGGCGTCGAACACCTGTAGAATCATTCGATCGGAGGCCAATGATGAAAACCTCTTGTCGAACATGAAGAACCTGCCATTGAGGCATGCAGGCTCCAAAGCACTAGAAAGGAGTCTCTAGATCAGCTTCCTGGATAATGAGCTGAAGTCGACAGGAAGTGACCTTGATCGAAGGTGGGCCATAGTGTTTCCCACATCATTGACACGAGACAGAGGAAGAATGTTGTGGTGAATCAGAATTATGTGAGTTATCAGAGGGAGGTTGTTATTTTGCAGAGGTCAACTTATCTTGAACATATCGGTGGCACGACAGTGGACTTAGCATTATTTGACATCAAATGAGCAGAGGTCATGGAGGTAAATCCCCTCTGCAGACAGAGGCGATCCCTACTAGCCCAGACCAGGTCTAGCAACAATCAAACAATGCTATCACGCAAGTTCCTAATAGCAAATTAAAGGTGGATGATGAGAGCCTACTTGGATTCCAACGCTAATATTCATAGAAGAGTCGCCACTCTCGTTCCTTTGCTCTGGCTGGTCACGATCCCCACGATCTCCATGAATGGACACATGCACATGCAAAGAACAACACAAATACAAGAATAAAATCCAATTGATGCAATTATATACCAGTCAAAAAAGATATAACTCAAACATCATTACAAAAGACAATGAGAGTGGAACCATAATGATAGTAATCTATTATTGATAAACAACAAAGAAGAATACAACCATAGTTCTGACGTCAAATCCTCCTTTGGTTGGGTGGTTAGCAACACATGTCTTGCAAAGCTTTGGGATGGGAAGAAAGCCTCTCTCTCTTTGGTTACAAGAATCTCCTCACTTAGATTTGGCCTTATGGGTGCAAAGAAGGCTCTTGCAACATTAATCTCTTTGGACTTGTGGAATTCTTAGTATCACTAGCACTAGCTTACCAAAGACATGAGGACAAGCTTTTATAGATGGAGGGGAAAGAGATAAGATCAACCACAACATCCATGGGATTGGCTTTATCATTAAGAAGCTTCCATGAGAGGTGGAAAACTACTTCCCTCCTATGGAGATTCGAAGCCAAACCATCCTAGCTCAACATAGATTCAGTTGATGAATGGGTTACGGAGAACCTTCAGAAGTTTGTTTGTTAAAAACTTTACCCAACTGGGTTGGCGCGACTGCGACTCTAAGACAAAGCACCAACTGGCGCGCCCTCTTTGGTGGATTTCCCCCATTGGCACGACTGTTACACTGTGGACCCGCACTAATGGAAAAAGGGCTATTTTTATGGGTATTCTGCAGAAGGTCTCTTCAAGGCATGTAAAGTTCATACTTAGAGGAATATAGTGCAAGTGGTTTCAGGTTATGTCACTTCTCACAAGTCCTGGAATGAATCCTCCAATGTGCAGGAAAGGGGTAGCAGGGATGGTGACAAACGGTGACAAATTGTTGTGTAACAGATGCTCCCTAAAGCATGAGGCCCGAGAGAGAGAGGGGTGAAATTCTTTACAAGAACACGTGCAACTGAAAACACCGCCGTTGGAGAACTTGCGTAGAGAAGTACAACTGATATCTCAAGTACATGATATATGTGGTATGGGCGCAGCCATCCATAATAGAGTACACAATAATCTAGATCCAGGGTATGGGCATAGCCATCCAGTGAGGATCGATGAATAGACTCATGCATGGTCGCAGCCATCCAGTGAATGAGTCATCTAAGAATCATAATAATCCACAAAATCGTAGCCTGGATTCCAATAGAAAAAATCCAGGGTTGTCACGCGGGATAAGTCTACTTTGCAGACAAAGCGGACCTCCCCAGAAACTAACAAGTTTCCGATGACAAACAAAACAAACAAGAGCAATCCTTCTCTAAATATGACTTTTAAAATATAAGAACACAAGCTTTTAGATCCTACCTTGTTCCAACGCTGTTGTAGTAGTCCAACTTCGCCGATCCGGATGAGCTCCTCCTTCACTTCGAATCCTGCAACCACTAACAACCAAACGATTAAATAGCACTTGTATTTCTCATATAATAAAACATATTTAACATGTAGACCAAGGAACACATGAAACAACTCATAAAAGACAAGTTATTGAGAAGAATGGACTAATTTGCATTAATAGGAAACAAAGGAACTTTACAACCTGAGCCTTGGTATTGTGCAAGCTCCTCCCAGGGTCCAACAAGAATTCTCCATTACTCTGATCAGCTCACCCACTTCCAAAAGAGACAAGAAAGGGTGGGAATCTCTCCTCACAAGCCTCTACAAGGGAGTCCTAATTCCAGCAGCATCTACCCATATGAATCTTTAACTTTCAACCTCCCCTCCTTCTGGCCCAATGCCTGTATTTATAGTGTTGTAGAGGAAGTTATTCAGGTCCACCATGGATGGGATAAGTCCCTCCTTCCATGGGATAGCTCCCCTCTTCATGGGATAAGCTCCTCTATCTTAGGGATGCATGAACCATCTGGAGGCACTCAATACACATCAAACCGACCTCTAGAATGTTCTAGATGTAACCACAAGTAACTTTTTTAGAGTAGAACTTGCGCCTTTTGACCTTTACAGGGGTACGCACCCTATCCTTTACTTACAGAGTGTACAAGTACGCAGCTTTTATGAACTTGAGGTGCGTACCTGCAGGAAAAGCTAAGAGAACCTGTGTACCCAGAGATATTTGACTTTATAAGGACTTTCTCTTCATTTTTGGAATTTGACATGATGAGCAGAGGTATAAGGCTTGCTTAGGAGGATTGTATGACTGTTGATAGAGCCATACTACTGCAGATAGTCATGGTGACAATTTTTAGTGTAACAGATTTCCCCCTAAAGTGCGAAGCCTATATTAGATTAGGGTTTCAAATCATCTAGGAAGGGTGAAGGAATTTATCATTTCATAGAGAATCTTGCGGAGAGCCCGGTCAGAACCTGCAATTATTCAACACAAAATACATATATAAGCTCATATCATCGCTGAGGTAGGCATTCCCATACTCAGATTGAAAACTTTAACTAATGAACTAACTACTGCTCTGATACAGGAATGATTTCGCATTACAATCATAGACTTATGTAGATGCAGTATGGACGCAGCCATCTGTTTATGATTAGTCTACTATATAATGAATACAAAATTCCTCACAGCCTGGATGATGGAAACTAGATCCAGGGTCTTCATTTCTGCTTCCCGAAATAGTACGATTATATCCATGTGTATAAATGATTTGATGTCGAACATGGTAGAAACCACTTGATTACCAGTCAATGATGTAAACTGTTAACAAGTGTGAGAGAGACCACCAGTGATGTCAATGGTTCTCAAAGCACTCAGTACAACCCGTGAAATGTGAATAGATGTTTTGATGTCGAACACGTCATGGAATCCTTTGATCGAAAGTCAATGATGTAAACTGTCGTAAAAGGCGAGAAATCTGCCATTGATGCATGCAGACCTCTAGGTACTGATGATTTCTAGGTCATCTTTCTAGATAATGTGCTGATGTCGATAGAAAGCGACCCGTCATAGGCAAGCCCACAACGCGAAATCTTAGATCAAGTTGAAGAAACGAAGCTGTAAGGACTGACTCAGGGATGGTCGAAATGGATGACAAGTATTTTGCAGATGAATGGTTTGATTTGCAGCATTCTCTTGAACACGTAACGACACCACAGATGGCTTGGCGACAAATGACCCAAAGTTAATACCCAGAAATATTCGAAGGCTTTCAATCATGTTTGATCAACTTCTGAGACAAAGGATTACCCAACCCAGGTGTATGAAAGAGTGTTGTGTTCAAGAGTGGTGATAAGGTTCTTTTGTAACTGAGGATATCAAATAAGTTCATTCTTCTCTCTTTTCCCCCACCATTTCTGGCAAGTACCTCTTTATTTTTTACAAGCTTGAGGAGGATAACATATGCTTGATTATAAGCTCATCCTTCGGATGAGTCCAACTTAGTTTAGATTCGAACCCTAAGAAGGAGTGGTCCATTCCTGTTTGTAATCGAACAGGTCCTTTACTGTGAAATTTTAACGAGTCCAGTATAGGAGAAACTTGGCGTTTTTCAATTTTAGAGAGTCTGAAAAACTTAAGAAGACTCCAGGTTGAACTTTTTCGTAAAGTTGTGTCTCCCAAGCCCAAAAAAGTATAAAATAATACTCGAGAGAACCGCTTGATCTTGCGACCAAGGAGTACTTTCATGATTAGTGCCTCTGACCTGAAAAGTAAAAAGCGATCCAGGGCACGTTGTTTTATTTCCAATATCGAATTTGAAACGACAAAAATCCGGCAATCTTTTCGTGTTTTTACGGTCAGAAAAGAGCTCTAAGAGGACCATCTTTTGATTCCGTTTTAACGAGTGCAAAAGAGACGCTCGGCAATCTTTTCATTTTTTAGGAGTCAGAAAAGGGCTTAAAAGATGACACTGAGGTTTGGTTTGCAAAAAATGATGAAATTTTACCCTGCAGATCCTTTATCCTGCACAAAAACAACACGTCACTCATACCTATTTGATATAGGCAAAAATATACTGAAAAACATCCTTTCATGGTGAAAAATAAACAAACTGAGCATTCATTCATCCAAAAAACCAATAAAAAGAGTTTTACCATGTCATTTTACCATTTTACTGTTGAGGGAGAGCAAAGGGCTTTTGACAAGAAAATTTCCCGTGGACGCTGCGGAAAATCTGACCGTCAGAATCGAGCGCCGTCACCTCCAGGTATTTTCCGACATCCTCCTCTTCATTTTCATCGGATTAGTTTTTAAATTTAGGCTTTATTTTTGGATTTTGGGGCATTCCCTTTTTCTAGGGCCGCCTCACGGGGTACGCAGGTGGCCCAAAGGGCACCTGCGTACCCCGAATTTTTCTCCATTGGAGAAAAGGTCGGGGTACGCAGCCCGCCTTCAGCCCCAGGTGTGTACCCACGCACTGTTTCTGAAAGCGGGGTGCGTACCCCGCAAAGCACGGATTCCCAAACCCCATAGTCCAAAAACCACCATTGAAACTTGATTTTATGGATTCTAATTGATGATTTATGGTGTATAGGTAGTACACCATGCTAGATTGGTGGGAGAGGGAACACGAGGACGTCGATTTGGTTGCAGTGAACGATCAGCCTTCCATTGATGCCCTGAAAGCATGTGGCTTGTATAAATATTGGGCCATTGCTGGCATGAGGGCCCAAGTACCTTTCCTGGAGTGGTTGGTTCAACGGTGGCACGTACAGGATCAGTGCTTCTATATAGGAGGGCATCAGTTAGAGATTGAGCCTTTCGATATTTACTTTCTTACTGGCTTGCCCAAGAGGGGCGATCACCTTACTCTGTTCGGGACTAGGCTAGGTGGCCAGTCCTTTGCTAGCCTCCGACTAGAGTATTACAATACTCAAAACCAGGAGAAAGGCATTGAGATCAACACCATCCGATCCCGAGAGCTTATGGTTATTGCTTTCACCATGACTAGACTCTGCGGCGCAGCCACCTTACATCTTGCTACTGGGTCCCAAATGAGGATGGCCATTGACTGTTATCGAGGCACCATCTTCAACTGGTGCGATGCGGTATTGGCCAACATGAAGGGCCAATTGACCAGGGCGAAGAATGGACAACTGAAGACCTTTGGATATGGGCCTCTAGTTGTATCCTTTGCTCTAGAGAGAGTACCGATGCTAGTCCCTCAGCATCTTACAGTTGAGATTTTGGGTCCCCGAGAGCCCAAGCTGACACGCTGGGTTACTGTGATGGCCCGCCACCCTGACGAGGGGGCGAGGGTCGTTCGATTCACACCTGAGTACTTCCGCTGGCTAGAAAGCCAAATATTTGCGATTCAGGATTTCCCGTATGCTGGAGTTGATTTCAGAGGTGATCCAGACATGGTTCTTCCAGCGGGAGAACAGTGGGACGACACAAGTAACTTCATGTTTCACAAGTTTTTCAAATTATATATATATTTTTTATGTTTTTATATCGTCTCAAAACTAACAGTGATAATTTTCAAAATGCAGATGTGGGCCCACAGCGTCCGGCCAACCTCCGGCCATTCAACAGGAGAGTACCAGTTGCGCCAGTTCCAGCCCCACAGGATGAGGCAACAGAGACTTTGGCCGAGCTAGAGCATGATCTAGAGTGCCTTACAGCAGACATACCAGAGACAACTCTAGACGACATTCCAGTCCGGCTTCAGCGCTATGTAGTCTGCGTCCCAGGACCCTTTAGGAGGTTCCTATGTAGGGTGGCTCGCACAGTGGTATCTTACAGAGATCACCACCAGTGATTGGTTGGACATTGTAGCCACATACGGCATTTTGTTTTTTGTACTCTATCATTTTTGCCGATCATAAGGTGTTTTTCAGCCTATGATCGATGACGATGTATATTTTTGACACACTTCTATCTATATATATATCATTATTACCGGCTCATTCTGTTAAACATATGTGATGAAACGTTTATAAATGTACATGTATGATTAACGCAAATGTCTATTTAACATCTGAGACGCAATTGCATCTGCTAATGTATTTAAAGACCTTGGAATATGCTGATATTCAATATAATCAAATTCACGTTCCAAGAGACGCACTCTCAAAAATAACCTAAGTAACACTGGATTTCTAATGGCATAAACTCTATTCAATTGTAATACAACGAGTTCAGAATCCAACCTGATGATCAAATGCCGAATCCCAAATGAAATTGACTCAGACAATAATTCAATCACTGCACTGTATTCTGCAATGTTGTTTGTCGTTTGACCGAGGCTCACCCCATGCAAAGAAACTAACTCGTCAGAGGGCGAATAAATAACCCAAGCTACGGAAGAGATATTCCGTGTACTACGACAAGCACCATCAGCGAATCCAATGTATGTTTGATGAGGCGTCGACATCTGCCATACAAGTAAAACCAAAATGAGCTAGAATAACGACAAAAACACACTCAAACACACTCTCTAAACTAAGCACACTGTCTAAACTACCAAACACACTAGCTAGAAAGCAAAACCTAATCTAAATAAAATCTCCATTCCCAACATTTACGCATAATACCTCTTTAGGTAAAGACCATTTCTGGGTTTACCGAAAGAGTCCCCGTCAAAGTCCACCAGCTCATAGGCCCCTTTTGCTAGCTTTTGCTTGACAATATAGGGCCCATGCCACATAGGGACTAATTTCCCAGCACCTAGCTTATCGTTAGCTTGATCATATAACAACACTAGGTCTCCTTCCGAAAAATTTCGCGGAGTCACGTCTCGATCATACTGAGCTTTCATTCGTTTCGCGTGAGCCTCGATTGCTAACGCAACATTACGTCGAGTCTCATCTAATTGCGCTAAGTATAACAAACGTTTCTCCTCTTCGGAAGTCACTGGGAGCAATTCGATGGCCATTTGCAATGACGGGATTTCGTATTCAATGGGTAACACAGCTTCCAAACCATAAACTAGTTGGAAAGGAGTGAACCCTGTTGATGTTTTCACTGAGGTTCTATATGCCCAAAGCGCTGAAAATAACATGTTGTGCCAATTCGACCGATGAATCCCAATGATTCGTCGGATCATGATAACGAGAACTTCGTTGATGGACTCAACCAGACCGTTGGCTTGTGGATAATATGGAGTTGAGCTATCATGTCGCAAACCAAGCTGGCCTGTCAGTTCTGTCATCATGATATTTCGAAAATGGCGCCCATGGTCAGTGATTATCGCTTGTGGGACACCAAACCTAGCAATAATATGATTGAACATGAAAATTGCAGCTGTCTTGCTGTCTGCTTCGAATGTAGGCATCGCCTCGGCCCACTTAGTAAAATAATCAACCGCAAGGATGATATACGCATGCCCCCCGGCCGAGTGAGGGTTACAAGTGATAAAATTGATACCCCATTTAGAGAAAGGCCCAACAGCAATTATAGGGTGGAGAGGAGCAGGTGGTGCGCACATCTTTCGATCAAACACCTGACAGTTGTGGCATTTTCGGACCGCTGTAATACAGTCTTTAAACAAAGACGGCCAGAAGTAGCCAGCGTGCAATAGCTTCTGGGCTACGGCATACCCAGACATATGACCGCCACACGCTCTAGAGTGACAGTCATTTAGAACCCTTTCAGCCTCTTCATGGATTAAACAACGTCGAAAAACCGTATCCACCCCACGACGATAAAGAGTATCTCCAATGATTTTGTATGGTTGGGATTGGAAACGAATTTTCTGACGTTGTGACTTTGAAAGTTCGGGCCGAAAGGATTGGGTTTGGAGATAGATGATTATATCCCCATACCACGGATCTACAGTGCTGATAAGAAACAAAGAGTCATCCGCAATGGGTACCTCTGCCACAGTCTCCGTGTCAACACGCGGGAAATCACACATCAATTCCACGAAAATTAAAGATTTCTTAGACTTGGATTTCTCAAACTCCAAGTCAAACTCCTACAGGATAACGATCCATTTGGAGTACTTGCCCCCTAGGAGTTGTTTTGTCAAAATATAGATCATGGGGTTGCAATCAGAAATTACTGTAGTTTTGCGGAGAAGAATGTAGTGACGAAATCTCTGGACAGCTTGAACGGCCGCCAATGCCAACTTTTCCACATGCGAATATTTTAGCTCAGTAGGGTTCAGTGTCCGACTAAGATAATGTATCACATGTTCCGTTTCGGATTCATCCTCCTGAACTAAGACCATTCCAATGGTGGAATGTGAGGCGGCGAGGTACAAGAAGTAATCCTGGTTGTAGTCGGGAGGATGCAGCAACGTTGCATGGGTCAACGCGTGCTTAAGCGCATCAAAAGATCCTTGAGCGATCTCATCCCAATAATATGGAACATTTTGTTTCAACAACCGGGTAAAACCCTTGGTGACCTCGGCGTAGTTAGGTATGAATCGATGTAAAAAATTTGCTTTCCCTTGCAAACTTTGGAGTTGGCGGAGACTCGAAGGTGGAGGCAACTTGATGATAGCCTCTACTTTCGAGGGATCAACGCGAATGCCGGCTTTGGAAACTACAAAACCTAGTAATCGTCCCACTTCAATGCAGAAGACACATTTGTGTGGGTTCAACCGTATCCTATAATGCCGACACCTCATAAAGATTGCACATAGATGAACGAGGTGATCAGCTCGACGTAAAGAATGAGCAGGGAGATCGTCGAGGTACGGTTGCACAATGTGCTTGATGTCATGAAACGCATAAGACATTGCCCGTTGAAAATTTGCGCCAGCATTCTTTAACCCAAAAGGTAATTTGCAATAAGAAAATGTCCCCCATGGACAAATGAATGCCGTTTTTGGTTGATCGGCAGGTAGAATATTGATTTGGTTGTAGCCGGAAAAACCGTCCATAAAGGAAAATATTTCACTGCCGGCACAATCATCAATGATTTGATCGATATAGGGCGTCGGATAGTTGTCTTTTGGACAAGCACGATTAATATCCCTATAATCGATACATATTCTTATTGTTCCCTGCTTTTTGGTGACGGGAACAATATTCGATACCCAATCCCTTAAGGGGATTGGATAAATGAAACCTGCTTTCAACAGCTTCTCTACTTCGGCTTTGATTGCAGCCGCTTTTCGTGGGTGTATCTGACGGAGACGTTGCCGGACGGGTTTAGCATTCGGGTAAGTCTTTATTTCATGGACAACAATTGA
>Ga0115851_100650_pt2 | contig 16039 bp, 13 predicted proteins | sample InSIn2gowninarea_FD_83865 | JGI IMG/M metagenome (GOLD analysis project Ga0115851, IMG submission 83865)
ATACTTGGGAATGGGAGGAAAATGACAAAGGAAAAGTAGGAAAGCACAAGAGGGCATCGAGGTCAACAACTACATCATGTTTTACTTGTAGGTACTAAGTTGCATGTATGATTTCCTTGCTAGTTTTGGCATGCATGGCAAATGCATGTGGTTTCTTGGTTATGACCTATCATTAGCATGGATGATTGCCTGGATTGAGAGTGGTTTTGCCTAGCCTAGCTATTTCCTAGATAGCCATGGTGTTGTTGGTTTTATCTTTATTTTCTGATTGGTGCTCATAGTCCATAAATAACCTTTTTACCATTGTCCACCTAAGTTAAATAAGTCTTTGCATAAAAAATGAATTGGAACAAGATGGATACCGATGAGAGTTACTAGCTACTATTATTTATGTTTTCTTCAAGGTTTTAACTTATAGAAGTAAAAGAGTAATGTGCAAACTTAGTAGTGGTTACTATCCACCAAAAATTTATGCATGTCCTTATCACTTAGGAAGAAATCAACATTTTCACTTCATATATCAATTTACAATTTTTCTAAAAACATGACGATGCACTTGTTTCTTCACGGGTGAACACAAAATAAATAAAATTTTCAAATATTTTAAAATATAATTCTTATATTATTTATTAGAGAGAATAAAGGGTAAAAAATCAATATTAAAGAAAAACAATTTTCAAATAAATTTTAATATATATAGGGAGTGAATAAAAAAGACTACTTTCTTAATGACATTTTCATTTATTTCTTTATATTTTTACAATTTAGTAATAAATTGTAAACACAACCTTTAATGTATTCGAGTCGGCTGAATTGATCAAAATTAAATGAAGTTAATATTCATTAAATATAAAATTTAATTATACATATTTACAATTAAATATTTATTTAAGAAATAAGTCTATTTTTTTTCCCTCTTTAAAATTTTAAATTTATTATATAGTATACATTTTACATTATATATATATTAGCAAGACCACATTAAATATATGTTTATCAACCACATTAATAATTATAAAATATATAGTGTAAAAATAACTATTGAAAATTGAATATATGGAAAATTGAATATGGAATATATATGATATTTCAAACTATAACTTCATATAATAATAACATACAATTATTATTAGTAATATTTATTTATCTATTCCCGTTGTCTCAATGATTAATATAGATTTATTAACATATTGATATAAATATATTTATAGTTAGAATATATTAATATTGACTCATATATAAATGATATAGAATATTAATAATACTGACTATATTATAATAATAATAATAATAATAATAATATATTATGAAGTATTGGAGTTTTCGCAGTGCATTATATTAGGTATTTTGGGATTCAACTGCGTTAAGTCATTCATCTATGACCATTTCCATGAGAGGTAGTGGTAAGTCACTAATCTCTCATGATTTTTTAATACTCCAGTTAACACTCACTAATTTCTCATGATTTTTGAATAGTCCAATTAGCACTCATTGCATCGGGTGGTAACTCACTAATTTCCCATGATTTTTGAATACCCCAGTTAACACTCATTGCATCAGGTGATGCTCACAGGGGTGAAGAAGTGGGATTGAAACTAATAAAATGAATCACATAGAATTAATCATCACTTCTAGGGCTTGCACCCGGTAACCAGGACTTCCTGGGAAGTCACCTATCCTAGATCACCTATGGCTCAAGTATGCTTAACTTTGGAGTTTTCCCCACAATCAAACCCACTTAGGCTACTATATCATTTGCAAAACCTTAACAAATATTATATTATATATTAAACTAAATTATAATATAATTATATATTATAATTATTACAATATTAATCTTTTAGGTTTACAGTATTAATATATTAATATAGAAATCTAAAGGATAAATATCATTATTTTTTGTTATTAATATTATAAACTTATATTATAAACTTGAATCATTAATAGTATAAAACTAGAGAATTAATATTAAAAGATTTATATATATATATATATATATATATATATATATATATATATTTATAACATTTTTTATTTTATATATATTTATTAATATAACATCTTTAGAAAGCAAGTCCACTATTTAAAAATTGAAATGCAATCTTTAACAAAGATATTCTTAGAAAGAAAAATTCATCATTCTAAACCTGAAACGCATTATTGATTATCTCCTCTACCAAACATAAAATCCATTACTAGTGTTCTCCCAAAAAGCTAAATATTGGGCAGTGTTGATTTGTATTAGTTTATGAATATTTTCGCCTTGTTATTGCATATAAAAATAAACAACCTTGAATGGCAAGAGACATTGGTTCATTGGTTTATTTACGTTGTGGAAATTTGCATTGCATTTGGTCACTGGTGTTGAGGTTATGTTAATTGCATATTTTTTCCATTTAATGGTAGGAGAGGTCATGGTGAGAGAAGAGAGGTGAGGAGAAGTTAAATAATTGACTTTTCTAATCATTTAGAATTTCTCCAGTAATTATTAAATTTCAGAATATTGTAGGATACTTCAAAAATCTGCTAACCACTACACATACAATTCCCTATCTCTTATGATATGAACAAAGTGATTGGAATCCTCTGATAGTAAACATCTAAATAGGTCCTAAAACATCACTATTTCTGAATATAAATACTATTAGAAAGACAGAGGTGACAAAGCATGAATTCACACATAAAACGCACGAGCTGCAATTCTTCTATTGATCAGACAAAACTTGATTCCTACAATGAACCCAATGAAGGGTATTTATTCTTTTCCAACCAGCGACTCACCTAAAATATCTTGGCATGAAATCACATGAAACTACACAGTAAAAGTCATATATCATTTAACTCTACCTGACTCAACACTCTAACACTCAATACTCAATCACTAAGTTAACTGACTCTCTATGTTTAACCAACTCCACATGTAGGAGTAATTACAATTTCTAACACTCCCCCTTAATTACGAGCGTATGACTCAACATCACTCAACATGAACTAACTATCACACAAACATGCTTGCTCATCTATGTCTCAGCTATGCTTACAATGACTCAAGAATTTTACAATTTTGCATTTTCTTTTTCTCTTCTTCCAAATTTTAAATATTTGAAATTGCTTCATTCTCTGTTGGGCTTTCTTATTGTAGGCTCCATATTTCTTTACTTGTTGTTGCTGCAATTTTTCTTTGAGTTTCCTTGAATTTATGCTGAAACACAATTTGATCTTATCTACTACATCTTCCTCTTCAAATATTCATTCAACCATGGACTGTTGTTGCCATAACATTGCATCTTCAAAAATAGTTTCAATGCATTCATCTTTGTCTTTCATATCTTTTTTTTCACTTTCATTATCAAGTACTGCTGCTTTTTTCCTGTAATCTATAAACTCAAGACCAATATTCACCATTTCATTCAATTCTTTTATTTCAGTTGCTTCTTTAAGAATCACATCAATTTGTTCTATTGGTTTTTGAATCCATTCTTCAATGGACTTCAAATCTGCATCAAATTTATTAACAACCTTGTTTTCAACTTTTTCCCCATGCTATTCTGAACACTTACATATTAAAAAACAATGTTAAAATCATCTTTAATATGACTTTCTTCAGTTAGAGCTTGTTGCTCTACATATCCCTTCTTTTCAATTGCATGGAGGTTGTCTTCCACTGTTATGTCGTTAGTGCATATTCTCATCAAAAACTCTTCAATCACCTTATCGTGTTCTTGATCATCAACTTCTCCTAGATGACATACTGCTTCATGAGCAGTTCCAACTGTTTTGTATCTTGTTGGTACAGTGGCAACGTCAACCTTCATTGTTTCATCAAACATTAAGCTTACCATTTTGCCACAACAAATCCCTATTTCAAAAAAGAAACCACACATAACACCAACATAATGTTCATCCACGATATGGTGGGATATCTGAACATGCATGTTATCATTGTTAATTTCATTGACAATTTCAACTTCACCAAATCCATCAGCTACAGTTGGAATCACCAATTCACATATCACTTTGCAGTCTTCATCCACATGTGTCTGATCACAATGGGATTCAACACCATCTATATCATCCATGTTATAGTGGAGTCCTAGAGCATTTATTTGTTCTTGCTCTGTTTCACACACAAAGGCTCCTGCTTCTCTCTCTACAATCTTTGTTGTATCTTCTTCATCCATATGCATGCTTGCATAATGGGTTTCAATTTTATGGTTTTGACAACTATCATCCACTTTTGAGTGTGTTTCTCCAAGCTCGGTTTTCTTCTCAGAGTCTTTCTCATCTACTCTCAAATCTGCAGCTAACTTCTTTGCTTGTGACATACCCTGATGTTGCATGTCACTCCCCCTTGTACCAAACTTTGCTTCTAAGAATTTCCATGCTTCATTGGAAGTTGTGGCTTTTGCTACCCTACACAAATACTTCTCATCCAATGCTTGTTTTATAAAATTCAATGCTAAAACATCATACACTACATCATATGGGTTATTAGATTCATACTCAACTAATTCTCTAACTCGAAGAAAAGTTAACATCTTGATAACTTAATGATCAAAATATTCACAAATAAACATAAGATTTGGTAGAAAAATCAAAGCTACACCAACCACCCTTGATTTCTTCTTTGTCTTCTGCTAGACTTCTCAGTTTCTCGATTGCGTCTTGAACATCTGTAACCATGGCAATGATCTTTTCCTCTTCTTTTCGATTCCTTTTTTAATATGCTTTAGTCGCACTTTGTAACCCATGACTGTAGTCTTTCCTATGTCTTATAGTCTCTTTCTTGATTGCATGAGGCTATCTTCCATATTGCCCCCCAAAAAAATATGATTTTCAATATGCTCCCTCATAAAGCACAATCTTCACCAAAAACACTTTCGTACTTGACAAAACGCCAAAATACTTTTATAGACTACAAAACCTTTGCAAATACCCAAACTCATTTTCCAAAAATCTTTTCATAATGTTTACCCAACCTTTTTCAAACTCCACTTTAATAAACCCCTTTTATAAAACTCAATTTCTTTAAAAACCACTTTAAATAAGCCCTTTATAAGAGCTCTATACTTTTCACTCACCTCAATATTTTGTAAAAGATTTTGAATAATAAAAAATGCACCCACGTCAATTTTCCAAACAACGAATTTTACCATTTGTGCTCACGGTTTTCGCACTTTCTAATATTTCATGTACTCTAGCTCTGCAAGCTATGAGTGCAGGCTCTTTATCTCTTCGGCTCTGCTGTTGCTTTGCAAGGTGACTCACAGGTGACTCCCAGAACACAATTCCAGCGATTGCTCAAGATGGTGGCTATGACGCCTAAAAACTTTTGACGGTGGGACTCTGCAGTGGATGCTTTTTCTGGACCATATCTTGAAATTAAGTTTATCAAATCTCACTCTGATACCAATTTGTTGGAAAGGCTGAGGAGACAAAGCATGAATTCACACATAAAACACACTAGCTCTTCTATTGATCACACAACCCAGTGAAGGATATTTATCATTTTCCAACTAGCCTAAAATATCTTGACATGCAATCACATGTAACCACACACTAAAAGTCGTGTATCACTTAAATTTACTTGACTCAACACTAAATCACTCAATCACTCACTTAATTGACTCGCTATATTTAGCCAACTGGAGAGTAAATTTGTAATAGATAGATATGCATTATGGGAGAGCAAATATTTTTTATATAAAAACCATGATTGAAAAAACACACAATTTTGTTGACATAGATATAAAAAAACGAAACTTATCATCCGATGCACGATGAAATCATAGAATAAACGATGCAACGAGAATCAAATTACTACCATGGGAACTCTTTCCACATAATATTTAAATTTCAAAATATGTTACCATCAACTGCAAAGATATTGCTGAATCTGAAAAGTAAATACGTACAATATTAATGTGCACTAAAAGAAATTGACGATTCATCTTTTTCATATTTATTATAGTACATTCCAGACAAAATCAGCACCAACCTTTCATTCCTATCATATACACAAGAAATTTATAATAACCCATAATTGGCATATGAAGACTACTTCCAAAATGAAATAGTTGTATATTTATTTGGTAAATAACATGAGTGTTGTAAGTAAATTCTAAATACCTATACATAACACCCGACCCACTAGGACAAACGGGATGGAATATATGTTACAATAAAATTGGTGCGTTGTCAACATCTTTAACTACATAGTTGCTTCGAGTAGACTAAATCAACTATGTAAATACCCAAAGATCAGGGAAGCACACGAGTGAGTGGGAAGGCTTCAAGAGGCTATTTAGGGTTTAGGGTTTAAGAAAGCTCATAGGGGATAGCGCCAAACTTTGAACTGTTCTCTCTCCATTCACAGTAATGGGTGGTGAACAGCCTTCGCTATTCTCATCATCCATTGCCTTGCGCGTCTTTCCACAGAGAGAAGCCACTATTGGAAACACTGAGAGGGGGGTGAATCAGTATTTCTTTTTCCCACTATTGTTTTACTAGTTAAAACATGTATATTCAGAACACAAAGTGAACAGCGACAATAAATGCTTTTATTAATATAACTGTGCAGTAAAATAAATACAATAAACAGATGGTCACAATCGGTTGCCAAGCTCCAACTTGAAATTTGGTGAGGCTCAACCTCCAGAGAACCAACTCTATTTTGCCAAGACACCAATCTTGGACTTAGGAGCACCAACTCCCAAGGACTTCAATCCTGTTCAATTATGAGGCTCCAACCCCTTTGGTATACACTGGTGTGCTGCTGCACTCTTTTCAGCTTCCACTACTTCTGCTGCTTCCACTATCTCATACTCAGGTTATACCATACTCCAACAACACTATCAGTTCTCTGTTTTTGCTGCTTTTATACATTCCATGCCTTTGTACCTTCATTTCCTCTTTCTCACTGGCTCTTTGACTTCCTTTCTTCACAGGCTCTTCGGCTTCCTCAGCACTTGCTTGCCCTGTCAGTTACCTCTGTCTATCCAACTGTGCCAATAATTATAGGATACATATATCAAAATTATAACAACACTCCTGTTTTGCTCATGATCGTAGGCATACACTGGAGCCGCTTCATTTAACAGACCGCCACATCTTATCCCAATTATAATTGCCATGATTTGGTCTCCCGCACTATCGGGACTATTCCTTACAGTATATTTTTTTTTCACACTTTAGAATCAGAGCCACCTTTTTATCGGCACTTTTATGTCTATCGAAAGCTTTCCTTAGGCTATGTGCCTTCTATAAACCTTGGATTTACTTAGAATCAGAGCCACCTTTTTATCGGCGCTTTTAATCACCCATCGGAAGCCACCACCCGAGCGTTTCTATCAACCATCAGAAGCCACCACCTGAGCGTTTTAATCAACCAAGCCTTAACCCCTGCGGCCATATATCATATAATATATCAATACACGGAACCAACAATAAAACCGCTCAAATCAACACACGCGGATCTCACACTTTATAATTTCTCCTTTATAAATTTCGGCGGGTCAGGATTTCGGCGGTCTCCATAAACTCTTAACCCCTGACCTCTGACGCCCTTGTGGACCCGATATGCCGATTACATCCCTTCCTAAAATGACTTCGGGTCCGGGATATCGGGGTTATCGCGGCCTCTTGCGATGCGATAGTTCTGTGGACCCGATGGTCCTTTAGGCTCTATTTTATAATATTTCGGCTCCGATTATCGCTCTCCCACTTCGCAAGGTTGAAGGTTCATTCCTGACCCGAAACCGTTATTAACTCCGATCTATAGTATTTCGGCTCCGGGTTATCGACGATGTCACATATCGCATCCCCTGATCCTTCCGACGCGATCACTCCTATATGCTGATTGCCAATTAGATCTCCGCCGTCCATTATTCCTTCAGATCGGACGGTCAGCGCTAAATCGCATGTCGCGTCCATCGCATCCTCCATTCTCCATTCCCCGATCGCCGATTAGATCGGGACCGTCGATCCGAATTCGTGATCCAACGGTTGACGCTTAATCGCAACATCGCATCGCTGTTATCTGCATATGTGGGTTTTCATTGCCCGAACAACGCCCGATATATGTCTCTGTTTGCTTCACTTGGTCCGCCGATGGCTCCTCTTGCTCTGATATGCTCCGATAGCTCCTCCGATGGCTCCTCTTGCTCCGACATGCTCCGATAGCTCCTCTTGCTCTGGCACTCCTCCGATATGGTCTGCTCCTCTTGGCTCCTTTTGCTCCTCTTGACTCCGATATGCTCTGTCTCCTCCTCTTGAATATTGCCATATTGACATCAATGACAATCTGTGTCCAACAACCACGTACTCTAAAGACTTTGTCCGTTCACATATATCCAGCATCCATTGTTTGCACCTGGAATACAAGAAGACCAAATATCAGTTGCATTCAACTATGCAATCAACGACTGAGAAGAAAACAATCAGCATCACGAGTATTGCAGCAGACAAACCTGCGATTTCCTCTTGTTCCGGCCGTCTCCAATTCCAACTTGAAGTGAGTACCCCCGTGCATGACTGCAAACTAGTTTGGGTATTTGCATACCCACGTGAGCAGAACAAAACACGCAAATATTTTTTTTTTTCAAAAAGAGGTTTAGAGATTTGAGATTTGTGATTGAAGTTTTGAACTAAAGGGAGAGCCATTTTTAAATAACCATTCATGGTCCGGTAGGCTAGGCTATCACTTTACAAAATAATAGCCTGGAATAGGAGACAAGATGGGTTAGTCAGTTGTATAGTAAGCTCTGACAACCTCTGTGAGTAAATATGATGATGAAGAAAGGAAACTGTCTAACTACGGTTACTGCATACGACCGAAAGATAAAATTATGAAATTTGAGTGACGACAAGGAACAATTATGAATAACTGAGATGTGAGACAAAGTGTTAAAAGAGGCTGACCCTTATATCCCGCCGGGAGATATTGCAGCTGGTGAGAAAAAAATTCTTTTCTCACTGGTTCAATGCAATGATGAAATGAAGTTACAGCTCTAAAGCTAACAAACAATCCCATGTTTTGCATCTTAGGTAATAGATAATATGTTTTGCATGTTTGTGTTTTACCATATACCCAGACAATTTGTAGAATCCCATGCCAGCTGCAGCATTAAATATTATATAACATTGTGGATAGTGGCCGTTGTGAAAGCAGGCGTTATCATAAATGAAATGGCAGAATTTTTTCATCACATAAGAATATCATGCATGAAATTAATGTAAACCTTTACACAATAGGAGTTGTTGTATCTTTTCGCGAAAATAGTATGAATTTCATGTGGAAATGTTGTCCATCGAAACGAATATTTTTATTTACCGCATTATGAGATGATGACATCGGACTCTTGTGTATCAATAAATTCTCACACACCAATCTTTGTCACAGTCTATATCAATAAAATTCGTAGGCTGAACACTCTTCTTCAGAGACCGGTTAAGTAAGCTACTGAAATGCCAAACTCAGAACTGGCATAGCCCAGCCCATTTAATCTAATAACATTGCTTAAGTAATTATTTTATGTTTTGGAGTTTTAGTGATAATTTGGTATTTTTTTTTTGGGTCTAATTATATGTTTTAAAGGTTTAAAAACTATTTTTAAGCTAAAAAAGGTTTAACGCCCAAAAAAACTCAAATTGTGCAGAATTGTTCTAAATTTCAAACAAATCCGATCCAAAAAAAATTTCAAAATCCTTTCAAAACGTAGAACAGCTAAACTAAGGACACTAAATTGAAGCTCTATATGTAAGAGGGATATGGTAGCTTCTTCAAAAGATATATCGTACCGACACAACATTATAGGTTACGCAGTTTTAGGGTTAGCTCTTAGGGAAGGGATATGTTCTGGCTATGATTACCACATTAGAAGAAACGGAATTAAAAGGTAGAATTATGAGCTTTGACCAACGATGATTTCAAGCTACGTTGTACTCATACGAGAAAATGTGTTGCCGGACAACGTTTCAAAAGCGGCTGCAACTGGCACACCTGTGACCCAGATATCCCCCTGAGACATCTTGTAGCTTTTGAGATATGCAGTTCGGTCAAGCGCTCATCTCTTCCAGACTGATAGTGACGTTACGGGTATCGTCATTGGCCTCCCCGTCGATGTGACCTTTCTATAAGTGCGTGCTTCTCTCTACGTTGTCGGTTTCCACAGCTATTTTATTTATTTCCTTTGGATATATATTTAGTTTTTAAACAATCAAATTTAGAGGTTGCTCTATAAATTTACATATTATTAAATATAAATAAATAATTTACTTTAGCAGATAACCATAGGCATTAAGACATTTATTTTATCATAAATATTTTTTACACTTAAATTAAATTGTGTAAATTATTTAATTAATTTTAATTAAATCAAAAAGAAAAAAAAAATATATATATATATATATGTATATATATATATATATATATATAATATAATTTTTAGTATCATTAGATTTATTAATACTAATTAAATTAAAGTTATAAAACACTGTATTATCTACTTAATTATGATGATGACGATGGTGGTGGTTAACGTCCACTAATTATGATGATGATGGTGGTGGTGGTTAATGTTCATTGAGACCAAACTTTTGTCTATTGGACCTAAAGAAATGAATTATTTAGTTTGGTTTTAGATTTTATTCCTATGCTCAAAAAGCTTGGAGAGAACCCTCCTGAGCTCGTTGTAATTTTGACAACATAAAAGGCTACGAAGGTCAGTATTGCAACAATGATTTTGAAACTGAGATCTAATGTAGTTGTATGCGGGGCACTTTAAGAGTAAGTGATTTTCATTCTTGATGTTCGTATTCTCACAGAGATGGCAAAACCTTTCTATCCATGGTGTTTTAAGAACTGCCCAACGACCTGTTTCACTATGGAGCTCAAGAGAGTTCCTTCTAATTTTGGCTACATTAATTTTCTTCTTTGAGCTAGTTAAAACACAGAGATACTTTTGATCTTCTAGGGTGGGGTTGATGACCTCCTTATAATATCTTAATTTTCTTTTAGCTGCTAAATCTTTCTCACACCACAATTTTTCTTTGAACTTAGGAGTAACAATATTTTTAATGTTATTAATGTTTTGCAATGCAACATTTTTGTCACTTTCCCAATGGTTTAACCAGGCCCTAGTATCTTTATACCAACGTTGTTTGAGCCTTAGGTGGTTTTGGCTAGAATTTAAAGCTAGCTTAGGAATTCTATGGTCTTCTATGTTATTAAGTTTGTGCTTATACAACAGAAGCCTAGTCATAGCTAGGCTCTCGATAGGGGAAAGACCCACTTCTATAAGGAGAATAGGATAGGGTGTGTTGCTTTTAATTTTGAGGTTATACGTTCTAAAACACTTTTGGATTTTCTCAATCTTTCTCCAAGATTCTCTAGAGATGCTATAACCCCAAACCTCACATCCATATAAGATAATCGGAGTGACTAAAGTTTCAAAGAGGAACTTCTTTCTATCCCACATTACGAGGTTTGACGTTTTACAAATTTTTCAAGACCAAAATAAGCTTTCCATCCCCCATTAATCCTTTTCTCAATGTTATTGTTCCAGTTGAGCTTGTGATGAATATCAATTCATAGGTACTTATAGGAAGACACTTCCTCCAAGTTACTATTGTCATACACAAAATTAGCATAAGTGTCCTTCTTGGATTTGATAATCATAACTTTTGTTTTGTTAGTGTTAACAATCATACCCATGGTAAAGCAGAAATCCTTAAGAAGTATAAGTTGCTTATCAAGATCAGAAGGGCACCTTGCGAGAAGAACAATATCGTTAGCATAGAGAAGAAGGATGATGACTATCCTAGCTAAGATCGTGCCAGAGCATCCTGCTTCCTCTAAACAACCTTCTAGCTTGTCGATGTAAATGGCAAGTAGGGTAGGGGAGAGGAGGCAACCTTGTTTAACTCCAATATTACACTTAATATCATTCAACCACCCCTCATTGCTCTTTAACTTGGCAATTACATTCTTGTATAACCTTATAGCGGCATCTCTCAACTCAAAAGGAACCTTTAGCTCTTCTAGTCTGTTCCAAAGGTTGTTTCTAGGAACCGTATCGAAAGCCTTTCTAAAGTCCACAAAGAAACAAAAGAGATTGGATTTATCATTGCGGCATTCCTCCATAATGATCATAAGCATAACAAGGTGGTCTATTGTTGAGTGCTTCTTTCTAAAACCCGCTTAGCCTTTAGCCCACTTATCTTCACTTTCAAGCAATATGCTCAACTTCCTTTCCAAAATAATACCATATAACTTGTCTAAGAGAGGGTTGAACATAATTGTCTGATAATTAGAGGTGTTATTTGTATCCCCACTTTTAAAAATAGGGATAATGAGCCTTTGAGTCCATGGTTTAGGGAACCCTTGCTTGAACTCTTGATTGAAAATATTGTGAAAGTGAGGACGAGGATAGGACCTCTAATTCTTAAGATTTTTTCCTGATAACCATCAATTTTCTTAGCTTTCCTATTAACCAATTGATTAACCCCAAAATTAATGACTTCTAATGAGAAAATTTCTTTCATTCTGAGCAGGTTTTCAAAGTTATTCATCACATTTGGAGATTCATAAAGCTTTTTAAGATAGGAATTCCTGTCATGTAAAGAAATTTTATTATTATCTTTAGTTTTCCTAGTTAGAATCTGCCTCCAAAATTTCTTAGGAGCTACCTTAGAGAGGTGTAAGAGATTCTCTTGTCTTTTACGAATATACTGCCCTTTTTCCTTTTAGTTAGGGCTTTGTATATTTTTATCTTGTCAATTTTAAGACATTCATCAACAACTTCCTTAATTGATCTCCTCGCACTTTTACAATCTTTTTCATACCATGGGTTGGTTTTTCTATTTCTTTTGTTACTTGAAACTTCAATTGAGAACTTGTTAATAAAATATGAGAGGGTTGTACTAAAATTATGATAGAGATCTTCTATGTTGTCTATACTAGATAAATGAAGCAAATTAGTTTTGAATTCATTTAGAAAGAGATCGTTTTTATTTCTATTAAAGATTAACTTCTTTTGACTATAAGGATTATCTTCTATGGGATCCCTATGCAAGACAAAATTGAGAGTTATAAGTAAAGCCCTATGATCAGAGTCAGGCTCGTGATCATTTAAGATGTTAAAATTTGGTATTTCGTTGTATAGAGGGAGATCGGAGATAACATAGTCTACCACGGTGCTATCAAGCCCATGGATGCAAGTCATCTAGCTAGAATTGGGCCATTTCTTTAGACCATTGCAAATTACGAGATCCTGAGCACTATAGAGCTTGACTAGCTACGACCCAAACAAATTATCCCAGAGGTCTTTAGTGCTCCTTTCATACTGGCTAGCCACAGGAAGGTCTTCGTCTAACCAAAGAGGATTAGGGTTGGAATGATTGCTTAGAAGAATAGTTTGGGTGCTTGAAGTTCAAGCATTAAAGTCACCCATTAAAAGGATATTTCCTTCATTCCTAAGGCTAGAAATATCATTCTCTAAACCATTTTAAGGACTATTTTTATCTAGATTGTTTTTCTAATAGAAGTTAGAATTGATGGGGGGGGGGAAGGGGATAACATATTGTTATGTAGGTCTTTTTATCATAAATGTCAGTAATTTATATCCAACTATATTGGTTGTAAGGGTCATTTTCATAAATCCTAGCATGGGGAGGGATGTTCTTCTTGATGTAACGAGCTATACCCCCAATGCCTCTATGGGAGGATCGCTTATTCCAGGTAGACCATAATGTAAAGCCATCTATGTTAGGGACCTTAGATTCTTCATGCTCCCAAGTTTCAACAAGAAAAATAATATCAACATCATTCGAGATCCAACTTAGCTTGGGGCCCTTGTTCCGTGGGAAGCCCCGACATTTCCAAGAAAGAATCTGGAGCATGTTGCATTGCTATTTATTATTATCTTTTTGGTTTCTATCTCGAATAACATCTTTTCTCTTTCTGATTATTGCCCATTTTCCTTCCTTCCTAGCTTCCTTTACCTTTTGAACCTCTTTTCTCAATTCTGGTTGATCTTCTCAAATGAGATATTCATTTATAAATATTCTCGTTTCTTTTCGACTTGAGGTTTTACTAAGTATGTCATACTTATGGTTAATAGAGCTCACCTTTATTCAAATCAGCCTTTCTTTATTCTCAGTTAGTTTCCCCAACCTTGTTCCTTCTGTGAGACACGTTGTTTCAATTTGTAATCTGTTATGTAATTTTGTTTGGGCTATGGCTAAAGTATCCTTGTCTACCTCCTCTTTAAAACCGAATATTATAAGGTTCAAGGCCCTTTTGTTACACTCTTGGTCTAATTCTATCAATTTTTTCATTTCATCTTTAACTGGTTTGATATCTAATTTACTTGCCACACTATTTAGAGTGAGGTGGCTATTAACTTTTTCTTCTAGCTCTTTAATCATGTCCTTCATTTTAAGACTCTCTAAAGTATCAACATCTACTTGCTCGGATGTCTGGTTCATATCTTAGTTTTGTTTTTCTATAACTTGCAACCTAGTCTCCATTGCCTCCATCTTATTCTCCAATAGTTCTATTTTGTTTTCTCTTTGTTTTTGGATCTTGTCTTCAAGGGATGTGAATTTATTTTCCAGCATGGCTGCTAACTCTGTTTGTAATTTTACTTCTCTTTCTTCTCTATGTTTCTCTAAAGACTCTATATATTCATAGCGGCTCTGTAGAGTAACTGTGCTAGGTCTACCTTTGGTAATCTTTGGTAACTGTTGTGAATTATTCATACTTAAAAATATATGAGGAGATATGTAATAAAAAAATATAAGGAATGTGTGCACCTGATATCAACAAGCTGGACCACAGATGCATGTGCCCAGATTTTTTTCTATTACCGCAGAGAGGTCGTAAATGCTAATATATATATAACTAATATTTATTATATAAATTTTAAATTAACAAAAAATAAATTAATTTTATTTATAAATATATGTATTTATAAAATAAATGTGACATGTAAATTAGTTATTGGCAATTTATTGGCAAACAAGTTTGTCTATATAAATGGTTAAATTTGTTTCTTTTGATACACCCTAAATTAACCTATGCAAGGAGAGGAAGTACCTTTTAAAAAAATTGTAAGCATTACTCGTTAAGATCAGTCAATGCAGATAGCCTCAAGCCTCAACACATACATATATTATAACACTCTTTTAAAGAGCACACTCAAGGATAAGGGTACCAAATTAGAGCTATTAGTGAGAGAAAGTGGATTTTGTGAGGGATTGGGGGACTTTTCTTCTTGCTCTCGTCTTTATTTTGCAACATTCTTTAGTGTCAACACAAGCTTCAATTATATGCTTTACAAATTCAAATTTTTTTCTATGGTTTTTAATTACATTGTGGATTGTTTATTTTAGTGGGAGATTCACTTATCTATGTGATCTTATCTTTTCATTTTGGTTGAATTTATCCATACTTGTTGTGTATTTCTTTTGGTATGGTTAATTTGGTTGTCTCAACAACCCAGTGTTGTTTCTCTTTATTTTAATTGTCTCTCCTTTCCATCTCTATGTTTAGTAAACTTTTTCTCTCATTTTGTCAATACGCCTTATCAAAGACTATGCTTGAGACAAAAAGTTATTGGTTGTGGAGCTCTCAGTAATGTGTAACCCAAGCCTAGAGCTCATGCTTTAGCTGATAGATTTCGAGACAAGACCTTGTTGAGCATTCAATAAGAAATTGAGAACGTTGAATAAGAAGTTACAAAGAAAAGAGACAATTCCATTGATTTAGAGGTCATTGCTTTGATATCAAAGTAAGTCCTTGACCAAAAACTACCTAGGAAAATTTTATTTGAAACCAGTGAAACCAAAGATGAGCTTCTCCTCTCCATGGAGTAATCACACTTACTATATAAACTCATGGATTTTGTTGATAATGATTATGCTTTTTTTAAAAGGTACTTCCTCTCCTTGCATAGGTTAATTTAGGGTGTATCAAAAGAAACAAATTTAACCATTTATATAGACAAACTTGTTTGCCAATAAATTGCCAATAACTAAT
>Ga0115851_100704_pt1 | contig 16035 bp, 12 predicted proteins | sample InSIn2gowninarea_FD_83865 | JGI IMG/M metagenome (GOLD analysis project Ga0115851, IMG submission 83865)
GATCGGAATAACAGATCAACTAGAGCATCTAGTGCCCCACACTAATCAATATGGTGAGTTTTGAAGCATAAAAGTCATAGTAAATGTTATTTGGAGCTTTGGAGTATTTTTGCAGTATTGGGCACAGACGAGGGGGATGCCCATAACCCCTACATACCTCAGAGTACTTCAGTTGCACTAAACTTTGCTGATTCAAGAATGCCTAAAATTGGTTGCACCCTATATATAACCCTTGTGACCCTATTTTTACAACTCCTACTACAGGTGTAGATCCAGGTGGTCCTACTAGTGTAGATGTAGTATTTGCATCTCACAACATTGATCATTCTGTAGCAATATGACATCCCACTAAGCAGGTTGTACACCATACATTTGGTCATGTCAAGCGTGTTGGTTGCATATCCTTCAAATTCTCTGTAATATTCACAATTTGATTTTGTATACATAAAATGGATGGATCATGAGGTGCTTCTCGGCCCCAATACTCATGTGGGTATCATACCATAGCTTCAATATGATTTTCTTTCTTTAAAGCATCCTGTAGCATATCGATTTTTTGTTGCAGTGTACACATGAGAGGAAATAATTCTTTGATAAACCAATCTTGTTTATGATTTGGATCTATCAGGTAGCTTAGTTTACCGATTTCATCCTTAAATATCTGCATTAGCTCCCATGCAATCTCTCCTTCTCACTATTTTATTTCCCATACTTCTGACAACCATTGTTGATTGGGAAAGCTTAAATTCTTGCACAAATTCTCTTTTGACATCATCTACAGTTCAATTCTGGTGTAACTCTGACCAATTTATGAACCATCATAAGGCGCTTTCTCTACGAGTGGTTTGGAATTCATTTAACTTCACATCATCCAATGTCTAGCAGGCCCTTTAGGTGGCTTCGCATAGATACCATTGTTTCTCTACATCGTTATTTCCTTTACTAGAGAACTCGACATACCTAGTGAATGATCTCACCATTTTTTACGCAGACTCTGATAGGAGTACAAATCTCCACAAACCAGGTTGTAATGATCCTTGCAGACTTGTACCATGGCTACTATCACTAGCCTTGTAATTAGCATGCACACTATGAACTTTTATATTTTTTATTAAATTAGGTAGGAATTTGTCAGGATTATGATACAATACTAGGGGAAGGTTAGGGGAGACACTACCTAAGCTTCAGGGAGGTAGATTGTTGATTCCTTTGGATGCATCATCTTCCATAATTAGTCTCCTTATATAAAAGTTCATGTCATCATCTAGGCTTTCCTCCAAGCCTAGGTGGCCCATTCCATCCAATATTTCCATTTCTATTGGCGAGGATGGACCTCTGTCACCTTCTGGACCCACAACTATTGCAATTGTCTCTTCCCTTCCCACTAGACTTTCTTCCACACTTTCTTCTTCTTTTGTATCTCTTAACATTGCTCTTGCTTGGTGCAAAATATTTTCCCACCTTTTAATGGACTGAATAGCCCTTCCCTCCATTTCTCAACTATCTTAGCTCTCCTTTGCACTCTTAGATCCTTCGCCTTTTGAAATTCATCTCCATCCATCCTCATGACATTCTCATAGTTCCCTGTTTGGTAGCATTCCTCCCTTTAGGTCCTTCCCATAGTACTAGGTGTTTAAGACTTTATGCTTGGGTTCTGGAACACCAACAAGCCCTCTTCCACCATTAGAACCTTAATCCACAAGGTAACCTCCTTCAATAGCTTCCCCAACCTCGATCGTAAAACAAATTCAACTTTCGAAAATATATTGATGACTTTCTATTGCAAACTCAATAATGTACCCCTCTAGCATAGTTTGTGGCTAGAAATCTACTGCTCTTGTTAGATCTATATCTAGGTGGTGTAGCTCAATAAGGTTCGCTTGAGTCCAAATGCGACAAGATGGATTTTTTCCACTGGACTTTCCTTTCACTTTCAATCGCTACAACTAGTGGTAAATTTCTTTTGGAAACTTGCGCTAGAATATCTCGTGTTAATCACTAGCCGGTTCTAAGTACATTATTTATTCCTTCAACTTCTCGATACTTCATCAACAGAGTTAAGCTTGTTGAGAAACAAACTGGTCTAATTTTTCATTCCACAAGTTTGGCAATTCTTTCTTAAATATCCTCGATATCATATTCCAAACCTCTTTTTGAAATTTTAGGGTCCCAACAATGAAACCATTTGTGGTGTAGAATTAACAACAAGTTTGAGACCCTAGGTTCGAGTACAGGGGTCAACAAAGCTACTTTTTATTCTAGCACAATTCCAACATTTTCACCTTATGCAAAGTGGGTAAGGAGTCCCACTTGAGGCGTGCCATGACCTTAGTTAGATGGGAGTTGGAATCTAGTATTGGGAGGACTCATATCAGAGAACCAAGAACCAAAGAACACTAAATCATTATACACATAATTCTAATTACAATAGGTCATACATGCTCAGAAAAGAGATACTACTTAAATATACACATACATACAAATTTTAAAGAACCAGATTAACATGCAACTAACATACAATGGTCCTAATAACAGTCTTCATCATTAGTTTGAGTATCAATAGAATTACATCAGGCTCAAGGCCTCTTTTTCAACATACAAAAACTCTAGACAAACAATACATAAGCATATGAAACAATAGATATAGAGCAGATCGCCTAGCTCCACAACAACAACCAATCAATGTTCTCCTTTCTTCCTTTTCACTTTTTCTTCCTTCTCTTTGTGCACCAACTTGGACTGCCAGTTCCTTCTCGGGATCTCTGCCTTCTCCCTTGCTCATCTATTTCCATTCCTCATCTACCCTTTTTATTTTCTCGCTTGACTTTGTCTACCCCTTCCCACCATCCCTCCACAACTGCCAATCTTATGTGAGTTCCTTCCTTTTCCCTAGTTGTTACTCTCGCATCTCTCCAATTGCCATTTCTGCCATGGACAAGGACAAGGATACTAGACATAAACCTTAGAAACCTTCAATGGAGGATTTGTCCTAAAAAAAATTGACCCAAGAATGAAATACATGCTTTAATAAGTCAATTTATTTAATAATAAAATTTCCATTTCTTTACTTTTAAAAATATATTACATCGTGACTCAAATATAATTATGAATATCGACACTAGTTACATTCTTCAACACTCCCTCTTAACTAGGGGGGTATTCATAATTAGATACATATAGTGGTACATGAAATACCTCAATATTATATTCTTTATGAAAATTGATAGCACACTCAATACTATAGACTAGATACCTGACTAGAGTATTCTATTCGGGTGGGACTAAGGCAACTCAAGCTTTAGCCACTCTAGGTACCATCAAGATTTTAAGATCTACCACCAACCCAAGGAATCATCTAGGTGTGTATCCAACGTTGGAGCTCCATGACCAACACCTCCCTCCCCCTTTGGTATCTAGAGATCAACATATATACCAGCCAGATGTCCTCCCAAGCATCTTGCCATAAAATGCTTCATCTCTCCCTATCAACTAAATCAAATATATCTAGTTTTCCAAACATGCTTCAAGCATTCAATCTTTTATGGAGATATCCTACACAATCACAAATCCCAATCAACAATTTATTTTTAAATATAAGTGAACATAAAACTTCGGGGTCCTCAATCATTTTGATGCTTCTTTTATCATCAAGTTATCCATATACAATTTTTCGGAATCTTTCTTCTAATTTTATTTCTTTAGTAATACCAAATACATCCTCAGGTCTTCTTAATTCATGAATCATGAAGATTCACCTATATCACCTTTTCTTGCTTCAAGGTATTCACTATCATAATATACCCTACCTCTCAACTAGGGAGATGTATCCTTCTTTCTATCTAGGATCCCTCTTAACTTAAGGACATCAACCTCTTCCTTCTATAAAATAGGACAAACTTTCACGACTTCATTCCTTCTAACGACATCAAGGTCATTTTGATCATCATTATTCATATAACTTTGTACATATTCATCATCTTGATCATCATTATTCATCTCACTTCGTCAATCTTCATCATCTTGAATATTATGCACCTTCAAAACTTTAATAGAAAGTACAACCAAATAAAAACATACAAAAGCATTAAGTGAACTATAACAAAATCATGTTACTATAATGGAAGCATTTATACTTTTAGATATCAAACACCTAAACCTAGTTAGGTTTATAATAAGAAATAGACATATTTTTACATACTAGATTTCAACTTCTTGCTAGGATTTTGTCATAAACCCTAGACTCCATCTTCGAGATACAAAGCCTTAGATATTCTAAATTCATTAAAAAACCTAAGGTTTCAACAATATTCTTTTAGAATTACATGTTCGACTCTACTAGGATTTATATTTTGTATTTTATTATCAAATCTAAATCACATCGGAAAATAATATCATCATAGACTAAAATATGAGTCTTTACTAGGACATTGTTACAAACCCAAGAATTCACAAACTAAAACATGGGTATCAACAATTAGGTTACCATACTTGCATATACATATCTATTATTTCATGCAATAACATTTCACTTCAAACATTAATACATTTAAGTTAGATATATAATAATTTACTCCAGGTTAGGGTTTCGATCGTACGAACAAATATACACCTAGGGTTTCTTTCCTCGGATCTTACTATAAATATTGCAGTTTTTTTTCTTTTCAGAAATCCTACGTTACCAAACACTAAAGGCATATGGTTTTAATACGTAGCTTATACATTAACAACAAACCCTAAAGAACTAGGGTTTCCATCATAACAATTCCAAAAGCCTAAACATCAAAAGAATATGATTTCTAGACTTTATCAATAACCCTCATAACACTATGGTTTCAACATTATAAACATACACTTAGCATTAAGAGGCTAGGGTTATATCTAGTAAACCCTAAAGGTTAGTGTTTGAAAATAATGGTCAAAATGATAGTATGACAAGGGTTGATTTAATCTAATGATTAATCACCCTAACAAGAATATTTAAGATTCAAAACCCTAGACATAACGATGTAAGTAATGTAAAAAAAAATCAAAAGAAGAATGATCATACCTTTTACATGAAGAGAACTTTATAACAAAGCTTATAGTCTAAGACATAGCTTGAGTTGTTCCATAACAAACCTTAGAGGACATACATTCTTGAAAGGCTTCATTTGCAACAAAAAGTCTATCCTTTGAAGTATCTTTCATAACCTTTGAGCATTCAACAAGCTTCCCTAACCAAGGAAAATATAAAGAGAAAGGTTATTAACATTCAATACAAACAAAAACTTGATGTGAGAAGGAATATAAACACAAAAGTATGAAAAACAAAAAACATAATACTTATCTTTTGGTACAATGGTGGATGCTCCCTCTTGATTCAATATTTCTGATGGACACCTACAACATATCAACATAATTCAAAAATGTTCTAACAAGGCATGTTAGACCTACAAATTCTATAAATAAAAACATAAAGGAAAACAATACAAAACTTAGAATAGAAGACTAGGGGGGGTATGCGAGAGAGAACTTAGTAATATAATTCCTTGACTTTTAGTTCTTCAGCTTTGTTCTGCTTAGGTGGAGCTTCATCGATAGTATTTTCTTGTTCCCTATCTCTCTTCTTATTCCTTGGATTCTCAGGACATTGATTCTTGTAATGACTCATCTTATGATAGTTGTAACATTCAATTTTGGATAGGTCAACTTTCTTCTTTGATCCTTTGAACTTCTTCAAGGTTCCCTTTTTCTTGTGATGAGCAGAATATATATTAGAGGTATTTTATTCAACACATTCCTTCTTGTTTTTTACTAATTATATTCAGGCTTCTTCCTAACTGCATTCATTCCACATTTGTTCAAATGTTGGGGTATCCTTCCAACTGTTACTTCCTAAAGTGAAAGCACTCCAAGATTTTGGTTGTCCTAGAAGAATAGTAATTAGGAGCTATATTTCGGGTACAAATTCATCTATTTCTTGGAGTTAATATCTGATTATAGATATTCTTATAAATTATGAAGATACAATATTTTCTTTCATCATCTTAATAGTTGTTAATTCATGACAATTTCCGAAAAATCAGATTGCCAATATTTGGTCGATGCGTTTCAAACCAGTCAGTGTGGTTCATCTTCAGGACAAGATGAAGAGACAGATCCCAGAAGGAGGTTAAATAGGAAAATAGGTCATCCTAAAAGCTAGAGGAAAATGGCTAAATTTTACGAAAGGGAAAATTATATTGTTTATTAATTAATTAATTTAATTAATTTATATATTATTAACGAAATAGCTATATTTGACTAGGTTAGGGAATTATTTAATTTGTTGGAATAGTTAATAATTATTTATTTTTTCATTCCCTTATTTAATTACTTGTTGTTCTTATTTAATTTTTTATTTGGTATTGATTTGGAAAAATAATAGGGATTAAAAACTAGAAACAAAATAAATAATTAATTAATTAAAAAAAAGATATGGAAATAGTGAAAATGTGATTTTTTCGAAAATCTTCATGAATTAACAAGTTATGGATCACAAAAGCTTGAATTCGAACATATTAATAGTTCTTAATTCATTTTGGAGGCTTGCTATTTGACCAATGTTCTTGATGGTGAATAATTTGGGGAAAGCCTCTTACATTTAATGAGAGAAATCTATGTTGGATATGTATGGAATTAGGTTGTCCTTTACTCCATCCACTATTAGGTTCATGGCAAAGATTTTAGTTTCTCTGGACTTTTTTTTCTCTACTTCATGAATAGGCTTCTTGAATTTTCCTTGAACAAGATTCAAAACCTTGTCCTTTCCAAGGATAAGATCTATCCTCTTTTTCCATGCCCTATAGTTGGAGGCTCCTTCTAGTTTGTTTTCTCCCTTCATTGAAGTTGACATAGCTCCTATAGGTAGTAGGCTTCTCTTCTTATATAATCATTTTTCTTAATGGCATTTTCTTGATCCCCTTTTTCTTCAATGAATCTTTAGTCTGTCTTTTTCTTTCTTCTTCACCTTAGCTCTGATCCCATGTTAGAAAATAAAAAAAGAATAAATATTTTCTTATGTTGACAATTACTTGTGATATTATTATGTTCTTATTAACTTATTTATATTATTCCTTTATCTTCTTCTCATAAAAAAATCATCAAAATAAAAACATGAAGATGAGAGACACTAGAAGTAGGTACTCAATCAGGGATAAAACTCCTTTATAGGGGAAAACCTAGTCAAACACTTCCACTAGCAAAATTCAAATTGAGATAGACCAAGACCTTAGACCCAAAAACCTTCCTCCTCCACCAAGTCAACTTTCTAATGAAATAAATAAACCTTTAATAGTCTCTTCTTGTTCAGCAACTATAACCCAACAAAAACACACAATTTTGGCCCCTCTAATACTCAGAAATTCAAACTGCATTATATATATTAAATTTATTTTTGTTATACTGTAGCGGCGACAACCACCCTCCAAAATGTTGGCTCGCATGCAAATGTCAGAGCCTACCTTGGATCCTGCAATCGATCATCCTTGGCCTCTTATTCATAAGCTGATGATTTCAAGCTCCCCTCCTTGATCTTAATAGTTGCCCATGTTCTCATCTTTATGCAGCATGTGTCATCTTTGGGTATATGGGTTGTTGTTTTTCATGCAAAGGGGATGTTGTTCTACTTCAAGGGAAAGCATGCTTGCATGAGTGGTTGTCATCACAGAGACATGTTTCACACTCACTTCATGAAATCTTGTCATGAATATTGTTTCATCAAGAAAAGTATGTCTTATACATTTTGGATGGTCTACATTGTGTCAATAAGTTTCCGTGTCTGATCACAGTCGAGTCCTATCACTGTTTACATATGTGTCACTGATATCACACTTACCCATTTTCCAAGAAACCTAGCCTTATTCAACTTCCATAAAATTTACACTTTGCTTCTAAACCCATCAAGCTTCCTCCCTTTCCTTTTGAATCCCTGCAGCCCAAAGAGACCCCAGCCAAAACTGCTCTCTAGAAATATGTAGATTAGTCAAGCAAATAAAACTACTCTCAGAAATTGTCTAGAGGTGTCCTCCCAAGACCCCCATCCTCCAATAGTTTCTTGTGCCTAAAAAATGTGCAGTTTTTTCCAAGCTACCTTGTCTATCTTGCATGCAGAAACTGCGCAGATGGGCTTCCCAGGGCCTCATTCAGTAGCAATCACTACCCGATGAAACATCGCTCACCTGTCACACAATTACAATAGGAAAAGGTGACATGTTGAGATCACTCCCAAGGAGTTGAGGAGAAGGACCAAGAGACCAATTAATGGAAAATATCAATACCGCATGAAAACTTTGTTAGATGCATGATCATCTTGAGGGTAAGTATGGTCAGTAAAGAAAACTTTTCGAAGTACACCTATTAGTTGAGGGTGTAAGAGGGCTTGTCATTGCCTTATCATCATGCCCTCAATAAAATGCATGTGCACAAACACAAAAAGTCATTTCATGTGTTTCCTGTACATGTCTTGCTTCCTTTTTTCTTGTTTGGCCAACTATCGTCTTTGACATGTTCATTGTTATGTCATGCTTGTGACCTCATTCTGGTGATGTCAAAGGTTTGTGTTTGAGTTTTTTTCACTATGTAAACATCTATCACACTCACACATGATGTTGTAAGCACTGTCACGGAAGTGTCATCATGGTCATCTAAAGGTCTATTTGAAGTGTCGCACTTGTCACTTTCATCATTAGACAGTCCCGCAGTCAGTCGCACTAAGAATATGTTGCCTTGTTGGCTCAAGATGTCTTGTCATCGAGTCATGTTGAGTGTGTGTTCACAATTTCATGTATACACGAGTTCACTCGCTCACACACTTAACCATTTTTCCAAAGATCTATCCACAGGACCACCCTCCATTAGTCGGACCTCCGCTGAGATGCACTACGCAGTCTCAGCCCTTAGTGACCAAGTACTACTACCCAGAATGGAATAGAGATTGAGGCTACCTCCTAGGTAGTCTTCACTCTACAATTCTAGAATCAACCTGGATGACTGTCACCCAGAACAAAGCATAAGTTTCCCAAGAACCTATCTCAATCTATGCTGCCTGTAAGCCAATCCATCAAGCCTCCCACTAGTCAACTAGATAGTTTGACCAGCTAGTGACCTCGAGCTTCACTCCTCCCAAAAATTGTGAAGAAACTGTCAGCATGCCTGCCTCCATTAACTGGAGAAATTTTATGGACAAGAGGGGCAAGCACCCGCTACCTGTCATTACACCGCATCTGAAAATTACGTAGTTTTATCAGACAATCTCCCTGTTAGCCGTCCTGCTGCTCCTCCTAAAAATTGCACATTTTTCCTGGACTGCCCACTAACTGGCTGACACTACACTTAGCCTAGAAAATGGTCAAACATGTTTAGCATGAATGCCTCCAAGTTTTGCATAGTTTTTGCCAACAAGCTCCCACAGCCCACTCCTAGCCTCCCTTGAAAATCTATGCATTTTTCACTACCATTGTCCTCTGGTGTCTGCGCTGCATTCAATAAGTGGAAGGTCTTTCCTTCTATCTGTGCTTCCTTGCAATCCATCAAAAACTCTTTACATAGATAAGAATCCCAATTGAACTGGACCCATGCATTGCACTCTTATGCTAATGAAACTAATATTGAAGGCACCTCATTACCCCTGCACTTCCTCATGATCTTTCCCACTAAGATATGTGCAGTGAAGCAGAAATGGTGATCCCCAATGGAGTTTATCTCATATCCATGGGATTTCTTTACTAACCTAAAAGTTTCTTTCATCGTATGGGCCATCTCTTTATCTTCACTTTTACCCATGAATTTAGTCGCAGGGTCCTTTTTGTGATATGGTAGCATTGTTATACTTTTGACGAGCATCTCATCAATCAAGATCCTCGCCCCTAGCCAAATGCAATTGTCATGCACTAGTGAGATGAGATTCCACGCACATATTCTACTAAATGGGCTTCAACCGAAGTGTGACACATTCAGCATGTTCAAAAGCCGTATTCTCTACACTCCCATAACCCATTTCTTCAGGTACCTACTCTCAAACTATGGGAACTTGCTTCTATCGTTGAAAGCCTAATCTTCCATTTCGAGCTAGGGTATCTTCCCTAACACTTCTTCCTCAAAAGGAACCTTCTTTGGCAATAGTGGCATGTAGGTAGAAAATTTCCCTTCCTTTGGCTTCCTAACAGACTTTCTCGATGGTATATACATTGGGAGCAAAGTGGGAATCTCCACATCCTCTGTCTCCTTCCGTTAAAACTTGGCTTCTTCCTCACTATTGTGGACCTGCTAAGGTCCCTCCTTCTAGATTGGTTTCTTTCCTTTCTGCATGGATTTTTTCCTTTATCCTCCATGTTCTTTTCCCACACTTCCTTCTACGTATTCTTCTGCAGTGATGTTCTTAATTATGTTTCATAGACCTTAGCTGGTCACTTGCCTGCCATGAAGCATGAAGGTTACTTTGTGCATTTCTACCTCTTAGCTGAGCCAGATCCCATAGAATGTTACTGTTGTTTCGGATTACTCATCCTAGCCTCCAAGTGACCTCTACACATTTTTTCCTTGACAGTTCCACAGAGCCCCACATCTTGGCCTGACATGTGCTCTACGTTGTTTCATATCCTTGTGCTCTCTTCCTATCACTTGCACCCAAAAACTAAAGTTGATGGTAGACTGGAATATTTTTAGATTTCATATTGTCTTGTCATGAGTGATTGCAGATACATGTACATGAACGAGACATGGTGTGACGATGAATGGGATGAAAATGGAGCTCATGCCAAGAGACTTGTTTGCAAATGGATAAACACATGAAGCGTACCAAGTAGCAAGAGAAGGAGACACATGCACAAGCATGAAATATAAAGTGAACACCAAGACCATTGAAGACTCCACACACTCTGCCACGCAGAGGTGAAGCTATGGTACACAATGGGCACACTCATCACTCAACAACACAGTAGTTTAACATGAATGACATAGGAAAAATGTGCATACATGTACCGACATGTTGAGTTGTGTCATGAGTCGCCTCGGTCACATCACTACTTTGGGTCATGACTATGTAATCAATGTAATGTAATGTGGAAGACCAAGGGACCCATGGATGAAGTCAAAGAGTCATGTAAGTCAGAGAGCAATGTAAGTTGAATAGTCATGAGGGAATTTGAATAGTCACAAGGGTCAGTTTCACCCTTGGCTATACATACCCCTCCTTTGTACATGCAAAGGACTTTTCACCTTGGCTCCTCCCACAAAGCCTTGAGAGTCTATAATGTTTTCTTTGAGGAGTGAGAAATGGCTCTAACACCCTGCTATTAGGGTTAGTGATGTAATGGTGTATGAATGTGTCTTGGAACCTCGCTTAATTCAAAATCTTGTTAACAAGTGGGCATGTTTTAACACATGTATTGTATTCGTTTGTAAGACTATTATTTGGACACTTGTAATGCATGTTGTTTTAACCTTTGTTAAGATAGTTGAACTATTTCCTTTGTTTTAGTGCATATGTTGTTGGAAATGTGTTGTATCAGTTGTTAACGATGTCTCTCTTGTGTGGACTATTACACTAGATAATTGACAGATTCATTCTTGTAAGCTTGTTATAACAACCGTCGCACTCATGTGGAATATTCTCATGGGTGTTTTACGTGCTATCTATTCACGTTGTGTTTGTGACTACCACATCCATGTGGATTACTTTGCCAGAAGCTACGCATGTCTTGTTGTGTTGTGAGTCTCTAACAGATTTGGGACTATTCCCTTTCGACTTGAGACTCACTCTCACCCCCTCCCTCTGTAATGAAAGAAGCTTAACAAAAGAAACACTAAGCACTCACTAGGCACACAAACCTCACTGTTCGAAGACTAAGTATACCACTCTCATGTGTTGACAAGAAAGAAATAAGGCATATCTTTAAGATAATGGAAATTGGATCATCATACCGAAGGGGAATCCTACGGGTGTGAAGTCTAGTTGGGAATTTATACTGAGGAGATCCACTGAATGTTGGTGGGTCCAACACTATCAACATTTCTAGCAGTATATGGAGGGCTAGATGACAAGATGAGTCCTCACAATATATCTTGGATCTCTGTATACTTATCATGACTAAACACATGATTTCTCTTCTGGGGTGTATGTCTTATGGAAATGACTTTCATGTCTCGGAAGAGGTCTAGAATAACTTCTAACATAAAACATATAATGGTGGAGGCCAAGAAGCCTTGGTTAGACACATGGTTGGCATTGTTGGCTCCTGTGAAAAGCATGAAATTTTTGAAGATTACATGACCTGTGTGTTTTTCGCATACACACTTTGAGGGCACCCACTACATTGGTGTGCCATGCTACTTGAAAAATAAATTCACACTCTCCCTCATCTGGTCACAGAGATAGACCATGCTTTCAATCATTTTGACTATAAATCACTCAATAAAGAAATTATGAAATTATGGGAAGAATCTAATGAATCTATTGAGAAATTCATACACACTTCTGTAATCTTGCACATTGATTTCTGGAAGATGAAATTGATTGGGAATTTCTCGATGGAAAATTTAAGTATCTTCTTTACATATCCGAAAACCTGTAATTCTTAGAATCATTCAAACCCATCCCATCATACCTTGGTGTTATATCTACCAAATCTAAGATGGATGAGGTCACTGTCACAAGTGACTATCTATCCTATTCTCATAAAATAAATCTAGCTCTGCAGTACGAGGAGGGAGAAGGTGCACGCACATTTGTTAAATGATCACATCCTCCTACCACACCTACTCTTGATATCTTCACATTTTTGGCTTGAAACCCTGCTGGTTGTCATGTGGATTCATTCCCTCAACCTCTATCCTCTTGTTCCATTGATCCTCCAGATTGTACTATCTTGCATTCCTTCGTTTCAAACTCCACACTGGTTGTGAACGAGGATCAGGTTGTTAATAGACTTTGTGTTGTGCATCCAACCTGCACTATCTTTCATGATGAACGTGTACAAAATATGAAGAAGAACCTATGGTGAAGGATGACTCCCTTCCATCCACGCCTCATCCTCTTTACCTTGACATTCCTTGTGATTCTTCCATTTTTTATTTCCCCTGTGAAAACTCATCTCTGGATGTTTCTACTTCTGATCATTCACAGGACACATTGGATGTCAACTTGTCATTACGTACGGAGAGGACACATCTTCCTATGAAAATTTGTCCCATCTGTCTTTTATGAAAACACAGAGGGTGAACATCCTTTTTTCTCATTTACCCCTCTAGATGATTCGTCAAATCATGAGGATGCTGATGAAAATCTCAAATTTTTTAATTGTGGTTGTCATAATCTTTGTACTTCTTCATTTTATCACAATGTTGATTCACTCACTGTTAATCTTCCTAAGCAACTAGTCTCCGATAATCTATCTATTGAAAAAATGGAAACCCTGCAAGGTGTTGAGGCACATCAGCCAAGACTGATGGTTATGTCAGGCCCCCTCACTATCCTGAGGTTAGTTCCACTTCTGATCATAAATTTTTTGAAACACCCAAGGCTTCTAATCACTCTCTACTTCGCATTAAAGATTAACCCAACACACATATTTGACTTCCTCCACTCAAATCACATGATCCCATCACTTATGCACTAGAGGAATCGTACACAGCAAGCATACTTGCAAGGTGTAAGTTGTCTATTTTTCTAATGTTTTCTTGTATGTCACAGTCAAGAGAGTGTGCATCCAGTGTGTCACAACACCATGTTAAGTCTACATAATTTTTTCTTGTGCATTCACTCTTTTCTTTTTTGTGGATTTTTTAGAACTCGGAGCGTGTTGGTATTTGTTGGTCAATCTTTCTTGTTCACTGGCTTCATTGGAAGTATCATTTCATGTGAGTAGGCCCATGCATTATTTAGCGTAGGAGTGGGAGTATTCTTTGCTTCTTACTTTTCTTTTCTTTCTGGATTACATGTCTATTTGCTTGCTTACATGGTTTGGTTTTCTTACTTTCTTACTTTTCTTAATTTTTTTCTTTCACTTTACTTCTGCTTTTTTCTTTTTTCTTTCTTTGCTTACTCCTGTCTATAGGTTAGCCTTACATGAAACCATGTTTGGCTCTTGAGACATGTCAGGAGAAACTAAGAGGACTTGTACAGCTATCAACATCCGGTTATCTATTGTCCTATCTCTTTATGAAGAGCTTGTTGTCTTCAATCAATGATGCTTTGATGGAAAATGCGTTTTGTTCAGAGTGAGTCTTGGTGAAAGCACAATGCTTGCATTGTTAACTAGTACAGTCTACTCTAATCAGTTCTTTTGGGTTAACCCTTGTCAGCTTCGTCAAGTAGAGTAAGTTGAGGGGGGAAACCTTAACAAGTATGTCAGAGTTATATATCACATACTTCTTTGAAGGAACAACCTCTTCTACTCTCAATAAGTCAGGATCCCTCTTCCACCTTAAAAATAAATAAGTACTTATGCACAGTTCTTTGAAAAATGAAAAATGAAAAAAAAAAAATGAATAAGGTGAAAGAAGAGAAAGGCTTCTTGCACAGAAAGATGATGCAATTAAATCCACTGGGGTACTGACCAAGCTCGTTGGTAGTGGATCGATGCTTTTGTTCCTACGTGACTCCGCTAGGGTATTGTCTAGGCATGCTGGCAGCGGAGCAACACCAAAGATGAAACTTAAACTCTGATGGTTATATTACTTGTGCATCAATATACCCCTCATCCCCAATCGAAACAACTAAGGTGACTTGTCTTCGAATGTGTGCTCACCGATCAAGAGAATGGTAGGGACTACATATTTCAAAAAAGCTAGTGTGGAAGCCATCACGATCAAAGAATCAAACAATATTTCTGGAAGGGATAGACTAGTTTTTTACGAAACAAGGTCCATGCAGAGAGATGGAGTTCTACTAGCGTGTCACCAATGTTGTAGTGGATACAACCACCCTCCAAAATTTTGCCTCGCATGAAAATTTCACATCGTACCTTAGATCCTATGATAAATCATCCTTGGTTTCTTGTTGGTAAGCTGATGATTTTAAGCTCCCCTCCTTGATATTAAGAGTTGCATGTGTTCTCGTCTTTATGCATCATGTGTCATCTTTGGGCATAGGGGTTGTTATTTTTCATGCAAAGGGGATGTTGTTCTACTTCAAGGGAAAGCATGCATGCAGGAGTGGTGGTCTTCACATAGACATGTTTCACACTCACTTCTTCCACTCTTGTCACGAAGGTTGTTACATCAAGAAAAGTATGTCTTATGCATTCTGGATGGTCTACATTGTGTCACTAAGTGTCCATGTGCGATCATAGTCGAGTCCTATCACTATTTACATTTGTGTTACTGATCTCACACTTAGCCATTTCCCAAGCAACCTAGCCTCATTCAACTTCCTGGAAATTTTCACTTTGCTTCTGCAACCATCAAGCTTCCTCCCTTGCCTTATGAAACCCCATAGCCCATAGAGACCATAGCCAACACTGCTCTCTAGAAATGCGCAGAGCAGTCAAGAAGCCAACACTGCTCTAATAAACTGCATAGAGGTTTCCTCCCAGGACCCACATCTCGTAGCACTGTCTTGTGCCTCAAAATTGTGCAGTGTTGTCCAAGTTTCCCAGTCTATATTGCATGTAGAAGTTGTGGATATGGGATTCCCAGGGCCTCATTCTAGTAGCAGTCACTGCCTATGGAAACATCGCTAACCTATTGCTTAGTGACAACATGAAAGGTGACATGTTGAGATCACTCCCAAGGAGTTAGGAGAAGTACCAAGAGACCGAGTAATGGAAAAGATTAGGACTGCATGCAAACTCTGTCAGATGCATGATCCTCTCGAGGGTAAGTATGGTAAGGAAATAACACCTTTCGAAGTACACCTCTTAGTTGAGGTTGTAAGAATTCTTGTCATTATCATATCATCACGTCCTCAACAATGTGTATGTACGCAAACATAAAAGGTCATTTCATGTGTTTCCTCTACATGTCTTGCTCCCTTTTCGCTTTTTTGGTCAACTGTCATCTTCGGCATGTTGATTGCTA
>Ga0115851_100705_pt1 | contig 16035 bp, 14 predicted proteins | sample InSIn2gowninarea_FD_83865 | JGI IMG/M metagenome (GOLD analysis project Ga0115851, IMG submission 83865)
CTTTAGTTAATAATATTCCGGCAAGAGCGCGGGATGTAGCGATGGTTTTTCAAAACTACGCCTTGTATCCGCACATGACGGTAGCGGAAAATATTGGTTTTGGTTTGCAGATGCGAAAAGCCGATCCTAAAACTATCAAAGAGCGAGTATTGGTAGTTGCAAAAAGTCTTGCTTTAGAACACTTGCTAGAACGTAAGCCAAAACAGCTTTCCGGGGGACAACAACAAAGAGTAGCATTAGGGAGAGCGATCGCCCGTCAACCCCAAGTATTTTTATTAGACGAACCATTATCTAATTTAGATGCACAGTTACGAGACGATACACGGGTAGAACTAAAGCAATTGCATCAACAGTTAGGGATTACAACTATTTACGTTACCCACGATCAAACCGAAGCAATGACATTAGGCGATCGCATTGTGGTATTAAATGGCGGTAAAATTCAGCAAATTGGCGCACCGCAAAGCATTTATGCAAAACCTGCTAATCGGATGGTGGCGACTTTTTTAGGCAATCCACCTATGAATATTATTCCCGCAACTTATACAAATAATAGTTTTAAAGTTGGGAATCAATTTTTAGCTTGTTCTACAAGTGTTAGAGAAACATTAAACCCTAGGGAGGGACAGAGTTTTGACTTAGGGATTCGTCCTGAAAGTATTTTTATCAACCAATCAGCTAAAGATGGCTTAGTTGTGGATGTCAAGGTAGTAGAGCCTTTAGGGAGAGAAACATTAATTCGGGCGGAGATAGTGGGAGTGCAAATAAATGTGCAAGGGGGGAAAGAGGAGACTTTACAAACAGGCGATCGCCTATCTTTAGAATTAGACTATGACCAACTATTTGTATTCGATCCAACTACGGGTAAGACTCTATACCCCTAAAAAAGCTGGTGGATAAACAACTTTTCCGCTCTGGGTATTTTGATAATAATTGAGTGGATTAACCATAAAATAATCTTCTGGTACTGGAAAGGGAGACTCGATACCATAGCAAACTGATGGTTTAAAGCCAAAGCGGGTATAAAACTGAGGATGTCCCAAAACGATCGCTATAGATTCCTCCATTGCATCTGCTCTTGTTAAACCCTCTCGTACCAAAGCGCTACCGATACCTTGGTTTTGAAAATGCGATCGCACAGCTAGAGGTGCTAAACCAAGAACTTTGTAAGTCACATCATTTACTAAATCTATATAACTAAATAAAATGTGGCCGACAATCACGCCGTCTACTTCAGCAATGAGGGAAAGATCGGGAATATAGCGATCGCTATTACGAATTTCCTCCACTAGACGAACTTCATTATCCTGTTCAAATGCTTGCAAAATAGTTTCAGCAATTCCTTGATAGTCTAATGGCTGTTCGGGGCGGATTTTCATCTAAACCATTTGTTTTTGATGTAGCTGGGCGTGTAACTGACTGGGAGCAAAAGCACCGTGTTCGGTGATAATAGCGGTAATTAAGTCGGCGGGAGTAACATCAAAAGCAGGATTGTAAAACTCTGCACCGTCAGGGGTAATAATTGTTTCCCCTACTTGATAAATTTCTACAGGATCTCTTTCTTCAATGGGGATTTCGCTACCTGTCGCTAATTGAAAGTCAATCGTAGATAAAGGTGCAGCTACAAAAAACGGTACGTTGTGAGCTTTAGCAATTAACGCCAAACTGTAAGTACCGATTTTATTTGCCGTATCTCCATTCGCGGCAATGCGATCGGCTCCTACTACTACCGCATCAATCATTTTGCGCTGCATACAGTGTGCTGCCATTCCGTCAGTTATTACAGTTACGGGGATACCTTCAGTTACGCATTCCCAAGCGGTTAGTTTTGCCCCTTGGAGACGAGGACGGGTTTCATCGGCGTAGAGTCTAGTCAAACGTCCTTCACGCCACGCAGATCGCACCACACCCAGGGCTGTACCATAACCTGCTGTTGCTAAAGCGCCAGCATTGCAGTGAGTTAGTAAGTTTAATTTATCGGGGTTACTAGGTAAAGCTGCTAAACCATGTTTGCCGATCGCCTGACAAGTTTGCAAATCTTCAGAATTTATTGACTGAGCGGTTTTGAGGAGAATTGCTTTAATTTCTTCAACATTACCAATGCTTTCGTAGGCTGTTCTTAGCATTCGCGCGAACGCCCAAAATAAGTTTACCGCCGTCGGACGAGTAGAACGCAACAATTTTGCCACTTCTTCTAACTGGGTAAAAAAGCGCTCTCTATTTTGGGTATCAATTTCCCTTGCACCCAAATACATCCCATAAGCCGCCGCTACGCCAATTGCTGGCGCACCTCGGACGATCATAGTTTTGATAGCCTGCGCCATATCATCGCTGCGATGAATTTCTACTAAAGAGTATTCATTAGGTAAGCGAGTTTGATCGATTAGCCATACCGCATCTTCAGACCAAATAACCGGATAAACTTGTGTATTTTGCGCCATCATAAAATTATTTGTAATGTGTTTAGGGGTACAAACGCTGATGCAGATTGATAGAATTGACCATCTTGTCCTTACCGTTCGGGATATCAATTCTACTTGTGAATTTTACTCGCGTATTCTTGGAATGCAAGTAGTTAGTTTTGGTAGCGATCGCAAAGCTTTACAATTTGGTCATCAAAAAATTAACTTACATCAAGCCAGCAAAGAGTTTGAGCCAAAAGCTCTAAATGCTACTCCTGGTTCGGCGGACATTTGTTTAATTACCGCAACTCCTCTGGTTCGAGTATATAGATTACCTTATTTCCTTGAATGTTGAACTACTAGAACCGAACGCTGTACGCAGAACAGGAGCTACGGGCATGATTGAATCGATCTATATCCGCGATCCTGATGGTAATTTAATTGAAATTTCTAATTATGTGAAAGGGTGAGCATTGCCCACCCTATTATTTACATCAACTAACCACCGATGGCTGCTTGCTGAAAAAAGCATTTAGTATCTGTTCTGCCATTTGGGGAGTTGTTAAACCTAAAGCTGCTTTAGATTCATCGGGTTCAGCATGATCGACTAATATATCGGGTACACCTAACCGCTTTACCGGAACAACTACATCCGCATCTAGCAATGCTTCCGCTACCGCCGAACCAAAGCCGCCAATTAAACAGCCTTCTTCTAAAGTAACTACGCGCCCAATTTGTTTAGCTAAAGGGACAATCAACTCGGTGTCTAAAGGTTTAGCAAACCTAGCATTTACCACCGTTGCTTGAACGCCGTGTTCGCTCAAAATCTCCGCAACTTGTATTGCGGGATAAACCATTGAACCAAAACCAACTAGCAAAACATCATCCCCCTGACGCAGAAGTTCTCCTTTGCCTATAGGTAGGGCTTCCCAGCCTTCTTCCATCAAAGGTACGCCGTAGCCGTTACCTCTGGGATAACGCATCGCAATCGGCCCATCTGTATGTTCTACCCCAGTTACAATCATTTGCTGAAGCTCTGCTTCGTCTTTAGGAGCCATTAGCACCATGTTCGGCAAGCAACGCAAGTAAGAAATATCGTACATTCCTTGATGGGTGGGGCCATCTGCGCCGACAATTCCGGCTCTATCTAAGCAGAAAAATACGGGCAAGTTTTGAATGCAAACATCGTGAACAATTTGATCGTAGCCGCGTTGTAAAAAAGTAGAGTATATCGCTACTACTGGGCGCATTCCTTCGCAAGCCATCCCCGCCGCCAAGGTGACAGCGTGTTGTTCGGCAATCCCGACATCGATGTATTGATTGGGTAACTTGGCTTGCAACTTATCTAAACCCGTACCTGTCGCCATTGCTGCTGTAATCCCAACAATTTTGGGGTTATTTTCTGCTAGTTTGACTAAGGCGTGAGCAAATACCTTTGAGTAGCCGGGGGGTTTTGGTTTACTAGATGGGTTTGCTTTACCACTTGTGAGATTAAACGGCGATTGAGCGTGGTAGCCTACTTGATCTTGCTCGGCGATCGCATAGCCTTTACCTTTAATGGTAGATACATGGACAATTACTGGCCCTGTATGTTGGTGCGCTTGCTGGAATGTGGCGATTAGTTCCTCTAAATTGTGACCGTCTACAGGGCCAATATAAGTGAAACCAAGTTCTTCAAATACTGCACCCACTTTGGGTACAGCTAGGCGTTTCATCCCTTCTCTAATTCTGCCGAGTTCTGGAGAGAGAGAATCACCTACAAAGGGCAATTGCTTAACTTGTTCTTTGATATTGTCAGAAATAAACTGCACTGGGGGACTGAGGCGCATTTTATTGAGGTGACGCGAAATTGCCCCGACGTTGGGAGAAATTGACATTTCATTGTCATTTAACACCACAAGCAAATTAGTTTTGGGCAAATGTCCTGCATGGTTAATGGCTTCTAAAGCCATCCCGCCTGTTAAAGCACCATCGCCAATTACGGCAACTGTTTTAAAGTTTTCACCCTTCGCGTCTCGCGCTAAGGCCATACCTAAAGCCGCAGAAATGCTTGTAGAGGCGTGTCCTGCTCCAAAATGGTCAAACTTGCTCTCACAACGTTTGAGGTAGCCTGCCACCCCGTTTTTTTGCCTTAGAGTGTCAAAGCGATCGTAGCGTCCAGTAATTAGTTTGTGTGGATAAGCCTGATGACCCACATCCCAAATGACTTTATCGCAATCTAAATCTAAAGTTTGGTAAAGCGCTAGTGTCAGTTCCACCACGCCCAAACCTGGGCCAAGATGTCCGCCGATTGTTGCTACGGTTTGCAGGTGCTTTTCTCTAATTTCTAGGGCGATTTGCTGCAATTGGCGGATTGATAAACCGTGCAACTGGTTTGGATGGGTGATGTCACTCAGGTGCATAGGGGGGTACTCTCGCTGATTTTTGACTGTTGCGATCGCGCCAGTGAAACTCTATCCGCACAAAATTTGGATAAGGTCGCTAGGGCGATTGTATTTCCACCTTTCACTCTAGACCTTTTTTTATCTGGCAAGCAACTAAAAGTAATGCAAAATAATCATCTATATCCCTCTAAATACTGGGAAGAATGCTATTGACAAAATTTTTATTATATCTAGTTACAATTAACGTTTTCTACTCAAAATTGCCGTCACCCAACAAAACGGTACGTTTGAATTATTTAAAGTAGTGGTAAAATAGGAAGTTCATTAAATAATACCCGTAAAATCACCCCGAACATGGTCAAACTGCGATTAAAGCGCTTTGGAAAAAAACGCGAAGCAAGTTACCGGATAGTAGCAATAAATAGCCGCGATCGCCGAGATGGTCGTCCTTTAGAAGAATTAGGCTTTTATAATCCCCGCACCGATGAAGTAAAATTAGACGTTCCAGGCATTATCCGTCGTCTATCTCAAGGCGCTCAACCATCGGAAACCGTGCGTAGTATCTTACGCAAAGCTAACGTTTTTGAACAAATCAGTGCTACAACTTCTCAACAATAACTCAACAAAAATGCCCGACTATCCTGGCTTGGTGCGCTTTCTCATTGAGCCATTTTTAGAATCTGCCAATTCTCTAAGTATTGATTGCGAAACTTCAGAAAATGCCGCTAGGGTATGGATTCGTATTGCTTTTGAAGGAGAGGACAAAGGGCGAGTTTTTGGTCGTGGCGGGCGCAATATTCAAGTAATTAAGACCGTAGTAGCGGCGGCGGCGGCTTGTGCTGGACATTCTGCCTATTTAGATGTTTACGGTAGCCAAAGCTTTAACTCCTTTGAGGGAGAGCAAGTAGAGCGCGAGACTTCGATAAGAGCTAGAGAACCAGTAGGAGAAGATTCCCTACGTCAAACTGCACGCGAAAACCTCCCCAAACCTGCAATTAAGCTTCGTCCTCGCTTAAATCTAAATGGTGAGAGTTAATTAATGGTTAGCTCTATAGAATTTCAAATTTATGAGCTAACCATTAAAAATTTTAAGCCCAGTAGCAAATTAAAGTTTTCCTCTAACAAAAATATTTATGGCAGAAGCTTCGACGATTCAACTGCCGAGCGTTGAAAGTGCGATCGCCTTATCGGGAGAGCGCGAAGAAAATCTTAAAGCGATCGCTAGGCAAACCGGAGCGTTGCTAGTGCTGCATGGGCAAGAATTGTATATTTCAGGAACAGAGCAGCAAGTTGAATTGAGTCGGAAATTAGTACGGAGTCTAGAATACTTGTGGGTTAAAGGCAAAAGTATTTCCCAAGCAGATATATTGACGGCTAGGCAAGCTTTAGATACCCAGCGTCAAGACGAATTACAGGATTTGCAGCGAGATGTAATCGCCAAAACCCGCAAAGGTGAGGAAATCCGCGCTAAAACTTTTCGTCAAAGGCAATATATCCGCGCTCTCAATCACAACGATCTAATTTTTTGCTCTGGCCCGGCGGGTACAGGTAAAACATTTTTGGCTGTAGTTGTTGCCATGCAGGCACTTCTAGCTAACAGGTACGAAAAAATAATTTTAACTCGTCCGGCGGTAGAAGCGGGAGAAAAGCTTGGCTTTTTACCGGGAGATTTGCAACAAAAAGTCAATCCTTATCTGCGTCCGCTTTACGATGCGATTAATGAATTTATCGATCCTGAAAAAGTCCCAAGTTTAATGGAACGCGGTGTAATTGAAGTAGCGCCTTTAGCTTATATGCGCGGACGTACTCTTAATAATGCGTTTGTGATTGTGGACGAAGCCCAAAATACCACACCTTCTCAGATGAAAATGGTATTGACTCGTTTAGGTTATCGTTCGCGGATGGTAATTACGGGCGATATGACGCAAACGGATTTACCTTTAAACCAGCAGTCAGGGTTAGCCGTGTCTTTAAAAATCTTGCAAAATGTTGAAGGAATTGCTTTTTGCGAATTTTCCCAAAAAGATGTTGTTCGCCACCCTTTGGTACAAAGAATAGTTGCCGCTTACGAACACTACGAAAAGTAGAGATTTTTTATTGTTTGCATGAATAGACTTCTGGCGAAAGCTCGCCTAGTTCGCCTAGAGTTAAAACCCAAGGCTAGTATCTAAAGTCAGCTTAAGCTGACTGAAGAAAAACTTTTAAACTTTTGCCAGAGGTTTTATAAATATGGATAAATTTATTTATTTTAATTATCTAAATTGTTCAATTTTTCTTTTAACACTTTTTCAACTTGTTTTGGAGCTTCCATATCTGTAAATAGTTGAATTGCCCGATCGAAGTTTGCAATACTTTCAGCTTGTTCGTTCATTTTTTTGTAAGTTAATCCTAGCTGAAAGTAAGATTCTGCTAAGTCACATTTTGCGCCAATACTTTCTGATAACTTTATAGCTTCTAAATGATGCTGGATAGCGATCGCGAATAAATTTTGTTGCCTATGTATTTCCGCCAAAGCATTAAACGTTTTTGCCTGTACTTGAGTATAAAAACTTTCTTGAGCAAAACCTAAAGCTCGATGATACATCTCTTTTGCCTTTTCAAATTCGCCCAAGTTTACATAGTTTTGACCGATAATTTGAATAAAATAAGCAAATCTGCCTGTATATTCTGGTACTTGTTTAGTCAAAATAGCCTGGTAAATAGGTGTTAATAAACAAGATTCGTTGCTAAAGCCTAAATAAGAATTTATCCACGCCAAACAAATCGTTGCTTTTTCTGCCCAACGATGGTGAGGAGTGTTTTTAGAAATGGCGATTACTTGCTCAAATAAATCTGCGGCGGTGGTTAATTCCCATAAGTCTATTTTGTATAGTCCAATGCTTAATAGGGAATCAATCTCAATCATTTTTAAGCAATAGATAGTATGTTGACTATCTGAGAGATCGAGAGATTTTAAAGCTTGAGTTGCCAAAGCGATCGCTTTTTCTTGACAGTCAATAGCTTGATGAATTTTGCCCCCAATCCAATAAAGATCGCCCAAAATGTTGTACATTTCGCTGAGATGGCGATCTCCTTCGACTTTGTGAATTACTCCAGTAATGGCACTTAGCACGGGTTGCAGCAAACCCAAACGGTACAATGTACTACCCAAAGGTAAATGCTGTTGCCATTGATTATGCCTACTTTTTAGAATTACCTTAGCTGCCAAGTTAAAATCGGCAATAGCGATGTAGTGATAGTACGCTTCCAATGCTTGCAAGCCACTTTTAATCGTCTCCACAGTCTGGACGCTATTTGTCCAAAATTCTGCGGCTTTGTGATTTACAGTTACCCACTCATTGCTAGTTCGCAAGTGAGAAATCGCTTCAGCGCGAATTACTGGATGTAAGTAATATTTACCGCGATCGCATTCCAACAGAGAACGATTGCGTAAAGAGGTAATAACCTGTTTTTGCTCGGAAATTGGTACATCCCAAAGCAAAGCCAAAACTCCTTGAATCGGGATTTTTGCCACATCCTGATAGCGATAGCACCCCAAACGGCAAAATAAGCGGTAGGCTTGCGGATCGATGCTTTGCAGGCGCTTAACTTGACTTGAGACTAAATTTTTTAAGTCGGTTGCTACTAATAAATCTTCCTGGTTTTCTTGCCAAAAAGATTTCGCATCCCCAGCAAAATCAGCTTTGATTGTACCGCAGAGAATGCCCATTGCTTTAGCATTACCCGCATAAGCTGTGTGGATTTTTTGTAAAGTTGCAATCTCAATTGCCATACCCCGGCTACTAAAAAACTGCTGCCACGATGCTTGAGTCAAACTAGGCAGGCGGTAGTGTTCGATATTAATACTAGGTTCGCAGAGGCGATCGCGGCTGGTAATTAGCACCGTAGCTTGTACTCTAGGATCGGTCAAAACTCGCAATAGCTCTACATAGCTGCGGTGCTGTGAAATAAACTGTCCTTGGCGATCTAAAGCAGGTTCTAAGTTATCGATTAAGATGCCAATTTTTCGAGTTTGCAGTTGTCTTTTGAGTCGTGCCAAATTAACGCCAAATTCAACGCCCGACTCTTGCTGTAAATCTTGTTTTAGCCATTCTTCTACCACTCGTTCCGCCGGAGTAATGTTTTGCGTCTCCTTTGCCATTAGGAGTTCTAAAACTACTTCAAAGCCTTGACTTAGGTATTGTTGAGCTAACGTTGTTTTACCTAAACCGCCTTCGCCTTGAATGACGATCGCTTTATTGCCGCGATCGATTAGGGTATTGAGATGGGCGATCGCCTCGGTGCGTCCAATAAAATTATTACTTTTGGGTGTGATTGAAGGAGTTGGTGCGCGATCGGATAAATGTAAATATCTTTCTACTACACTGCGATAGCTAATTTTGGTAATCTTTTCTCCCAATTCTTTTGAGAGCAATTTCCATAAGTCGGAACTAATATCTTTGATATGTCCTTCTGTGTAGCCGTAGTATTGGGCAATCTCTAAGTATTTTCGTCCTTGCCAAACTTGCTGAAGAATAGTTCGTTGCAGTGCAGAAAGGCGTTCCCCAGTTTTCGTCAAAACTAAACTATCTACCCATATCAATGCTGCTTCAGCGTCCATAATCAGCTAAGTATGAATTAAACTTAAGTATAACTTGTTACTTTTAAAAGGTAAGGGGATATGGATTTTGCTATTAAACTTATACCGTATCTAATTCCGACTTTTCCGACCTTTTAAGCTGAACAAACTGCCGACTTCTACCGACTGACAAATGCTTTTAGCTTCTCTTAGGCTTTAAAGCATAGAGGCAAGCACTTAAGAAAATTATGATAGACACGCTGCAATTTAATCTATCTACAACAGATTTGGCAGGTCAAAATTACCAGTATCCTAATTACGATCGCATTCAACAGCGCGTTAAGTTTTTAGTTAAGCATTATTTGGCTAAAGAAGAACTAAGCGATCGCTTACAAGATTTACCTATTCAATTTAATCATCCCCAACCGCGTCCTTGGCAAGCAATAGATTGGCAATCTATTGAACTCAATCAAATTGTTGGCATCAACTCCGAGGTATTTCTATCAATTATTTTAGGCTCAATAGATACAGAAGCCCCAATTCGCAGCTATACGCAAACAAGCAGACAGTATTTGAACGCATTGCACCCCCAACTAGCTCGTTTTGTCGGCGGAATTGTCGAAAATGGCTCTTTAGTAGAGATTGGTTTGTGGGAAAAGGAAGAACGCCAGCATACTCCAGCCTTAATTAAAATCTATACCCAACTAACAGGCAAAAAGGCAGTGCCAAAGCTGCGTGCTGTTAGACAATATCAGCCTTCAGACGATCCTTACATAGACCTTTACCGTCATGGATTGCACCGCGTCGCCACTGAATACGGCGCAACCTGTCTTTATCTCTGGCTGATGGCGCATACAACCGGACAACTGCAAATGGTTTTAGAGGAGTTAGTCAAAGACGAAATCAACCACATGACCAAGTTTTGGGGGTTTGGAGTTTGGGCGTTTCCTGACAACTCGCCCATAAAAATAGGGCGCACGTTACTAAAACAGCGTCCTGCATACAGCAAAAGCCGTAGTAGTTTACTTGGTACTCTCCGCCGCATGAGCGATGTACTGAACTGGCAACACTGGTCTATAAGAAATCGCGCAACTTTTACTTTCACCTGCATTTACATTCTCAATCATCTCTGGAATTGGAGCAAAAGTTTAACTCCAGAATACTTACAAGAACTACTTGGCGAACCCCTAACTACTAAACCTCATAACTTCAGTCTACCTAGCTCGCCTAGGGTTAAAACCCAAGGCTAATAGCTAAAGTCGGCTTAAGCCGACTGAAGAAAAATTTAAAATTTTTGCAAGAAGTTTACTCAACAGTCACAAATTCTATGATCGAACTTTCAAATTTACCAACGGATTTAAACCCCCAACGCTTACCTCAGCACGTAGCTGTAATTATGGATGGTAACGGGCGTTGGGCTACTAAACAGGGATTACCGCGCGTTGCAGGACATCGCCAAGGTGCAAGGACGCTTAAAGAACTGCTGCGCTGTTGCAAAGACTGGGGAATTAAGGCGTTAACTGTTTATGCTTTCTCAACAGAAAACTGGCGACGACCATTTACAGAAGTAGATTTTTTGCTGATGCTGTTTGAAAAATTGCTACAGCGAGAACTAGCTCAAATGCACCAAGAAGGAGTAAAAGTATCATTTATTGGGGATTTGTCAGCTTTGCCTGAGTCTTTGCAAATCCAGATAGAGCGATCGCAAATTGAAACCGCCCAAAATCAAGCTATATACTTTAATGTTGCCGTTAATTATGGCAGCCGCAACGAAATAACTAAAGTCTGTCATCAAATAGCAAGTAAAGTGCAACACGGAGAACTGAACCTTGAAGAAATTAGCGAAAGTCTAATTGCACAACACCTTTACACGGCTGATACTCCCGATCCTGACTTGCTAATTCGCACTAGCGGCGAGATGCGCCTCAGCAATTTTTTACTATGGCAAATGGCTTATACAGAAATGTATTTTACTGATGTTCTATTTCCCGATTTTGACCGCGTTGCCTTTCATCAGGCGTTGCTATACTACCAAAAGCGCGATCGCCGTTTTGGTAAAATTGCGGCTTCTGCTTAGTTAGTGGCTATTTTTCAATTATTTATGACCTCCAACACTTTAAAAGAATTTCTAGAACAGTGCGAAACTCTCTCAACTTTGCGGCTAATTGTAACCAGCAGTGCGGCGGTATTGGAAGCGCGGGGAAAGATTCAAAAACTTTTTTATGCCGAATTGCCTAAAGGTAAGTATGCAAATATGCACACTGAAGGTTTTGAATTTCATTTAAACATGGACGAAATCATGCAAGTGAAGTTTGAAACGGGAGAGGCGAAGCGGGGGAATTTTACTACTTACGCAATTCGGCTATTGGATAAGGAAGGAAAATCGGCGCTCAGTTTGTTTTTGCAATGGGGAAAGCCGGGGGAGTACGAAAACGGGCAAGTTGAGGCTTGGCAGGCTCTTAAAGAACAGTATGGCGAGGTTTGGAATCCCGACCCTGTAAGCGAACTATAACGAGGCGTAGAGGTAATTGAGAGGCTTTTGGTGTTTAGTTTTAGTATTAGTTTTTTGGAGCGGAGCGGCGCAAGCTGGACAATTGAGCGATCGCCTTGATAGTTTTCCGCGTTGGCAAAAGCTTACGGTACAATCTGCCCAGGGCGATCTGATTTATCCTGATTGGATGGCGGGTACTTGGAATGTAAAAAGTACGTTAGTCGATCTCGCTGCGCCTTTAGCTCCTGATACAGTTACGCCAGGGTTTGAAAGCAATCGCCGTAGTTTAAATGTACCTGTAAGTTTTACTGTGCGTTTTATTCGGGACGCTTCGCAAAAGTTGGTTGCAGATAGAGCTTTTAATGGCTTGAATTTAGCACGAGCTTATTTAGGTAACTCTGTTATGGCTGTTAAAACCGATCCAACTTCTCCTAATAAACAAATTACTTTGCTAAAAAGTACTCGCACTTTGGTTTCTCTAGTTACGGGACGCGCTACGGAATCATTGCCAAATAACAAGTTTATAACTACTGAGGTGTTTCAGCAGTTGTTTAAAGGTGGTTCGCAACCTTATTTTAATGAAGTTGAAAGCACTACAGCTTATCAATTAGTTAAATTAGCTATTGAAGCCGATCAAGTTACGGCGGTTTATTTGTCTCCGCAAGATCCTGATTACTTTAAAGCAAATTCTCAACCTGTGGCTTTGTACCGCTACCGTTTAGAGTTTTCGCCTGTCGATGTCTCTCCATAGCAGGATGCTTATTTTTGCCGCTTATTTCTAATATTCTTCTTGTCGCTTGGCTGCAAAGAACATTTCTGTGTTACGTTTGTAGTATGTAAATTACAAAAGCAACCACACTCAAAGTGTCGGCTGAAAAATCATGGCGACGTTTAAAGATATCGTTAATTACTATAAGCCGTATCATGCGATCGCAATATTTAGTATTACCGCAGCTAGTATCTTTGAAATTGTCGATCTAGTTGTCCCTTACGCAATCGGACAGATTTTAAATGTATTATCGCGCCAACCATTAGATAAACCTGTGGAAAGTGCGATCTCGTTTTTATCGCAACTTACTCAATTACCCCAAAACCAACTACTAAGTATCAGCGCCTTATTGGGCATAATCTTTGTAGTTACAGTAATTAAAGCGCCAGTCCAAGTTTTGACTACTTCGTGGTTTCATTGGGATATTGCTTTGCGAAGTCGCCAAAATCAAGCGCTGAAAACTGTAGAAAAAATCCTGACTTTACCCCTAGAATTTTACGATGAAAATAACCCCGGACGCATCGCCGGAAGAATTGCTAGAGGCTTAGAAAATCATACTTACACTTACCCAGAAATTGCTGGGCAACTAATACCCAAGCTATTTAGAGTCTTGGGTATTTTTATCTTTATTTTGTTGATTGAGTGGCGAATTGCTTTATTATTTTTGGTTTCATTTATCGTCATTCTTAGTATTAGCTTAAGAGATTTAAAGCAATTGATGGCACAAGAACGGCATTTAGATAGGTATATGGAAAATACTCAAAGCCGGACTTCAGAAATTGTCACCAATATTAAAACCGTTAAAGCATTTGCAACAGAAGCATTGGAACTCAAACGCCAACGCCAGCGCCTAGATCGGGAATTTAAAATAGTTGATTATCGCATTCACTTGGGGTATATCAAGCTATCTACTTGGCAAAAAACAATCGTTCAGTTTTGCGTGTTTGCAGTCCTGGGTTTAACTTTAGCGGCTACATTCCAAGGTAAAATTTCCCTGGGTCATTTTGTTACAACTTTAACTATCTCTAGCATGGCTTATGCAGAGATGGAGCCAATCAACAACTTGGCGGAAATTTTTGCGCGTCGTTACGCTTCAATGCTGCGGTTTCATGAATTTATGCAGCAGCCAACAGGAGTTGACGCGGCGAGTTTAGTTGAACCTGCGGCGAGTGATATTCCTTACAGTTTTACTGGCAAGTTGGAATTATCTAATATTAGTTTTGGCTACAATGCCGAACGACTTGTTTTACAAAACATCAATTTATTAATTGAACCAAATCAAACAGTTGCTTTGGTTGGTCGTTCGGGTTCGGGAAAGTCTACGCTAGTAAAGCTATTATTTCGCTATTTTGAGCCAAGTAGCGGTCAAATACTAATTGACGGTGAAGATATCCGCAACTTAGATGTAGCTAATTATCGCCGGAGATTAGCGATCGTGCATCAAGAAGTTGATGTTTTTAACGGTACTTTGCTGGATAATCTTACTTATGGCGATCGCACTGCTAGTTTTGAGCAGGTACAAGAAGCTTGTAGAATTGCTAGAGTTGACGAAGTTATTGCCCAACTACCTCAAGGTTACTATACCGTTGTAGGCGAACGCGGCGTAAGGTTATCGGGAGGACAACGGCAAAGATTAGGCATTGCGCGGAGTCTGCTTGTTAATCCTGACATCTTAATTTTTGATGAGGCAACTTCTAGCCTAGATTACGAGTCTGAGCGCTCGATTCAGTTAGCTATGCGCTCAATATTGGGTACGCGCACTACAATTATTATTGCTCACCGTCTTAGTACCGTGCGCGAAGCAGATAAGATTGTTGTTTTAGATCGCGGTAAAATTGCCGAAGTGGGTACTCATGCTCAATTATTGCGTCATCAAGGTATTTACCACCGCTTACACGCCTTGCAAGAAACGGGCGAACTTTTGACTTAAACCCAAGCGGCGAACAATGTTTGCCGCTTAAACTTAAAAATACTTGTAGCATTTCTAAAAACCATGCTATGATTATAAATCGTGGATCACATGGGTCGATGTCCGAGTGGTTAATGGAGACGGACTGTAAATCCGTTGCGAAAGCTACGCTGGTTCAAATCCAGCTCGGCCCATTTAAAAAAATCTAGATTTGCGATCGCACAATCATCAAATTTGATTTGCCCATGTAGCTCAGTGGTAGAGCACTTCATTGGTAATGAAGAGGCCATGAGTTCAACTCTCATCATGGGCTTAGTAAAAAAACCGTTTTATAGCAAGCTTTTGAGGCTTAGAAGGCAAACTTAAACTGCAAATAGGCAGCTTAATAATAGATATTTTTACCTTAATTGACTATGATTATTCTATGGTAAGGTAGAACTGTTCAGTTTCTATAGTCAATAATGGAAGCAATTAGAAATTCTCACGGAAGTGTTGGATTAGAGGTTTTTCAAGGTAGATTACGCCTACGCTTACCAAGAAAGCTTTTTGATGGCAAACAAACTTACTTAAGTTTGGGAGTAGACGACACTAAGCTCAATCGTAAGATTGCTGAAGCCAAAATTCGCCAAATAGAGTTAGATATTCTCAGTGGCGAATTTGATTCTACATTAGCTAAATACAAGCCTCAAACCTATTTAGCGACAGTAGCAAATATTAGGTCTAAGCAAGAAATTGAATTGTCTAATTTATGGGAGAAACATCGCGCTTTTAAAGAGCCGAATCGTAGTCAAAGTTGGATAATGACTTGCAACCAGCAAACAAAGTATTTAGCAAAATGTCCTCATAAATCGCTATCAAAATCTCAAGAGATATTTAACTGGATTACTTCAAATATTCCGGCTCATAGTGCCAAGCGCTTAGTGGTTGAGCTATCAGCTTGTTGCAAATGGGGAGTAAAAAACAAACTTATTACTAACAACCCTTTTGAAGGCTTGGCTAAGGAAATTGATACCAAAAAAACTGGTGATGAAGACAACGATATCAACCCATTTATTAAAGACGAGCGCGATGCAATAATTGCAGCTTTTGAAGCTAATACTTACTACAAACACTATGCTAATTACGTGCGATTTTTATTTTTCACGGGGGCTAGACCTTCAGAAGTTATCGCTCTGCAATGGAAACACATTAGTAATAAATCAATCTGTTTTGAGCAAGCTGTAGTTCGTAGCCCCAAGGGATTGATTGTTAAGCAGGGGTTGAAGACTCAAAGTAAGCGGATGTTTCCGGTTAATGCTCAATTGCTTGAATTACTCAATAGCATGAAGCAAAATTTGGAAACTAACCCTGATGATTTAGTATTTCCCGCTCCTACTGGTAAATGGATTGATATTCACAATTTCAGAAATAGGGCTTGGAAAACAGTTATGTCATCGCTTGATATTGAATACCGGAAACCTTACGCCGCGTTCGCCTACAACGGTATAGTAACCTTGAGGTAGTTGGGCAATAACTTCGTCAA
>Ga0115851_100707_pt1 | contig 16026 bp, 14 predicted proteins | sample InSIn2gowninarea_FD_83865 | JGI IMG/M metagenome (GOLD analysis project Ga0115851, IMG submission 83865)
CTCGACTCTGTCCCTGATCTCCTAAATCCTACAACAATTATAGGAAACATTCCTAAGCTATCAGGATTGAAAGGAATATAACAATCCATACTCCTATGAGCCACTATTCTACTCAACCTCAAATGGAAATTTTCTACCTTATGGATTTGTATATGACTGTGAATGAAGAAATGATAAGTGGGGTGATAAATAACATCAAGCGCCGAAAGCCTAGAGTCCCCACTACTCTGCAACTTTCTTATTTCAGTCATTATTTCCAAACCGGGGTGTGTAATTCACACAAATTCATTTGTGCACACCACTTACTTACCTAATTCTACTTCGACTGATATCCTTTTGTTATTGGACTATTTGACATGGGAATTAACTGAGAGCACCGACACTTTGTTTATAAACAATATTGTCCTTAGGGAGACGAGATTTTGTACCAAGGATTGTACCCTCCTCTATTTTCACCTCTTTACCCTTTAATCTCCACGTACCACCTCTCTAGATGATTCCAACACCCCTTTGTTGTAACGGTCATCCCTTCTGTTGGTTACAACCTAACCATGTCTTTCGATTCCTGGTGATCATTAAAAATTTCCTAGGGTTTCACGCCCACTGGGATGCGTACACAAATCTAGATATCCATTTGCATCTAAACACTTTCTCGCATGTACAACTCATCTATGTTGTCATAGTCATCCTTGATCTGCCTATCTCAGACCTCTTCCCATATATATTCCCCCTATACCATTAGCTCTTTTGCTCCTTGATTCACCAATATGTCTACCAAATTGTTTGTTGATCGACGAACAAGGTTGAAATCAATGGCCCACATGCTAGGTAAGTATCCTTGGTATCTCTGAATGATCTCGCTCAAGTGTCGATGCTTTGTAACCTTCGCTAATTTGGAGCCACACTGTAGTGACCTTGCCTCCTTGATTACCAAAGTTGAGTATCCATCAATTATTCAATGGTGGATGTTTGTTCTGATCAATGGGTTTAGCCCTTATTCTAGAGAGAGGAATTTCACCGCGTTGTTTGTCAACGCTCCCATATTTGAATAGTAGAGTCTAAGGATTTTATTGGTGTTGTATTGAATTTCCCCTCCCGCTCCAGCATGGCCAAGGTTACCTTTCGAGGCCCTGTCAAAATTTAACTTCAGAAACCCTTCCACTAGGGGTGTCTAGGTCGTTGTAGACCCCTACACTCGTTGTTCCTTTCTCTGATGAAGCGAAGGTTGAATCCCTTTTAGACTTAAATTTCTTAGGACTCTATTTTCTTATGTTGTAGGATTGTTATATTCCTTTCAATCCTGATAGCTTAGGAATGTTTCCTATAATTGTTGTAGGATTTAGGAGATCAGGGACAGAGTCGAGGAAGATTTTTCCTGGAATATATTGCAATTTATTTCATTCCATGTCACTAAGATCACAAATCCTTGACACATGCTTCCAAGATTGACAACTCTTTCTTTCAATATTTGTCTTCTCCAATTATTTAAAGTCTCTTGAATGTTGTCTCATTGTCAGTGTGATTTCCGAAAGACTTGAGTGACCCAGTCCCATAGTATAGTTGTGTATTCACAACTATTCAGTAGGTGTTTGATAGTTTCTTCCGTATTTTGATAGAGGTTGCATCATGAGGGGTCACCAAACCCCTTGCGACAATGTTTTTCCCAATTAAGAATATTATTGTGCATTACTAACCAAATAAAGACTTCGGCATTTGGCCACTGCTGAGATGACTAGATCTTACTCCTGTTCGGCCCTTCGATATTTGATTGGTCCTCCATAAGATATATTTGGGCTTTATTTAAGGTAAACTTACCACCTTATTTCCTCCACCATTGATGTTGATCGTCATCCTTTGAATGGAGAATCCTTCATAGCTAAAAGTCCTCGTCCAAACCCTAGGAAATTTGGGCTAGCAACTATTGTTCGAATTGGTGTAGGATGGTCCATTGTCTCCATTTTTTTTGGTTGCCACTCGATTCCTAGTATAGATGAACTATCCTTTCGCCTTATTATTGAAATTCCTCCTAGAGTTCAATTCATTCCGGTCCTGCTAGTTCTAGTCCATGTTGCCATGTGTCCTCCCAAAATAGTGTTTTTCTACCGTTCCTTACCTTCCAAAAACAATGCTCCTATATCAGTCCATGAATTTTCCAGGTCAGATTCCATGAGGTGGATCCTATCATCATGTCACTAAATCTGATCAAAGCTTGAGGATGCTAATGATTAGCATATTTAGCCTTCCAAAGTGATGCTTAGGGGAGGTTAACATCATTAATCCATTGCCACCATAATTTGGCTCCATAGGCAACATTCATTTTTTTCGGATCTTGAATGCCTAACCTTTCCTTGGACATTATATTGCATATTTTATCCCAACTCACAAGAGAGAATTTTTTCTTTTGTCCCATTCCATAAGAACTTCCTGTGAATTTCTATGATTTTGTTGTGAATACCGTTAGGAACTAAGAGCACCAATAATAAAAACATAGGTATTTCCTACAATACTAATTTGGTAGGCACCAGTTTTACTACCATGTTTAGGGCTCAGTAAGTCCACATGTTGACCTTGTGTTGTAATTTTTCTACTAGGGTCTCGCAGGTTGATTTCATGCCTGCTTTGTTCATTAGAGGTACTCCCAAGTACTTTGAAGGAAATTTTTTCCTTTGAAAGCCTAAAATGAGGGATGTGTTTCTTTGCACAACAATGTGAGTATTAAAAAGAAAACCATATACATGGAATGATTGACCTCCATACCTGTGGTAGAAGCAAAATCATCAAGGATCTACTTGTAGGTTCTTTCCTCCTTAACCGAGGGGACTCCATGAAGCATTTTGTTATCCACAAATTGTTGTTGTGTGTTCGATTTGCATTCTGCATGAGGTTGTAATCCTTTAATCTCCCTTGTAGTAGTTACAGATTTAATGGCTATGCTAAGGCCCTCCATGGCAAAAACAAAGAGAAAGGAGGACAAAGGATCTCCCTGTCTTAGGCCTCTTGTGTGGTAGAAAGTTTGCGCAAGGGCCCCATTGACCAAGATTGAGAATCTCGTGGAGGTGACTAGAGACATTATCCACTAGATCCAGTGATGCCTGAATCCTAGGGCTTTTGAAAGATTCTCTAGGTATTCCCAATTTAGGTTATCATACACTTTTGCAATATCTAACTACATTAGCATTCCCACCTTCTTTTGATCTTTAAGGGAGTGAGTGATTTCATGGGCATGGATTATAGTATTGAGGATCTTCCTTCCTTCCACAAGTCCATCCTGTTCCTCTGACACCAGAATTGGGAGCAGGAGTTTTATCCTATTTTCAATGACTTTTGAGTCTATTTTGTAAATTACATTACAGAGAGCAATAGGTCAGAACTTATCTAGAGTATTGGCTCATTTTTCTTTAGGGATTAAAGTTATGAGAACAACATTTAGGGCTTTTAGAAAAAATGTTTATTTACAAGAGTGTTCAACTACTTTAACTACCTCACCACCCACAATTTCCCAACATGCTTTGAAAAAGTCGATTATGAATACATGAAGGAGAGATCCTTTGCCATTAGGCATATCTTGCACTGCCCGTTCTATTTCCTCCATCAATATTTGCCTATTGAGATTCTCATTCTGCTTCTTTATTATTATTTTAATAATATTCCTCAAGATTTTCTTAATGGCACCCGATCTGTCTCGTAACAATTTTGTTATAATATCCCGGAAGCACTGAAACAATTCTTTGAGAAATGTAAATGGCTAGGATAACCATTCTTACAAGTTGTTAGAAATTTGACACACTTGTTAATGACACCATCCAAATGATGTTCACACATTCATAATAACGTTTATCCCAGTGTTACGCAATAAAAATTATGTTTTTCGTGCTAATTTGTTTTATGGTGAAAAGAGTAACTCTACAACACCATTACAACATTAAATAAATGTGAAATAAGTTGAGTTTCCTTAAGCAACGAAAGGCATGTCACATATAAAATCCTCTTTTTTTCTAAAGTGATATAATATAAAAACGTTACAATCACAACATCATATTATTAGTCCCTGCCATCTGGCAATGGCCAGGGACTATATGAATCAGTTTGTTTGGAGTTAGCATTAATTAACATGCTTGTTACCTGCTTCTTAATGGCGGTTGAGAGTGTATATTGAAAGTTTTGTTGCACATTGTAATTCACCATGTTATTTGGCCTCTTCCCGAGGCGGGGAGGCCAAACTATATACTATATTCATTATGTTCATCGGTTTCATTTACATTTTCTTTGCATTTTGAAAGTTTAACAAACTAATGTTAGTATTAGTTCGAAGCATTAAATGCTATGGGAGGTACCGAATGCAACCGAACACAATATCAAAGTTGGTTGATTTGCTTCATGACACTGCCATCTGTTTACATGACACGGCCATCTGGTACTTTGACACTGCCATCTGGTTATTTTGTAACACCTCGGTGGCTATATCTACTATGCGGACTCAAAGCTATATGTAGATGCCGAGACAGAAAAGGAAGAACTATGCGAGATCTACTATGCAGACTCAAAGCAGATGCCGAGAAAGAGACAAAGATACCGGTTGATGAAGGTGTGAGACAGAGATACTGGTTGATGAAGGTGTGAGCACCCAGTGCGCTTTGGTGGAGGAAACCAGGAGGATTGAGACAACCCAAGAACCAAAAGATGGGGAAGCGGGTGAAATTGTGTCCATCACCTTCAAAGACAAGGCAGCAGAGGCAACAATAATTTGCCGGCCGAACGCAAGAAGAAGCCTTTGTTCCCAGAGGATCCTCCAAGTTGGTGCTGTCTATATCGCAGCTCGACAGTTGTGGCAGATGAAAATGATGAAAGAATCGGAAATGAAAACCGATGTCAGTGTACCTGAAATTCAAAGAGGAGATATCAAAATCTTCATTACTGTTTTCGCTGTCTTCTTCCCACTATGCTGGTTGTGCTTCTGAAGCCGTCGCTGGAAATTCAAGCCACATATATTGTTAAAATGTTATGAATTTCTCTATTTCTGTATCCTAGTATTGAATTTGAATTTTTTCATCACAAGATACTATTAACTTGAATTTGAATATACTATTGACTTGAATTTGAATTTTTGAGCTCGAGTTAATTACATACATGATCTAGTTGGACAGGTTTAATGGACACTGTAGGTGCTCTGCGAAGAAAAAAAAGAACCCAAACTGGTCGAACCCCTATTATGCGAGAACTGGGCAGTTGCTTTTTCTCGCACCTTCCAAGCTTTTGTTCTCCGGCATGGCGTCCCCAGGAATCTGATTCAATGCCACTGCAAACACATAGGTAAAGCCATGGTTTAGAATTCTGTAAAAAGTGCAAACACATAGGTAAAGCCATGGTTTAGAATTCTATAAAAAGTGGCCCTAGTTGTTTGTTATAGACACCCATACATGCAAAGTTATAGGAATTTAGCAGAAACTAAGCGATGTACCTGGTATCAGGATTGACGCTCCATAAGCTGAGTCCCTCCAAAGAGCACCCAATGATAGCAGAAACAGGAACATACATGAGATTGGCCTCTATATCAGTCCCAGCGACACATTCGGCAACATGGAGAAGAATATCCAACATACTGACCATGCCTATATATTGTTTCCTGACTGAGCCGGTGAGTTTGTCAGACTCCAATATCATGGAACCCCCTGCTCCTATCCATTGCCCAGGAGGGGTTGCCACTGGCACCGCCAATATGTTGTTTGCAAGCAGTGCATTGAGAGTGTCGGCTACACTCGCCGTGTGTGGCACCTCCACCAGCCTGTGCTTGTTTTGGATGATCTCCCTCACTTTCGCGCTCTTCAATATCGTGTTGCCATTCATCTCTTCCTTCTCTGGCTGATTCTGCAACATTCTGTCTCATCATCCACCAGCTTCACTACAACATTCTGTCTCATCATCCACCATCTTCACTGGAAAAATACATGAAAAGAGAAGCCTTCGTTCTCTGCATGGGCACTGTGCCTCTCCTTCCAACACCTGTCGTTGGAAACACTTTCATGGGAAAATTGAGTAATGTTGGGTTGAAATTAAATGTTATGCAGCAATGCAGGCTCATATGTTGTCAAGATGGCCGCTCATCTCTTATCTGCATGGGTCAGGCTGCAGAGGGCTCAGCATATGGCAAACTGCACTTCCATAAATAATCTGGCTGCTCATCTCTTATCTGCATGGGTCAGGCTGCAGAGGGCTCAACATATGGCAAACTGCACTTCCATAAATAATCCTATGCCAGACTGCACCTCCATAAATGGCCATATGGAAGGTCGGCTATGTTACACGTCCTAGCATGATTACACGTAGCTCTAGCTATATGGAATGCTAGTTATATTACATGTCCTAAGATTATTACACGTAGCTCCATAGCATTACAGGTCCTAGCATGATTACATGTAGACCCATAGCATGTTACAGGTAGATCCATAGCATGATTGCACGCAGCTCCACAAGCTCTCTTGCTGTTTATTTTTTTTGCTCTGCTTATTTTCTTCTTTGCTATGTGCAGGACAGGTACCTGTATTCTTGTGGCTTTCTGTTCAATCCACTATGGAAAGAAGAGAAAATTCACGAGTGGGGAGGTGGGCTGAACTTGCCCTCCTACGATAGAAGCAGTAGAAGAAGAAGAACCTTTCAGTACAAAGGAATCAGAGGAAAAGAGTAGCAACAGCGAGCCATGAAAGCTGGACCAGAAACCAAGTTGGCTCTGTGAGCTGCCGAACGCTGCGAGTTGGGCGCTACAAGTTTTCCTACCTGCTGCGAGTTGTCCTATCTGCAAATACAGCTCGGGCTGTCCTCCGTGCAAATATAACTTTGTTGGCACTGTGAGCTACCCAGCGCTGCTAGTTGTCCTCCCTATAGGCTAGAACATGATCTTAAACCTGAAAACAATTTCACTATTCTCCTCAGTAAAATACTCCCATCATAAAAAGATCCTATTTCTATCGCTCTTAAAAAGATCCTATTTGTATCTCAGAAACCGATAAAACTTCTCCCCATCCAGCCTAGAACTCTATAAACTGAATACCCAACAAAAAAACCCATGGAAAATTTTCGACAAATAAGCTCACCTGATATATGTGCATGTGCATTGTAGTCTTCCCTGAAGCTGTCGTTGAATCAACTAGCACCTCGCAAGACTACTCTAAAAAATTGAGAGTGTCTTCCTTGGCTGTTGCATCAACAGTCAAAGCACACAAATTATTTTAATCTTCTAAAATAGCACAATGTGTTTGGTCGGGCTCTAGACTGGTTGACAATCCTGCAATGAATAACTTGTAGGCATGACTATAACATAACCTCTTTATCTCAGAGTCTGGAACAGGTGGCAATTTGACTCAAAGATGTGAACCTTGTGTTCACATTGGCTCAACTTCTCTGCGAATCCTTTTCTGGTCCTGGTTAGGTTGGTAAGTGAGGAAGATGGTTAGGTTGGTAAGTGAGGAAGTTGAAATGGGGTCTGTTAGGACTGAGCGGAACAAAGAACAAATGCTCTCTACCTGAGGTAAAAAACAAATGGTCGACTCTGCCAAGAGTAGAAGTAAGACGAACTACATTTCTAAATGACACTTGCAATTCATGCAAATGTGTTGCCGTGTTGCAATATTTATTTGTTGGTGTAAATGCGTGGCCGTGTTGCAATATTTATTTGTTGGCGTGTTGGCTGTAGAGCTTTTAACATCGTTTAATTGCACTAAGATTCAAGGAATTTCCACAAACGTCAATAGTTCATGTCGTCCTCATGCTCGTGATCCATATTCACAAATTTCCTTGAAGTTCTACCCACTGACAGGTTATTTGTTTGGTCAAAATTATTACCCATGACTAGGGCATGGCCCAACCGATGCCAGTTGGAATGGGAAACCTCCCTTAGATTAAAATCACGGTGGATGGCCTAACAGGCAATCAACCTCATAGGCAAATCCGTCATCCCATTGGCTACTAAAGTCATTTACTTTTGGTCACTTTTGAAGCCTCGTGATCGTCCTTGTAAACACAGTTAGAATAAGATGGTAGTTTCTTTCCTCCATTTTGAATTTCCATATAGGTAATGGACAAATCTGGATTATTTTCATTCACTATCTCCTATAATGCTTTATGTTTGTGAACTGCAATTGTGATGGTCTAATGGTCACCAGAAAGATCAGGTTCTCCAGTCTATCCACTCCCGAGACAAATAGCATTGTGCATTTTTTGGACCTATGAGCTTCAGTTAGTCAATTCCATTTTCAAGCCAGTGAGATCTAAAGCATTGAATGTGAAGTGACTTCGTGGTTAATGAATGTTGGATGGTGTCTACTATTGTCTATTTTCTCTTTTTTGTTGTAGCAGGAACCTAATGCATCTCCAGTGGAATCAAATATTTTAGTCAGTGCAGTATGATTGCATATGAATGTTTATTGACTTTGATATAATCTGAACTGCAGTGGCTGTAAACACACTACTAGAAGATATTAACAAATTTAGACAAGAAAGGAAGCTGCCAGTTCTCACAGAAAATGAAGATGCTGCTTGTTTGGCTGAGCAGATTGCAGAACAGTTCAAAGGTCAATCTTGTAATAATGCTACTGGTGAAGATATTGTTCCTGGAAATGAACCTCAATTTTCAAACTATCCGCAGTTACTGGATAGCTGCCATCTTAACATATCTAATACCAAGGATGGAGTTATCCTTCCTGATTGTGTTCCTGATTCAAATCCGGCGATAGCATACAACAATTACATGGTTGTAACGTCTCAATATTTCCAATACGTGAATGATACCAAATTTGTATCAGCAGGTGTAGCTTTAGAAGACAGTTGGTTTGTGTTGGTTCTTGCTACAAACACAACTAGTGGCAGTTTCCAAACATACAACGGAGGGACAGCTGGTGAAACAGGTAGCTGGTGAAACAGGTATCTGGTAAAGACTGTGAATATGGTGCATGTTTCCTCGGCCCCTCTAAAAACATCAAATGCAAGGCATAAGAAATGCTTATTTTAACTTGATGTAGGGACTTGCTGCCTCGCAGCTTCCCTTGTTCAATATGACCTTTTCACGGGGTTAAGAGGTGTATTTTACAACCAATATAAGAGAAGTGTGTAATGTCATTCTTGCTCAATTTTGAGTTGATATCTAATAAAAATAAAATATATTTTAAATAAAAAAATAAAATTGATTTTAATATATATATATATATATATATATATATATATATATATATATATATATATATATATATATATATATATAATTATAAATATTATAAAAAAAAATAATTTTATTCTTATTATTTTTTTTATTTATTACATCGAGATTTTTTCTCGAATTTAGTATAGAAAAGATGGTATTGTGTTATGTCCTGTAATGTTATGTAAACATGAGTGTAAACATGTTAACTCACTCAAATTACACAAAAATAAAACATAAATAAAATAATAATAATAATAAAAGTATTTTGATTCCCTAAAATTAATAAAATTAAAATTAAATATAATTAGTAATTAAATTGAGATATATCCATTTTAACTCTACATCTTTTAATTGCATATAAGGATTAAATCTTTGAGGTGCAAACTTATTTTAGGGTGAAAAAATATTTTATCCCTCTCCACTCATGGTAGATATAGATTTAAGGTGAATCTAGGATGGTAATATTACAACCTATAAACGACATGTGGTAAAAGTATTTTACTTTAGCTCTTTAAACCATAAATAAAATATTCCCATACCTATAGCATAATTTTATATCAAGTTTAGAAAGGTAAAATAGTTAATTTTTTTAAAAAGAAATCAAGTTATATTTACCTTATAAATATTCTAATATAAAATCTAAACAAACTGTATGTAAATTGTGTCAAATTTAATCCCACTAAGTCAAAAGTTGAAATCAGTTCATGATATATATATCCATTGCAATCCCAAAACTTTCAAAAATATAAAAATCAAATATCTTGAGTTGAAAGATAATTTCTCATATTTAAACTTTGAAAAAATGATAATTTCATTTCATTTAAACACTTAAAAAAAAATGTATAATAGTAAAATCCAAGTATGAAAAAATTTCTCTTTTCACTTGATTGCGACGTTTACTTTTAGCAAAGAGATTCCTGGTAAAGCCATACTTACAAGTAATTGGGAATTGACGCACTCGTTAATGACACAATGTAAACAAATCTAAATGATGTCTATATATTAGATAATGATATGTGTAACAGAAGTGTTTACATCCTATAACCATTATAGATCTCTCTTAATTACCCATTAAGCAAGAGCTGGGAGTTTATATATATATATATATATAACTTTTCATATTTTAAATTTCATTTTTTAAAGACTCAAACTTGTGATTCTAATTTTTCATATATGTTATATATATAATTCATATTTAAATATTTTAGTTGAAATATTCTATTTATAATATATATTACTCATATTAGAATGATTTTTTTATTAATATATTATTAGACACACTTCAATATTACTTATTTTTCATAATAAAACATTTTATTTATTATTTACATTAAATTTTTTATTATTAATACTTTTTTAAATGATATATATTAGATTAAATGAAGTATATATCTTTTTTTTTTATTTTTTATTACCAATTTAGATCTATCTAATATCGAATCTATTATGGGTTGAGAGGGATCAAATCTCTTGAAATGCAAATTTTTTCTCAAGTTCTACACACCAAAAATAAGGTTTGCACTCAGAGGGATTTGATCATTCTCGACACATGATAGACCCAGTGTTGGATGCGCATGATAGATCTAGAGGGATTTGGTCCTTCTCGACACATGATAGACCCAGTGTTGGATACGCATGATAGATCTAGTGTTAGATGGATATATGCTCATGATAGATCTAGTGGTAGATGGATATATGCTGGTTCTAGTTGAGGGCAACAATGTCACATTTTTAGATTATCATTATTATATATATGTTTGAGATAAAATTCAAAATTCACATTATGTTTTATTTGTTTGGCATGACCAAATCATTCTCTTCTTTATTTTCATATGTGTTGCTTTCCTTGAATAGATTCTATGTCTATGATTGGATACTTTAAGTGGTTTGTGTGTTTATGTGTTTGGATTTGGACGGTAATGTTTGTAAATGTTACAGTTGTTGTGTTATATTTTTATATGTGTATGTAATTGTTTATTAATAATTAGTTGGTGATGAAGGAGGAGGATTGATATTTCACATCTATGTCATTTAATTTTAGGTACCACGACTTTTGAAAACTAATTAATTATAAATAATGTTCCTCAAAATATTACAAAATATATCTTGAAGATTAGTTTTAATAATTTACTATGTCATTGCTCTTGAAATAAATTGTTTCTTTGTTTATGTTTGACATAATTTGTTTCCTTCAAGAATATTTTGACGATTGCCTTTTTATCTATAATCTATTTTGCAAAGTCAAGAAATAATGTATTTTTGAAATTTTTTTACTGATTGGCTAGATTTATAAAATATTTACATTATTTTCTTCTTCAAACAATTGTCACATCTCCTTCAGGAATACTTTGATTTGTTTTGATGTTTAAATATACATTTTTCTCTTATAAATATTTTGAATATATTGTTGTATGCAAATACTGTATTAGTAATTTTGAATATATCTAATTTTGAATATATTTTGAACATAAGTAGTTGTCTATTAGCAATTAGTTGGTGATGAAGAAGGGAGGTGATCTTGTCAAGGATTAATTTGAATTTTACAGGAGGATTGATTTTGCACATGTTTTTAATTTTAATTCTAGGTATCACAACTTTTGACAACTAATTATTTCTTAATAATGTCCCTCTACGTATTACCAAATATATCTTGAAAATAATTTTTTTAATAATCTACAACCTCGATATTAACAACATCTAATGTATCTAATGCAAACAGTCAAATAGGATTAGAAAACAATGTCTACACTGAAATGGATGTATCTAATTGAAGAAATCAAATGAGATTAGGAATTAACATCTACCCTGAAATCAATGTATCTAGTGGAAGCAGTCAAATAAGATTAGAAATCCAATCCACATCTACACTAAAATCCATGCATCTAGTGCAAGTAATCAAATAGGATTAGAAATCTGCATCTACACTGAAATCCATCCATCTAGGGCAAGCAACGAAACATTGAAATCAATGCATCTTATCCAAGCAATCAAATATAATTAGAAACCAAAATCTACACTGAAATCAATGCATCTAGTGCAAGTAGTCAAATAGGATTAGAAATCATCATCTGCAATGAAATCAATGCATATAGTGCAAGAAATCTTGTTCCCTCTCTCACCCATCCATCTAATCTTGAAAAATATTTTTAATAACTTACAGTCTCAAGATTAACAACATCTAATCCATCTAATGCAAGAAGTCAAATAGGATTAGAAAACAACACCTATATTGAAATCAATGCATATAATGCAAGAAATGAAATAAGATTGGAAACCAACATCTACATTGAAATCAATCCATACAATGCAAGAAATGAAATAAGATTGGAAACCAACATCTACATTGGAATTAATAGATCTAGTGAAAACAATCAAATATAATTAGAAATCAACATATACATTAAAATCAATGCATCTAGTGCAAACAATCAAATAATATTAAAAATCACCATGTACACGAAAATCAATGCATCTAGAGCAAGCAATAAAATAGGATTAGAAATCAACACCTAAACTGAAATCAACGTATCTAGTGCAAGAAATCAAATATAAGTAGAAATCAACATGTACACTGAAATCAATGCATCTAGTGAAAGCAATCAAATAGGATTATAAATCATCATCTACACTAAAATCAATGCATATAGTATAAGAAATATTCTTCCCTCTCTGCCATCCATCTATATTTCTATCACCCTCCATCTATCCTTCTTTGTCTCTCTATCTCACTCCTAAAACACACACACACACTCTCTCTCTCCATATCCATCTTTCTCTCCCTCCCTTTCTCTATCTCTCTCTTATTTCCTCTCTTCACCTCCCATTTATATCTCTATCTCCCTCTGCCTATTCTTTATCTCTCTATATCATCCCCAAAACATACACATTCTTTCTCCATATTTACATATTTCTCCCTTCCTCTTCCTCTCCCTCTCTCTTCCCCTTCACTTTCTCTTTCCCCCATTATTTTCTCTTCCCTCCCGCTCTCCTCTCTCCCTCTCTCTCTATCTCCCTTATCACTCCCTCTCTCCACCTTTCTCTCTCTATGCATTTATTCTTACCTCCCTTTCCCTTTTCTTCCAAATCCACCTCTTCCTCCCTCCCTCTCTCCTTCTGTCTCTCATGATCTCTCTCTCTTCCTTCCTTCCCCTCTCACCTCCCTCTGTCTCTCTCTTCACCCTCCAAACTTATCACTATCTCCCTCCCTCCCTCATTCTCTCTCCTTCTCTTCCCCTTCCTTCCATCTATCTTTATTTGTCTCTCTATCTCACCCCAAGACATACACACACTCTCTCTATTTCTCTCTTGTCGCTCCCTCTCCACCTCTATCACTTTATGTATTTGTTCTTCCCTCCATATATATATATATGGATAACAAATTAAATTTCATATTAAATTTAATATTGTATTAATCCAATTATTAAATTTAATGAAATTGATATCAGATTTAATAATTTTTTTTATGGCATGATAATAAAAATTATAATAAACTACATCAAATTAATATTTTCAGATATTAGAACTTTGATGTGGAAATATTTGTCTTTAGAGACATAGGATATGACCTTTTCCTATGATTTAAAAGATGTTATTAGCTTTAGTAAATCGATGTTTAATATTTTACCTAATTTAGAATTTTAATATGGTAAATTTTTTTGTTAAAAGTAAATTTATGATACATACAAATTCAATTATATAATAAAGGAACTACTAAATGCATGAGATAATTTATTATCCATTCAAATTATATATAATAATACATAGTTATATTTTAAAAGTTAATCTTAATTTCTTAATAACGTTAGAAAGTTACATATATAATTTAAAATTCAAACTAATATTATTAAAAAATTACATATCATTTAAGATTCAAACTAGTGTTTTGACAGCAAACTAGTGTCAGTAAAAATTATTTTTCCCATTAGCTTGAATCTACGTTGTCGTTACCAAAAGATTCTCCACATAGAAGCAAAAGATTCTCCACATAGAAGCCTCCATGTTGTGTTGAAGGTAAAGCCTGGTGAAAATAAATTTCGAAAACTCTGATTACTAAGTGGAGTTTCAAACAATTTCTTAATGCAAAGACTTACTAGTGAACAGGTTTGATGTTGTTACAAGGACAGGATGAAGGAAGTTAAATCGAGATCAGCGGAAACTGCTACATAATGGCGAAGACAATCACCGAAGCTCCTGTTAATGAAAGTGAATCCATATTAGAGCAAACGTACGACGTCTTCTATGGTTTCCACATCTTCTTCGAAAGTGAAACGAAGGCCTCTGAAGGTGAAAGTGACAACTCGACGTTTTTAGGCTTGTTCCACGACTCCGAATGGAGAAGAAGAATAAGAATAAGACGAACATCATCTACTTCTTCTGTAGTAGCTCCAAATGCTACACATGACAGTGACAAATTTGCTTTCTTCACCTTTTTTGGATGCATGGATGCTAAAATTGTTCACAAACTTAATTTTTGTTGTATATTTTGAGAGAAAAAGAATCATTAGTATAACGTCCAAAACATTGAGGAAATAAGTGCAATTAATTTCAATGTCAAAGTGTATATTTTGTGTTTTATTTATTTATAAATATTTTGAGTAAATTCTTTCTCATCCATGTCTGAGTTATTATGTTTTCAGAATCAATTTCTCTCTTGAAAAAGACGATGACGAAATCAAAGAAAAGAAAGAAAGATTGTATCCTACACTCACAAATTTTCTGAGTAAGCAACATCCACCTTATATCCACATTCCATGGATTGTGAATCCTTTTCAACTAGCATCATTCAACTCATAAACAACCCTACATATATCCTTTTACCCTCGTCTGCCCATCCTAGCGATGACGAATTTCGAATCATGGGCAAATGATACTCGTGTATCTTTTTATTGAATTAATGGTTGTGAGTGCAGGAATATATTCTTCATTACAAGATGTTTTGTAAGGTTTTCAATAGAACTTCCCCCCTTTTTTTTTAAATGCCGTGTGTGTACTTAATCCCGACAGCAGTCTGTTGGTGTACCGCGATCAAACGGTAACCTTCCCAAACTTTAGGTTAAGTTAAATTTGGAATTATAAATATGACTATTACTAATCTACGGTGACAAGTGCATAGCGGCTCACTGTATTGGTCTCTGTTTTAGCTAACACGTAAATGTTATATTTGGTTATTGCTAAACATATAAAGTAAAGTTACTATAGTGGTAATATTACAAGTGGTATCAAGATAATAATAATACCCTAACCCGCTTAATTACAATTAATCAATTAATTATATCTATTGAAAGAACAAGTTCACATTTAATATTTGAATTTAAATATTTGTCTCCGGATTAATTACAATGGTCTTACCTTTATACCGTCATGAAGTCTTACTCCAAAGTTTCGCCATGGTTCATATACTTAATATATGATTCTTTATGGGGCTTAGTTTTAGAAAATAATAATAATACCGTAACCCGCCTTTCTATTCCATTGTTGAATTAAATTATAACTAATTTCTAAAAATAATATATTAAAATGATTTTGTAATAAATAATTAATTTATAAAAATTTAAAATATAATTTTAAGTTTTAATAAAAAATAATAATTTATTTAATAATTGAATTCAGGTTTGGTTCATACTTTAGAAAGTTTTGTAGCATTCCGTTTGTTTTTAAATCATCCTGATGGCCCAGCCCTCCAACGATGCGTAAGGGTTGTTTCAACCGTGTCTATATTAAGAAATTGTTTGAAACTCCACTTAGTAATCAGAGTTTTCGAAATTTATTTTCACCAGGCTTTACCTTCAACACAACATGGAGGCTTCTATGTGGAGAATCTTTTGCTTCTATGTGGA
>Ga0115851_100604_pt2 | contig 16011 bp, 23 predicted proteins | sample InSIn2gowninarea_FD_83865 | JGI IMG/M metagenome (GOLD analysis project Ga0115851, IMG submission 83865)
AATGATTGACAGGTTTAAACGGCCAATTAATGATGGAGTTATGCCAAAATCTCTTCAGAGATTGTATACGCAGCAGTCTTGTGTTAAACCTCCATTTTTCATTAATTGATATAACTCTTTCATACTTGCTTCTTTTTATTCCTCAGGGTTTGTGTAACTCCTTTGGATGTAAGCTGATATGCTATCTTTCGAGCCAATAGTTTGTCGGGTATATATAAGGGGAGGACATGAGGCCTTGCATGACTACCGAAAACTCTTACATATGTAAATTTGTCTTCTCCGAACCAAGTTCCTAAGGCCATCAAATCAATCTCTGCTTGAGAGGAAATCTTAGGAGCGGGTTTGTCAAAAATTGTATAGTAAATGGGTAACATAAATCCATTGCAAATTTGATATAGGTAGTGTTTATAATGGGCTTTCCACAACTTCTGGTGATAAATATGAATGGGCATGGAATCCTGTGTAGTCCATCTCCACCCCAGCACAGGAAATTCGGAGTTGAAACAAAGAGTATCTAAGATATAGGAACTAAAGTAAAATGGAGGAATGAACCTATCAGTCACACACGATTTGTTTCTGAGTTCAAGAATAACTGTTGCTAACTTATTAGATAATATATTCCCCCAATCCATTATTTCGCTATTGCATGCTGCTTCCATTAATGGTACCATCTCTATGGAGAATTTTGCGGAATCATGCAATCCCCAAATTCTACACATCATCGTTCCAGCATAACAATAAGGAGAACATAAGGAATTGATAGAGTACTTACCCGAGGACTCATGCTTGTGTCTCGCTAGGTTTTGTCTCCATTCCCATATAGGTGCTGATTCAGTTTCATTTTCATCCCTGAATTTCTCCAGAAATGCTTTGTTATACTTCTTCTCGGCTTTCGGAAAATGGTACATTTGTCTCAAATCATTGGGCTGAAATGAACCGAATACTCTCCCGTTGATAGTGCAAAATTTTCTGTTTGTAATTGGAATTTCCTCAATTTCCCATCTTACCGCATCTGTGTATGGGAGAATTTGCTCCCGAGCCGCTATCCGGTGTAGATAAGAATCAGCCAAATCCTTTAGGGCAACATCGAACTTCCGGGTCGAGCCTGCTGTAGCTTGTACTGTTGTTACCTGAGGTTCTTCAGCCTCAACCAGATTATAAATGCTCTGCCAAGTAGTATTACCGAGACCAAGACATGTGGTGTCTGAGATTAGGCCTTTCTTGCTTAGTCCTGGATCACTCGTGGGCTGGGGAGTTGCTGCCATACTAGTTTTTTTAGATTTCTTCCCCATTTGGCCTAAATCCGCTGCTTCAGAGGAGCTTTGCACAGGAGGTAAAATAGATGTAATGCGGAGAATAGGTGGCGTGAACCAAATATGAAAGAGTTATATCAATTAATGAAAAATGGAGGTTTAACACAAGACTGCTGCGTATACAATCTCTGAAGAGATTTTGGCATAACTCCATCATTAATTGGCCGTTTAAACCTGTCAATCATTTAAATGCTCATCATATCATTTATTCGCCGAATAACTGATTTAAGCGTGGGTTTCATGTTTTGGAGGTTGGGTGCAAGTAAATCACTATCGGGAAGAGAAAGGCTTTTAATAATGATTTAATACAATATCCCCAAGCCTTACCAATCCTTTTTGAAAGTTGCGCTTAGCTTCATCGCAATTGGGGATCGGCGGAATGTTTAAGTAATGATATTGGTGTTATTGCGGAATCCCCAATCACCGATAGCGATATCGCGACTTTGTATCGGGAGCTTTTTTGAAAAGGGCTTTTAATTGTATACATGTTACATCTCCGATTGCCGATTGTGATATCGCATCGGATCAAAGAGAGGGGCCTTTCTTATGATTGCTTACCTTCCGATATCTGATATTGCCCACTTATCGCATTGGGGAAAACCAATAGGTCTTTTTTGTTATGCATTGTCTGTTATTGCGATATGCGATCTTGTGATTGCTTTATCGCAATAACAAAGAATTATTCATTTTTTATTATGAGACCGTTTATACATTGTCTCAAAAGGTTTATAATGTTTTGTTTCTTTTTGGATCTTTTAAGAAATGATAATTTGATAACAATGTAATTTAAAAGGGACCCATTTCATATGATAGTTTTAAAGGTAAAAATTTTATGAAATGGGGGGTTGTTGTATAGCACAACAATACCAAAAACCATCGCGTCCAAAACCATGGACCAAAAACAATCTAGTCCAAAACCATGTGTGAAAAATCATGCACAAAACCATAGGTAGGTCCGCCCAACCTAATATAGGTCCAAAAATAAAAAAATTTGGGGTGCTGCCCCAGACCCCATAGAGTGGGGTTACCTGCAACCCTCAAGCCCCTTCTGACCTCCCCCGATACGCAATTGACGCAACGGAGGGGGAGCTCTGCCCCCCTTCTGGCCCCCCGGTTAACTACGTCAACTATTTGTTGAAAGAATATAACACAACCCAACACAATATTATCCCAGTGTTGAGCAAACTATTGACATCTTCACTAAGGCATTCACTGAGTAGAAGTTTCAATTTTTGTGAAATAATCTCGAGGTGAAGGACACCACTGCTAACAATTGTCTTTTATCTACTTTTCGCATTATATTTTGAGGGGGAGTTTTCTTCCCACTATGTTTCCCTCTTTCCTCTTTTTCATAGATTGTAATAAAGATGATGATAACCTAATCCAAAAAATTCACCTATGATATTTTAGTATATGATGGCAACCTGGAGGAAATACCTTTTACAAATATGATTCTCAAAATTGATAGTCAATACAGGCTCATTTGGAACTACACCAACAAATAAAATGTTAAATGGATTATGGAAAGCTTATTATGAGTTTCAAAACAATTATAAATTAGAAAATGTTTGGCTATGGGATAAGAAGAAACTTGCTTTGGAGACTCTTGTCACTGCCATTATCTTCTATGGATGTGAATTTTGGGGATTTACTGTTTCTAAAGAATCTTAGAGAAAGATAGATATCAAAAAGAATCTCGCAACTGATAATATCAATATTAATGGAAATACAATCTAACATATCATCATCAAATAAGAAAGCATTTCTCCCTTTGAGGGCATGGCTATGGTTAGGTAGTTAATGTGCAAGAACAAGACAAAACGCACGAACATAATGAGGATCGCAATAAATTACTTGTAAATCTATCCAAAATGAACTATGGATGAAGATGATATAAAGATGTCAGTTTTAATATCAAAAACATTATTACATTTAAATTTATGGACAATCCTAAATAATAATAAAAAAGAAATAAGAGATAATTTTAAGGACAATCCTAAATGCACAAGAGAAAATGAGATAAAGAAAATTAAAATATTACAAGCATTTGGTCAAGCCTAATCTAAAAGATCAAACTATTTCAAGGTTTTTATAAAGAAGAAAAATAAAATTGTTAATACGAAGAAACTCTCATAAGATGCCATTGGATAATTCCTAGAATATTTGGGGTAAAAGACTCCATTATCTCTATGACTCTAAAAGAGATAAAATGAAAAACACTTTTTAAGTATCATATGTATACTTAAATTAAATTACAATTTCAAAATATTTGAGAGGATACATATCTTTCTAAGCCATGGAAATATTTTGGTAATATAAAAACAAAAATTTTAAGAAATTCAAATAATTCACTTTTCTTTTTAAAATTGGGGAAATAAATTTTAATTTCACTATCATTATTTTAAAATACCACTAAATAAAAAACATATTTGAAATTTTCAAATATCATTTAATAAAATATTTTTAAAATTTAAATATTAATGAATTAAAAAATAAAAATAAATAAATAAATAAATATATATATATATATATATATATATATATATATATATAATATATTTATTTTTTTTTAAAACAATTGCGGGAGAATTTGGTGTTTTAATTTTTTTATTTTTTATATATTAAAATTAACATAACCATTGCATGGATAAGAAGACAGAGGACAACCATCCACAGTGTATGAATTTTAAAGTTCTCTTTTCTTTTTAAAATTGGGGAAATTGGTGTTTTAATTTATGAATTTTAAATATATTAAAATTATCATAACCATTGCAAGGATAAAAAGACATAGGACAACCATCCACATAATATAAAAGAATCAAATATATTTATAATAATCATATAATTCTTGTCCCGAAATAAATACAAGTTTGCAGTAAATGAAGAAGAGAGGAGCCTCTTTGTAATTCAGCCACTTGTCAAATCCTTGGCAGATCTATTGGTACAGAACCCAGAATTCCAACATCTTTGGCAGATTTGAGACAGGTAAAAGTTGTGTGTTAGCCTCACTCTCTTAAAAGTAATTATAAATCCAAATAAATAAATTAATTAAATTAAATCATGAGAGTTAGTTTCTCAAACTGAGGAGTCTAGTTTTGGATGAGAGATTCTCTCCAACTAGCTCTCCTAAATTAGTGTGTAAGTTGAGAAATTGTCTCAACTAAGTGAGTCTAAGATAGACACACTATCTTAAGACCACTTTCTCACGTATGTAAATGTATTATTAAATTATTTGAATAAGAGAGAATTACATGAACATGAGAGACCACATGATGGCTCTCTGCCTTTTCTGCCAGCTTATTGTTTGTGAGTTAATTTTCTATACATATGGTTTTATCGCTGTGTGATTTTCTTCATGTGGTATGAGAGCTACGTGAGACTTGTGTGAGGCTACATACCTATATTGACTCCCTGAGAGCTACATGAGGCTGCGTACTTGTATTGGCATGAGAACCGCATGAGAGCAATTGCTAGGGAGGAGGCTGCATTCAAAGCCTTCTATGGGACCCTGCAGTTGTGGAGTTTTGGCTACCATGTTTGAGGTGACATTTAAAGAGGCTTCGGATGGTAAAAAAGAACATAAAACTTATATCCGAGTTGTTAAATGCTGATAATCAGACGGGGAATTGTAATTTCGTTTCTTCTGATTTATTTCCCAAGGATCTCAACACCACATGTATTCTAAATTAGAACTTCTCAGTTCTGCAACTTAATTTTTATTTTTTTTCCCTTTTCTTCCAGAAATTGTTGCCTATATGAAACGACCGTTCTTACTAGTTGTTTCAACATTAGGGAAGTTGTTAGTTGCCCAAGGTATTTTTATTGAAAGAAAAAGGCAACCTTATGCAATAACTACCAAGAGACTCCGTGTGGCAGTCAGTCTTTTAACAATAGCGTTGCTCAGTGAGTAAGTAAGTAGGGTTGATGTAGAGTAGTCACAAAGATGTGGTTTAATGGTTAGATGGGGTGTATACTTGAAAACCGCTCCAAATAAGATTTCTTCGGCTGAAAAAAAAGATTTATAAAAGTTAATGAAAAAGTATTTAGTGAGTCTTCTCGACTTCAAGGGTTATAAATTTGGTATTTGACAAACCGAAGTGGCTCAAAGCTGCAAATATGCGGCAAAATTTTTTGCTTAACATAAGAGGAACTCAAGGCAGAAATTACGAGTATGTGAAAATTAAGGGTTTTGATGTAGAATAAAAGAAAAATGAAATCTACCACTAGCTATGATTCAATGGTTTCCTCCTGCGCATTGCCTAATTGGTATCGGGACGTGTACAGACGCAAATCTATGATTGTGTCTAATGGTTTTTGCAAGAAGATAGACTCTCAAATGTAAATGCAGAGCTCTTGTTGTATAGTTGTTTCAGTAAAGAGATGTGTTCAATGCCTTTGATCATTCGATGGCAGAATATTAAATGAAATGATGAAGCAGATATGCAAAAGATTACGGAGAACAAAGCTACCAGGATGCAGAGAATTATAATTGATGAATGCAGCAATAGAAATCATCGTTTCAACAACAAGAAGTTCAAGAAGTTGGGCTCCACGCTACCAGTCTCACACTTGCAGATCATTCGCTCATCAAGAACCTCTACCACCGCTTTGATGTTAGCTCTTTTCCAGCACTTCTAGGTTAAGATTCAGAAAATCGTCCATGTAGACTTCTTTCTCATTGGCATGTGGTGAAAAGCATCCATGCAAACAAGTGAATGCGTTAAATTTTTTTTGGTGTTGTACGTATGTAATTCCTTCCCTTCTTTTTAAGATGTGTTTTTGAATTTTCCGTTGACCTTTCAAAAAAGAGATTAGTTCACTTTTAAAGTGAATCCATTCACTTTTTAATTCACCTTATAAAGAATTTCATAAAATTCTTTTAATGGGAGTTTTAAAAGAGATTAAAGTTAATGGACGGATAAGGTGGATGATAAAGTTTTATATATATCTTTGTAATAGAAAAATAAAGAATACATGTTTTAATATTTTGGAGTTATAAGTTTTTTTTTTGGAGGGAGAAGTTATTTTTGTATATTTTGGAGAGATAAAGAATATTTCTAATTCTTTATATAGTGGAGTGATAATGTGAAATTATTTTGTATTTGGAACGATAAGTGTTTTGTATTGGGAGTGATAAGCAATTTTTTGTTTGAGAGAAAATCATTGTTGTAATCCAAAGTAATATTTTATATTGAGATTGATTGAGTCGGTGAAGGCAGTTTTTGAAGATAATTTGATGCCAAGGAGTTCTCAATCTGTGCTTGAGACGCCTCACTGAAAACATTGTCATGATGATGTATATTGAAGGTTAAGAAAAACATCTCTTTTTGTGGTGATCATGTCCTAGATCCACCCGAATTTGAATAAGGGGATCATATGTACACTTTGCATTGTGAATGTGCTTGCATGATTTGAGTCGAATTTGTAAAACACTCTCTTTATTATGCTTAAACAAAACAACTACATGCACATAAGAAAGTTTACATATACAAGTCATCGATCAAGCTCCTGAAATCAAAGCTCCCATGATCAATTAAGTTCATAAGCACAAAGTGTCACATCATTGACTTGATAAGAGCTGCTACAACATTTCACATTATGTAACCAAAGAAATCAAGTTAAGGACGCTACAAAATCAAGCATCCCCAGTCAAGACATTTCTGCATCAATATCCAATCACGCTGTCACCTACATCAACAATTTTTCTTTTGCAACTATTCAACAACAATTTTTTGGCAATTGCACTTGCACCATTTCTTTTAATAAGGTCAATACAAAACTATAACTTGCAAATCATAATTTGTAAGTTGAATTGTAATCAAAGTCAAATTCAGTTGAATTGTAAGGGTGCATTCTCGGTTGTAACCAACACCCTATTTTGACTTGTTAAGGTGAATACATAATGTCAAGTAAGTCTTCAACTGAGTCATCAAGATTGAACTTGTCATTTGTATCTTTGATGCATTTTCGACAGTGTTCAACACCCTTTCCTTTTTTAAAAATCATCACATTCAGTGAGTACATTCAAGAAATCACAAGTGTTAGTAATCACTCATGCATGTTCCAATGAGCATCAAATCAAGCTAGTGTTTAAAGCAATCATCATTCAGACAATCAAAGCAAGAAAGTGTGAAAGCAAGCGAGCATGTCAAAATCAAGTGTGAAAGTTCACAGCATGACATCTACAACAAACGAGCCTGTGTGAAGTTGATTGAAGCATTCACAAAGTGTCAGTGAAGCATTCAAGCAAAGCGATTGTCATCAAGCGAGCGCGAAATCAAAAGTTCAAGCAAACAAGTTATAAAACTCTAGCAAGTGTTTAAAGCATCAGCAATCAATAACAATAAAAGCGAGCATGAATTCAAAGTGAGCAAGCTAACATGGCGACACATATTCAATTGTCCCAAATTCTTAAAAATTTGATTTTATCATCAGCTGGCGACATGGTGAACATAAACAAAACAACTCTTGTTGACATTCAAGTGCATATTCAACATGCACATGAAACAATTGAGTTCCTGCAACTGGAGTCGAAACTTCAAAGAAATAAGTTGCGAGAGAAGCGTGTTGCTTCCATGTCTTTGACCAATCCTGTGACAGCTAATCATTCGACCTCATTCATCCACCCAGCTTCAAGTGTTGAAGTTGCTCCAGTTCAACTTTCTTCTAAACCCATCATCAAGCCATGGGAAGAAATTCAAAGTAATCAAAATCGACGCGGCTTAGGATATGTCGAAGATGATGACAACTTACATTTCCCTGATTATTCAAAGCCCATTCAGTTCGTCAGTGCGGATTACTTTAACATCTCACCTCAGCAAGTTCTCCACAAGTTGCAGACAGACATCAATGCACACAAACTAAAAGTGCAGACAAATAGAAATGCATGTAAACTCAAGTTGTAGTCAAACCGAAATGTTCTAATTGTCAAAGAACCGGTCATCTGGAAGATCAGTGTTTTGATCTCCATCCTTGTCACCATTGTGGCAAGTCGAATCATTCATCAAAGAAATGTTGCAAACAAGACCAATTTTCCATATTGAAGACAAATTATTCATGGATTGTCCTTGGGAATGGTCATCCACAGCCATAAGATTGTACAAGTTTTACAATCGGATTCACTCACACATATTGCAGCCAATAGTTAAATGAAGATGGTACTCTCATGTAGTTGAATGGGGGAGTACAACAATGAAACTCTCCTACACCTGAAGGGGGGGAGTTCATAATTCAGATATAATTTGAAGCAGATTGTCTCTCTTTTCAGCTAACAAAGGGGGGGAAATGGCAATGAAATTGAAAAGTGGTTGTCAGACTGAAAGTCTCAACAACATCAACGAAGTAGCTAGTGGGCATCTTCATTGTTAGAGCCTAGATCAACCTCAGGCTGAAGGGAGGCAACCTTAGGATAACCACAAACCAAGCATAACCTAGTAGCTAGCCCTACCAGGTCGGGAGAGGGCTCATTCCTTGTCAATCTTAGTTGAGATGACTAAATTAAATATGGATTTTAGGCTAGTTATAGTAGCTATAGGGTTTTTGGTTGATTTTGAATGTTTTGTTGCTGGATCAAATGGAGTAGGCAGCTTTGGGTTTGAGAAATCAAGTCAAAATTGTAGGGTGTTCTGTTTGGGGAGGTAGGTAGGTGTTTTAGCACTTGGAATTGAGTGAGATGGTAGATCTAAGACTGATGAGAAGCTAAGGAGGGCATGCAAGTATCATGAGTCCTCTTCAGGCAGTTGAAAACATCAAAAAGTAAATGTATTCCCAAGGCAGAGCACTGTTACCAATGTATTCTACCTATCTATCTTGATTTCATTTAGTTAAGAAGAATGAAATAGATTTTGGCACACATAACACATGAGAAAGACTAATGACAGAAAAGGAAACAATGCAAAAACACATTACCACAATAATCCCACAGAAATAGCTACAAATCCTCATTTATTTCCTTTCCAAATTGTTATAGAGATGTACAATGTAGCTCAAAGCATCCACAAGAGTCCAACTTTTACCAATGAGGAAGAAAAAACATAATATAGACATGAAAACCACCTATTCTAGCCATCAAGGTTTCAATCCAAGAGATAAGGGACTATTTCAACCATATCTAAACTAGGAATAGGAATATAGGCAGTGGAACAGCTTGCCTCTAAAACCATGGAAACTGATTCATTCAGCCCCAAACCACCTCAAAATGATGAATCTACCTTTTAAGGTCATTTTACAATTACATTTACATAGCATAACATCATTTACAATCATAAATTCATCCAAGATGAGAGAAAAAGTCAACTTGTAGAAAAACTAGGCGAAAATTTGATTTTTGAGCAAACTAGTTCTAGGCGTAGCACCACTTCTCAGCTAATTTTGGAGACCTTACCCTTAGCCAAATTAAGCCCAAGATAGCTCATTGGAAAGGTATTCCTATCTAGTATCTGGAACATCTTTAATTTGTGCATTTGGAGGCCATTTTCACCCCTCAAAAGTGGAATCTTCCAAGGTTGCTTCCTGTGTGTCCAAAAAGAGGCAGAGAGGTCTTTTTTTGATGGTTTTTTGACCTTTAGGTGACCAAGTTTTGCTTCGAAATTGCTAAAACTTTTAGGGATTGATGTTATCATCATGTTGAATCCAAATATGCAAACCATTTCTCCAAAAATTTCTCCAGTCAAAAGCGTAGCACTAGTGGTGCTATGCACCTAATGTAATTTCCTGTGTTGGAAAATTTCAAAATTTCAAAATGACAAAAACTCACCAAAACTTGCCCAAATTTGGCACAAGGCATTCTCATTAATTGCTTTGATGGGATAGTGAGGCCTCAACCAATATTTTTTTCTTGTCTTACTCCTTTTTGCTCCTCAAGGCCTTCCTCAACCTTGCCTTAAGCTTCCTCATCCTTATATTGCATATTTTGTTCTGGGTCATATAGTGATAGGCCATGTGACGAAGCATCTTCTTGTTTCTATTGGCCTTCTCAAGTAGCTCTTCAAGGTGTATATTGACCCTTTCAAGCCAAGTTACCCAGTCATTCTCAATCTCTTGCTCAATGGAGATCATCTTGACATTTTCCTTCTTTGCCTTTTGCTGGTTCCCTTTGATCATTTGCAACTCCATGAGGACTTTCTTGTCATTCAATTGTTTGTTTTCTTGCTCTAGATAATTGATGATTCATTTAGCCCTCCCTAAATTGACTGACAAGTCTCGTATCTCAGCCTCTTGTTCCTTAATGATCATGTCTTTGGTAATCTTTGTACCTTGAGTTTCCAAATCAATGACATCAACTCCTTGTGTCTCCTCATGATCAATAAGGTAAAAATCTCTCTCTTTCCCATCACTAGGATCCTTCTCATGCATATTTTTCTTGCCTTTACCTTTTCCCTTGTGTTGTTGCCCAACCTATACCTGTTTAGCTGAAGATGAAGGAAATTCCCCTTCCACTCCTTATGGAGATAGAATTTGCCTATGGCCTGAACATGAAGGTGAGACCCCTTCCACTCCTTGTGGAGATAATACTCGCCTAATCGCTGAAAAAAGTTTCCTAGTGCCTCTCTCATATGTCACAAATACTGGAACTCCAACAGTTTCAGTCTCTTGGACCTTTTCCTATCCTGAAGGTCCACCTTCTTCATGTGGCACTGATGAAAAGACTTGTGGGCCTTTGAATATTTCATGAGAAATGAAGGTCTCCCATGGTATGTTAAGTAGGTTCAACTGATGTAAGACAATGATTTTAATCACAGAGAAGTGGTAGATGCTGGTTAGCTACTGGGGGTATGATTTCTTCCTTACAATGAGTGTCATCTTCTCAATGTTTCTGAAGATGAAGTAGGGGATATTCATCATTCTCACCCTAGTGAAATTCATCAGCAATCTAATGTGGTAGGCATACAGTCTAGAGAACCTACCTTCACAAGTACTTGATGATGATCTTCATCAATGGAGCAAACCTGTCCTCCAAGAATTTAAAGGGGAATACTCTACTGAGTTTGTTATGATATTTAGCCTTAATGTAAGGATCATAGTACTCCCTGTCAATGTACTGACTTTTGTTCCACTTTTCACCCACATTTGGAATACCTGTGGCCTCTGAAATGACAGTTGGTGACAAAGTGAATGTAACCCTAGAAAGGTTTACCTCATTGTTGTCCAAGTGTCTCACAAACAACCTTGCTAATTCATGTTGAAATTTTACCCTTTCCACCATTTCACCAAAACTGAAACATGAATGATGTCTAAAACAAGAAAGGGAAAATGGGCAGGCTTGCAGCTCCCTCAAACTGGTGGGCTCCTCTTTGATATATTTTCCTCCCTTATGAAGCCTTCTACCCTAAGTGTCTCTCTCCCTGGAACTGTCACAATGTGTTTCTTCCTCCATTTCATACTCACTATCCCTCTCCATTGTTGTACAACTGTTTGTCTTTATGGTAAATGAAGAGTGGTGGATTGGTGAATAAAGGTATGATGAGTATGAAGAGATTTAAATAAGAAAAAAAGTGAGGCTAAACTAGAATGGGAAAGGGATGTAGGGAGTGAGTGGGGTTAATGAATAGTGTAGGTTTTAGGAGTACTGTAGGGTTTGGGATGTATGGGTACAGGGTTTGGGATGTAGGGAAAAGTTTTAGTGAGGGAATTATGTATGGGAGGATGAGTTTTAGGGAAACAGTAAAAGACAATATGGGACAACAATAATGACAGTATTTGTACAATATATGAGATAGTTTAGTGACAATTAGGGTTTGATGTTTTAGAGGGACAACACAACTCAAAACCAATGCAACAATTCTTTTTATGAAGAGTAGTGATGTTACTTACTTGCAATGGAGGAATTTTGGGAGTTTTGAGGTCATTTGATGAATTTTGCAACTGTTTGTAGCCCAAATGCTAGGTGCATAATGCAACTCCTATGCATAGCGCCAGTTCAAAATAACATAGTGGAAAAAATCCAGGTGGGTAGCGCCACTCCTGTGCGTAGCGCCGAGCTTAGGTGCGTAGCGCTAGGCAGTTTTCATTAAGCAGTCTTCAGGAAAATCAACCTTCAACTTGTGAATATGCATGTGAAATCTAACCAGATGTAAAGCAGCATCATTCCTGACATCATCTTTAAAGATAGGCAAATTCCTTTGCCAATCTACCTTCGAAATTTTATTTGGGAAACCTAGAATGTGAACTCAGCTCATGGGAGCATACCTTCAATCCAGCGAATCCATTTTGATGACAATGACTTCACCAAGAAATTCTTCAGGCTACTAATTCTTGAAGAATATAGTTGCCACAAAAATTCTAAACCTTGGGATTCTTCGACATTCGATTTGCCAGGTGAATGATTTCAGCCTTCCGGTGTTTGATCATTGTCCACCATCAACAATCAGATCTGCAACCTGAATGATATTTTCCAGAGAAGATCTGTCACCTATTCCCTAGTATGGTTGCCACTATGTTAGAGCCTAGATTGACCTCATGCTGAAGGGAGGCGATCTTAGGATAACCACAAACCAAGCTTAACCTGGTAGCTAGCCCTACCAGGTCAGGAGAGGGCTCTCTTCTTGTCAATCTCAATTGAGATGATTGAATTAAATATGGATTTTAGGCTAGGTATAGTAGCTCTAGGGTTTTTGGTTGATTTTGAAGGTTTTGTTGCTGGATCAAATGGAGCAGGTAGCTTTGGGTCCAAGAAATCAAGTCAAAATTGCAGGGTGTTTTGTGGGGCGAGGTAGGTAGGTGTTTTGGCACTTGGAATTGAGTGAGATGATAGACATAAGACTGGTGAGAAGCTGAGGAGGGCATGCAAGGATCATGAGTCCTCTTCAGATAGCTGAAAACATCAAAAACTAAATGTATTCCCAAGGCAGAGCACTGTTACCAATGTATTCTACCTATCTATCTTGATTTCATTTAGTTAATAAGAATGCAATAGATTTCGGCACATATAACACATGAGAAAAAATAATGACAAAAGGAGAAACAATGAAAAAACACATTACCACAAGAATCCCACAAAAATAGCTGCAAATCCTGGTTTATTTCCTTGCCAAATTGTTGTAGAGATGTACAATGTAGCTCAAAGCATCCACAAGAGTCCAACCTTTACCAATCAGGAAGAAAATACATAATATAGACATGAAAACCACCTATGCTAGCCATCAGGGGTCGAATCCAAGAGATAAGGAATTGTTTTAACCATATCTAAACTAGGAATAGGAATATAGGCAGTGGAACAACTTGCCTCTAAAACCATGGAAACTGATTCATTCACCCCCAAACCACCTCAAAATGATGAATCTACCCTTTAAGGTCATTTTAAAATTACATTTACATAGCATAGCATCATTTACAATCATAAATTCATCAAGATGAGAGAAAAAGTCAACTTGTAGAAAAACTAGGTGATATTGGGATTTTTGAGCAAACTGGTTCTATGCGTAGCGCCACATCTCAACTGATTTTGGAGGCCTTCCCCTTAGCCAAATTGAGTCCATGATAGCGCATTGGAAAGTTATTCCTATCTAGTTTCTGGAACATCTTGAATTTTTGCATTTGGAGGTGATTTGCTCGCTCAAAAGTAGAATCTCCCAACGTTGCTTCCTATGTGTCCAAAAAGAGTCAAAGAGGTCATTTTTTAATGGTTTTTTGACCTTTAGGTGACCAAGTTTTGCTCCAAAATTGCTGAAAATTTCAGGGATTGATGTTCTCATCATGTTGAATCCAAATATGCAAACCATTTCTCCAAAAAATTCTCCAGTCAAAAGCGTAGTACCAGTGGCGCTACACACCTAATGTAATTTTCTGTGTTGGAAAATTTCAAAATGACAAAAACTTACCAAAACTTGCCTAGATTTGGCACAAGGCACTCTCATTAATTTATTTGATGGACTAGTGAGGCGTCAGCCAAGATTTTTAGCTTTTCTTGCTCCTTTTTGCTCCTCAAGGCCTTCCTCAACCTTTCCTTAAGCTTCCTCATCCTTATATTACATATTTTGTTCCGGGTCATATAGTGATAGGCCATGTGACTAAGCATCTTCTTGTCTCTATTGGCCTTCTCAAGCAACTTTTCAAGGTGTATGTTGACCCTTTCAAGCCAAGTTTCCCATTCATTCTCAAACTCTTGCTCAATGGAGGTCATCTTGACCTTTGCCTTCTTTTCCTTTTGCCTGTTCTCCTTGATCATTTGCAACTCCATGAGGACTTGCTTGTTGGTCAATTATTTGTTTTCTTGCTCTAAATAATTGATGACCCATTTAGTCCTCTCTAAATTGACTGACAAGTCTCGTATCTTAGCCTCTTGTTCCTTAATGATCATGTCTTTTGTAATCATTGTACCTCGAGTTTCCTAATCAATGACATCAACTCCTTGTGTCTCCCCATGATCAACAAGGTCAAAATCTCTCTCTTGCCCATCCTTAGGATCATTCTCATGCATTTTTTTATTTCCTTTATCGTTGCCCTTGTGTTGTTGCCAAACCTATACCTATTTAGCTGAAGATGAAGGCAAATCCCCTTCCACTCCTTGTGGAGATAACATTTTCCTGCGACCTGAAGATGAAGGTGAGACCCTTCAACTCCTTGTGGAGATAATACTCGCCTGGTAGCTGCAAAAAATTTCCTAGTGCCTCTCTCATATGTCACAAATACTAGCACTCCAACAGTTTCAGTCTCTTGGACCTTTTTCTGTCCTGAAGGTCCACCTTCTTCATGTGGCACTGATGAAAAGACTTGAGGGCCTTTAAACATTTCATGAGAAATGAAGGTCTCTCATGGTATGTTAAGTAGGTTCAGCTGATGTAAGACAATGATTTTAATCACAGAGAAGTGGTAGATGCTGGTTAGCTACTTGGGGTATGATTTCTTCCTTACAATGAGTACCATCTTCTCAATGTCTCTGAATATGAAGTAGGGGATATTCATCATTCTCACCCTAGTGAAATTCATCAGCAATCTAATGTGGTAGGCATACAGTCTAGAGAACCTACCTTCACAAGTAAAGTACTTGATGACTATCTTCATCAATGGAACAAACCTATCCTCCAAGAATTTAAAGGGGAATACTCTGCTGAGTTTGTTATGATATTTAGCCTTAATGTAAGGCTCATAGTACTCCATGTCAATGTACTAACCTTTGTTCCACTTTTCACCCACATTTGGAATACTTGTAGCCTCTGAAATGACAGCTAACAAAGTAAATGTAACCCCAAGAAGGTTTACCTCATTGTTGTCCAAGTTTGTCACAAACAACCTTGCTAATTCATGATGAAATTTTACCCTTTACACCATTTCACCAAAACTGAAACATGACTGATGTCTGAAACAAGAAAGGGCAAATGGGTAGGCTTGCATCTCCCTCAAACTAGTGGGCTCCTCTCTGATATGTTTTCCTCCCTTATGAGACCTTCTGCCCTAATTATCTCTCCCCTTGGAAGTGTCACTATGTGTTTCTGTCAGGCGGAAAGAGTCGTTTGTGTGGACACAACCAACCTCCCTAGGAGCCTAAGACTCTCTAGTGACAAACAAGACAAAAAGGAACAATCTTTCTCTAAATATACCTTTTAAAACGTAAGAGTACAAGTGTTTAGGCTTACCTTATTCTAAAGCTGTTGTGGTAGTTCGTCCTCGCCGATCCGGATGAGCTCCTCCTTCACTTCAATTCCTGCAACCACCAACAGTCAAACAATTACAAAGCACTTGCATTTCTCATATAATAAAA
>Ga0115851_100709_pt1 | contig 16000 bp, 15 predicted proteins | sample InSIn2gowninarea_FD_83865 | JGI IMG/M metagenome (GOLD analysis project Ga0115851, IMG submission 83865)
GACTCTGAAATTACATCTTAAATAAGTAATCTTGGGAAAGATTGCATAACATTCTCTCTGAGAATGAGATTGAAATTTCATAAGAAGTTACATAAAGAGGACATAATATAGTTCTATATGTATAGTTTTCAGATCCGAAGGTCAAAACTGCGACATGTGAAACTTCATACAATTCAAGTCTTCTAAAAAGGTATATAATCAAGCCATCTTGGGAGATTGTGCATAACTCTTCGTTGGAGAATCCAATTTGTGATCAGACTTGTGGAGTTAGAAAGAGGACTCGAAGGGCTATTACAGACCAAATTGTAGAACTTAAAGATCTTAAAGTACAGAGTTACAGTCCTTTCAAGATAGAGCTCCTAAAATCAAGAAAAAGTGAGGTGAGGAAGTTTGATGGCAAGGATTTGGTAAATTGGATAATACAGATGGAGAAATATTTTGAACTACATGGTTTACCATTGTTACAAAAGGTACGTATTGCATCTAATTATTTATAACCAAATAAATTTATATGATAAAGGTATTTTTTATTGTAAACCACTTGTCATGTGGTCAATCTACACAGAGGAAATGATAGAATATTATGAGGATACAAAGAGAAACACCTTCTTTAGCCAATTTATAAATCCCAAACAAAATGGTTCATGGTAGAGCACATTAATGACTTCAAAAAATTGAATATAAGGGTAAATGGTATTCCAGAGAATAAAATGGTTGATGTCTTCAAAGGGACTTTAAAGCATAACATTCAACATGAGGTTTGTCTTTGGGAACCTGATTATTAGAGAAGACATTCAGTTTGGAAAGAAAAGTTGAAAGCGAAATAATGGAAACAAGGAAACCCACCACTCACGTCTATAATTATGGAAGTGTTTTTTCTCCTACCCTTCCACAACCTACAATGTTTATACCACAACAATTGGAAGAAAAAAGAGAAAGGGGGATTTGTTACAATTGTGATAGAAAATACACTAAAGGTCATAAGTGTGCTAAGAAGTAATTATTTTACATAGATTATGAACAGGAGGAGGAAAAGGATCAAGAAACATCAAAAGAAGAGGATATACACCAGGAACCCACCCAAGAGAAATAACAAATGTATCCGACCATATCTTGTAAAGCATTGGAAAGAATTACCACTCCTCAAACTCTCAAGATAGAAGGACATATGAAGAAAAAAAGGGTTCAAGAAGTGAAAGATCACATAGAGAAAGTAGAAATGAATCTGAGCATATCTTGTAATGCATTGGATGGAATTACTACTCCTAAAACTATCAATATAGAAGGATATATGAAGAAGAAAAATGTTGAATTAGTGAAAGATCACATCGAGCATCAAGAAATGAATCCAACCATATCTTGTAATGCATTGGAAGAAATTATCACTCCTCAAACTATCAAGATAGAAGGACATAACAAGAAGGAAAAGGTAATAGTGTTGATTGATTCGGGCAGTACGCATAATTTTATTCATTGTAAGATAGCCAAGGAGTTGAATTGCTTCCTATATCCAGCACCACAATTTCAAGTGATGGTTGCAAGTGGAGGAACCATAAATTTCTCTAGAACGTGTCATAATATCAAGCTATCCTTGGGAGAATATTTATTGAATAGCCCAATTTTTTCCACTCCAATGGGTGGTGCTGATGCTTTACTAAGAGTCCAATAGCTACAATCTTTGGGTATGATAGTTTTTAATTTCCAAGAACTTTTCTTGAATTTTTTTTTGGGAAGGAAAGGAAGTTGAATCAAGGTGTATCAAAGGGAAACCGAGAAAGATAATTAACTCTGATAGCATGGAAAATCTTCTAAATAAATAATAATGGGGCGTAATTGCACAATTATATTCACTAGAGGATCCCACATCGAAATCATGTATTTCTCTAGATCTCCAAAATGTTTTGGAAAATCATTCTGAGGTATTTGATACTCACAAAGGCCTCCAACCTATTTGCGATCATGATCATGCTATTCATTTGATTCTAGGAAGTGTTCCTCCAAACATCGGGCCTTACATATATTCATATGCCCAAAGGAGTGGGAACTCATTCAAAAGTTGCAAATGATCCTAGTTCAAACAATATTGTGATAGCTTGTCAAGGAAGGAAAAATTATATTGGAATGTGAAGCAGTCACAAAACCAATAAATCAATAGCTACGAAGTAGATCAATTTCAGAGTATCTCATCAAGTGGAAGAACTTACTCACTGAGTATTCCACATGGGAGGAAAATAATTTATAGAGAAGCATCAAGAACTACTCAAGTGTTGATGACAACACTTTTTGAAGTAGAGAGGCATGTTAGGTCCCTATACTACTAGTGTAACCCATTATTGTTATTACTACCATCCCCTTGTTATATTATTGTGCCAATGTAGTCTCGATACTATTATTATTATGCCCCATAGAATCCCACTATTCCTATTATTGTGCCCTTACATTATTATTGTTATGTTGGCTTTGATTATATTATGACCCCTTAGACTCCTATATATAGAAAGGAGGTCATTTCATTTGTATCATCGAAGAATTGTTCTTTCGTGTAATGTAAAGGAGGTTCCCCCCTTGAAGAGGCTAAATTCTAAGGCATTTATCTCTCTTTTCTATCTTTTTGTGAGATGGTTTCATAACACGCACTGTAAGGGGGTTTTTTGTCCTTCACTCGGTTTTGACATGGTGGATGCCTCCATTAGCTAATTATTTTACCACTTGGTCTTTTTCTGACTCCCTCCAAGTTTTTTACCTAATAAATTCCTTGGTATGTTCATAAATTTTGAAGGTTTCGTTCCTCAGAAATGCTAATAATTATTTTGTGCTTTATTTTGAGACCACATTTTTCTTGAATCTCCCTCTACTTTACTTGTTGATAACACATTCGAGCATAGTCTTAGGACTACCAAACTCTATTATTTCCTTCATATATGTAGGTAAACTACTCAAAAAACATTTTACCTTAGCTTTCTCCTCTTTGATATATGGAACATATCTTAATAAATATGTAACTTTTGTCACATATTTGTCCATTTTCAATTTCCTTAACTTCAAATCATGAAATTATTTGGCTTTCTCATCATAGACTAGTTATTTCAGATATGTATTATTGAAATGTCTTTAGAATTCATCTCATGTTACATCTTGGTCCTCTATTCCATTCATAATTTTAAATTCTTCCTACCATAAGGTCGTCTGACCCTAAAGTTGAGAAATGGATAATCTGGCCTTAAGGTGATTGTCATATTCATAAACTTGGTAATATTTATTCACATTAATAATCCAAGCTTCTGTAGCTTCCTTTGCATCCCCATTGAAGAATGGACATTTAATCTTTCTAAATTTTCCTTGCAGTTCAAGATTTAGTTTCTTAGCCATCTTGGGTTTGGATGCATTACCAGATTCTTCCCCACATACCATTCTATTTTTTTCAAATATTCACTTGGATGTTGATGTTCTTATTTTCCTTGGGTTCTATGCTCAAAACTCAGTTAAGAGGTTTGCTAATCTATGGGAGAGGCTCTTGAGAACTATTTCCTTCTCCCCGCATTAACCTTTCATTATATGTCTTGAGGTGCACCAATTTGGCTTGTAGCTATTGAACGGTTTCAAGCAACCTATTTTTTTTTTTTTTTTTTTTTTCCCCCAACTACACCAAGAATTTTGTTTTTTTTTAAGGTTTAGCCCTCCCCCTATTTCTCGCCCTCCAAATCCTTTTCTCTTTGCAGTTTTTCCACCTTCTCACTTCCTTATTTGTCAACAGTTCGAACCAATTACAATTATCATCATTGGTCATTCATGCCACAGTATTGAAATTTCAACTCTAATACCATTTGTAACATGCACTTGCAACATACAACATTTGACCCTTGAAGAAAAAACTTCAATTACCAAAGTACAAAAGTAGATTTATTTACCCATTATATAATTATTGAGTTCTGTCTTTAATGCAAGGTTTGTAATATAAATAATAAAAATGACATTATGGTAAATATTTTGTATATGATTAGGTTAATAATTGCACCGCACGCATAGTGTACATCATACCATTAATCCTAGGTAAATGTATCTAGAGAGTTCTTATGACCATGGACACCTCGTGCTCGATGCATCATACGATCAACCTTCATGAATCTAATGGTCAAAAACATTGAGGGTTTGTTGAGGTAAATAATTCTCATGCTCAACATCGAGGTCGATTTCATTTGGGTGATTTTTCCTCAAGGTCGAATGCTCTGTAACTGTATTAGGTTTTCTCGATATTTTTTAATAGTTATACACATTCACAGGTAAAAGCCCTAACCCAATGCACTATTAGTGTAGGTATTTCTTGTAGGTTTTGGCTTCATATCAAACGATGAAGGAGATTCTGGGGTCATAAATTATTTCTCATATCTATTGAAGGCTATTTTCATTCAGACAACTTTTTTATTTCTTTGCAGAGAAGAATGGTTATGAGTTTAATCATAGAGTGATGCTTAACCATGAAGGTGAAAAATGTGACTGCAAGGTCATGCCAAAGGTATGGTATGGTTACTAAATCTTGCTTTTTAAACATTTCTCCAATAGAATTTCCCCTAACCACATTCTCTTTTCTTCTTGCAGGTTAGGCTTTTTCCCAAAACTTTATTTCTTGGTAATCTGAGCGTATAGAGTAGCGTTGACTTACATTTTCTTTCTTATGCATTTTAGGTTGGTTTACCTCTAAACCTTGAGGGTTTTACTATGGGATTACAACAACTTAGGTTGCTTGTTGACCCTCTCAAAATGTTTATGCTAGGGTAGCATGCAACTGGTTCTATTGGCTTTTCATAAACTAGTTCGCTTGACCATGCCAATGTCTCCTTTTTTTATGGACAATATTGTTTTTGGAATTATTTTGACGTTGAGACCTGAATGGATGTCTCAAGGTTTTATAACACTATATATAGCTAAAAAAAAATTAACTGCTTGCATCTATTTAAATAACCAAGTTAAACTATGTGTCATTTTTGTCTTGTTCAACTCTAGTTTGTTCCTATAATTATTCCAATAGTGTCATGTAGTGTAGTTCATGCAAAAACACCCAAAAATAATAAACTATTGTGGGAAAAACTCGTTTTAAGAGGAGGTGCATATTAAGTATTATATAATCCAATTTTTAACTCTATAACACATTGAAATGGCACAAAAGGCTTCTTTCCTTGCAATACAAAACCATTCCATATGATCAATTTTTCATCATAGTTAAGTTCTTTCTCTCTCTATATATATATTGAAACTATTGGATAAAGTTGTCATTCATGTAAACATGATGAAAAAATCCATCTTTGAAACATGCCTTAAATATATATTAAAAATGCATGGATGAAACCCTAAGTGTATGGAGACAATCTAGAAATAAAAATTGAAGCCCTAGCAAGCATAAATTAATTGATATTACTATCATTAAGAAAAAATACCCTGAGAAGGTTGTTGCATAAATTTATATAGGGCTTCAAGCCCTTTCCAATTAATATTTAGCCATCCCTTAACTCCTTCCCATTATGGAATTATTAAATTTTGAAGTTATAAAACTAAAATTATGAATCCTGCAAAAGGTCAGCCTAGCTACATAGTTCAACTCTCCCATAGGACATGATAGTTTATATTTAGGTAGAATATGTATAAATACAAGTTTAAGGGCACTTAATTTGAAGCATCAACTTGGATATGAGACATAAAATAAGCGATAAAGAGAAGTATAAGGCTTCATAAAACGTGGATCAAGGAGACTAGTGTTGAAAATAGCAACAAGAAGTGCTAAAAATAGCACTGCTATAAATAGCAGTTTAGGTATCAGTGTTGGATTGAGAAATAGGGAATGAAAAATGGAAGTGCTTAAAATAAAATTGCTAAAAATAGCATTTCAGGGTGGACTTCAATTTTGGTCAGTCCCTGGAGTAAAATTGAGAAGTAAAATTCGAATTTGATCTTAGTAGCTATTTGAAAATCAATTAAGTCATTGACCATGAGTTAATTAGTTGTGAAAAATCAAACATAAAGTCTATGTGAGGACATGCAACTATTTCTCCATTGATTGAGGAATTTATCCATCAGTTAAAGAGATAAGGATGAGTTGTAATATTGAGTTGTAATCAGTTCGCTCAGTTAACTGAGTCAAGTCTAGTTAGATTAATTCAAACAGCTTATTGACTTAATCGTGAGTTCAGTTAGTTAATGCTTGCATGCATGTAACTGCTGCACTTCAGATAACTGAATAATGTCCCATAAATAACTTGTGGATGTCAGTTCTATCAGAGACCCAGTTGAGATCAGAGGAGGGACAATGTACTATCAGTTGGATGGATTTTTCCTATAAATGAAACTCATCAATGGAGAAGGATTTATCTCCTTTAGGTTTGTCTAGTTATTTATGAGCTAAGTGAGCAGCATGAGGTGGGATTTCACACTTGTGGAAGCACTAGACCCCAAGAAAAATTGCCCAAGGAAATAGGAGGCTTGGAGGACAGAGGAGAAGGTTTGAGAGAGGCATTTGATTGTCTATGAGCAACAGAGACATTGTAGAGAGAGAGGGACAGCTTCTGAGCTGACTCTTTTTGTAATCCTGACTATATTCCGCGTGCATTATATACAAAGATTGGGGTTTTTAGCTGAGGCTTTCCCCAGGATTATGCTTCTGTGTTCATGTGTGTTTGCTTTCTCTTCATCAGTTATATGTGTTCTTATTGATCTTTCTCATATTCGATTATGATTTTGCATAATTGTTTGTAGAAGTAGATCAAGTATTCTACTTTAGTATATTGCAATATCAAGTGATCTACAATGGGAATTTCTACATGGTATCAGAGCAAAGGTGATCAAGGAAGAATATTATACAAGGAGGGAGAAGTTCAAATTTTGTGATTCCTGCATATAGAAAATGAGTTCTTAGCACATCTCAATTTCACCAATGGTGTTCAATGGTTTAAGACTCGAATATGCTCTTCATGGATGTTCAAATTATATAGCCTAGAAGGACGGTATGGAAGCAATATTAGAGGATAATGGTCTCAAGGATTTCAATGATCAAGAAGTCCCTAAGCCCGTTGTTGCTAATGCTGCTGAATTAGCAGAATGCAACAAATGTGTGGCTAGAGCAAGGAGAATCCTTCTGGAGGGAGTTCGAGACCACATAATATGGAGTCTCCATGGGAAAGAGATATTGTTTTCAACGTGGAAAAAATTGAAAGATCTATATCAGAATAGCAATGATCATAGGAAGTTAGCACCAAAACACAAGCTTCGGGAAATCAAGTGTGAAAAGGTCGACATGATCTCTATGTATCTGAACAAGCTCACCTCCTATAGGGATGAGCTTGGAAGTGTAGTGTTATAGGCATTTTTGGGCACTGCAACCCCAATCATAAATGTCCATAAACCAAGGGCTCTTAAGTCCCTAAAAGTGTTGTTTTGACCCCTAAAAGAACAAGGTCAACTGATTATATATTCTCCCAGAAGTTCTCCGCAAAAAACTCAGAACTAGTCAAAACTGGATCATTTCACCTACTCCATGGTCAAGGTGCGATACATCCCACCTAAATACACTCAGTAGGTGTGATGCATGTTGAAAATCCCTTCTAGGGGGTATGATGGGTGAGAGTGGACAAATGGCAGGGTCAATTTGCAAGGTGGGGAAGCAAAGAATCTTCTAGAAACTTCTCCTGTGACACTTGCCTCTCTGCATTCGCCTAGGGATGAGTAAGAGATCATCAATATCCAAGTGGATTCAAGAACTATCAGAGAGAGGACACTAATCAAATCTCAAAAGCTGACTCACCCCCTTTGCAAACATCTATATATGGATCCCTCATCCAAGAGATCCAGAAGTTGGAATTTTGTATCTTATAAGGAAGTGCTACTGGTTTCTTGGTGCTACGTCATAGTGTTGGGTGATCTAAGCTTTTCATGAGGTGAAGAAGGGCTTCTAGTTGAGAGGATGATGCTGGGCCAGAACAATTGGTTGTAATCCTCTTTGCTCTTTCTTGATTATTAATAAAGCTATTCAAGTTTTCCTCCACATTCTTGTGTAATTGATGTTATATGCATTTGTGTGTTTAATATACATCTGGTCCTATATTGTTTATGATAATAAATCCATGTTCTCATATAGTGTTATGCTGCTTTGATTCTACAGGTGCTCTTTGAAGCTAGGTATACAAGGAAGCAAGTAGCAAAGGACTATCAGAAGGGAGAAGAACCAAGCAAGGAACCAAGCGAAAGATAGAGGTTGGTCTCCTTTATTCTTCCCTCATCTATTTTTTCATAAAGGAAAATGACAGTGGTTATAAGTGTATTTGTTTCTAAGGTAGCTATCACCCTTAGTGGGACTAGCAGTTCTACATAGACACTAGTTTTCCTGATAACAAAATGGCGACTCCGCTGGGGATCAAATAGGTTGTTTGTTTATCTACATTTGTTTACTTTATAAACTTATAGATGGAGCCTGAAGTCAAGCCAGCTAGCCTTCGAACTGCATTTGTTTTACGAATTCAAAGTAGATCAATGATGCTTCAGTCAATCTCTGGGTTTTTTTTTATAAATTGAACAATTGATTTACAAGCTCTCTAATTGTCCTTGTGGTGGCTCTAGCAACCTCTTTAGATCTACCCCTGTGATTGATTTACTGATTACCACTTTCTCAGCCTAAATCCCTGAACTGAACTGCAAACTGTGACCCAGAACCCAGTCAAAGTCTCGTCCCTGGTCCATCACACTATTTGTTCTGTGAACTTCAAATGCATCACACTTCTCGAGTGTAGCAGGTGCGCTGCATTTCAGTTTCATTGTGTTATAGGTGCGTTGATCAGACAAGGCCTTATTCCTAAATTTTGGTTTATGTGTTCACTCTTTTCATATCTATTCAAAAGTTTTTGCTTCGTGTAATCAGTACACCTCTGTTGAAACCCCCTTTCTTGCTGTTATTCCGCCTCCATTGTGCAAATAACTATAAATGTTTTTGTGTATTTTGAGTCATTTTCAGTTCTCGTTTACAAAGAAGTAGCGTAATCGTACTGTCATTTCTTGATTTGAAAGTGTCGCAAGTGTCTTTTTCAGTCATAGAAGAGAATCCGATTGTTCTTGATTGTTGATTGCACTGTTACTCTTGTATCTGATTTGAATTAGTTGTTTTTCAAGTGTCAATAGCAAGTTTTCAATTTCGAATAGCAAAGTGTTGTCAATGTCCTCATTTTGTCTTGAAAAAAAACTTGTTAGTAATTGTTGCTTTGAGAGATAATTCAGATTTGTGCTTAGCTTTCTTTTTATCATTTACACATTAAGAAGGCTGAAAAACAAATACATGCATGTGCATTACATTTAGACTCTTTGTTGGTTTGATTTAGAATAGTGCATATAGTGTGTGTTCTTTGCTCTCAGTTGAAAGAACGCCATCTCTCTTTCCTTAGTAGCTAGGATTTTCATTGCTGAAAGAAGATTAAACGACTGTTTGTCATCTTAGACTGCATTTTAGGAATTGTACATCTACATCACGCGGTGAACCTGAAAGGCAAATTTCTTAAACAAGATCAACTATAAAATAAATTTAATGAATCTAAAAACGCTTTGGAACCTAATGCACAACATTTAGAAGTCTAGGCGAGAGACATGTTTCGACGTCGTAAAACCTGGTAACTATTGCTTTCATTGTTGGTTGGGTGATTCCTCCACTTTGAGACGACAAGTGCCAATACGGACTTGTGCTCCCATGTACCGTCGAATATATATTGGGAGACCACAATAGTCTTTATCCTTGATCCATAGGAAGCCTTGTCTACCGCCCTATCGATTGCAATGCATTGAACACAACATTCAGGAAGATTGACTGTCGTATCATAAAAAGTATTCTGCAGTTTTGCGATTGGTTTGGTAATCCCTCTGTCTAGATTTCCAGAGCAATCCATTTCATTCCTTTTCAGACAACTTAATGGAAAAGGTCCATTTGAGCACTTGTCACTTCAGGCTCATTAAAAATCGAAGGCGACTAGAGTCATCTTTTGTTTTTTCTTGACTGTTAAAAATTGAAAAAACAAGTTGTGCCAAAGCGTCTAAAATCTATTTTTAAACAAAATAAATATCACCTTTCCTACGTTGATCTTGAGTTGAGGAAAATGGAGTCCACTAACCAAAGGGTTCCTCTTGGAGGAAATCCTAGTCCCTTCTCCTCTTGGAGAGATGTTGGTGCACCCCAAAAAAGCCGCTGCCATCAAGGAAGAAGTTGAAAAGCTTCTCCATGCTAGTTCAATTTACCCAGTTCCCCTAAGCGAATGGGTATCGAACATTGTTCCTATGATGAAAAAACAAGGAATGATTAGAGTGTGCGTCGATTATATGGATGTAAATCAAGCTTGTCCAAAAGACAACTACCCTACACCCTTTATTGACCACATAATTGACGAATGTGCCAGATGTGAAATCTTTTCATTCATGGATGGATTCTCCGGGTATAATCAAATAAATATCCGCCCACAGGACTAGTGGAAGACTACATTTATTTGTCTATGGGGCACATTCGCATATCAAAAATTACCCTTTCGTTTAAAGAACATAGGGGCAACCTTTAAGAGGGCAATGAATTATTCCTTCCATGACATCAAAAACATCGTTCAACTGTACCTCGATGACCTTCCAGCTCATTCGCAAAAGCGGACAAATCATCCGCAACATTTGAGAGCGATATTTCTATGTTTCTGACACTACAAGATACGACTCAATCCACACAAATGTGTGTTCTGTGTCAGTTTTGGTCATTTACCTGGCTTTGTAGTCTCAAAGGATGGGATTCGTCTCGACCCGTGTAAGGTTCAAGCAATCATAAACTTGCCTCCACCTTCAAATTTGCTTCAGATTTAGAAACTCCAAGGGAAAGCAAGCTTTCTGAGAGGTTCATTCCAAATTATGCCGAACTTATACACGACCATCGCAATGGTTTTAGTCCATGAAGACGACGGTATTGAACATCCGATATATTATTTAAGTAGGAACTTAAATGATATGGAAAGTAAGTATTCCTATGTTGAAAATCTTGCTCTCATGGTTGTTCACGCAATACAGAGATTTCGGCATTATGTTCTCTTCCAAAAAACTACCATTCCGTCAGATTGCAACCCCATGACTTATATATTGTCGCGATAGTTGTTGGGGGGCAAATATTCAAAACATATAGAAATTCTTCAAGAGTTTGATCTAGAATTTGTAAAATCCAAATCGAAGAAATCCCTGGTATTCACAGAATTACTATGTGATCTCCCATCATCGTCCAACGATGAAACATCCGAAGAAACCATCGTGGATGAATCCTTATTTCTGATATCTTCAAGTGATCCATGGTATGGAGCTATAATCATCTATCTCCAAACCCAAAATATAGGCCTAATACCTCACGCTTAGAACAAAAACGTATTCAATACCAATCAAAAGACTACATGATCGTCGGTGATATGCTTTACCATCATGGTGTGGACACAATTCTGAGGAGGTGCCTCAACCATGAGGAGGCCGAAAAAGTCCTGAATGACTGCCATTCAGGCCCGTGTAGGGGGCATCGATCTGGTTACGCTACGGCACAAAAATTTTTACGAGTAGGATACTTCTGGCCAAAAATGTTTAAAGATTGCATAACCGCAGTCAGAAGCTGCCATGCATGTCTAATTTTTGATAGCAAAACTAGAAAATCACCCGCACCTCTACAGCCAATAATTGTTGTTGGGCCATTTGCCAAATGGGGCATAGATTTCATGACATGTAACCCCACCTCGACCAGGGGGCATGGGTATATCATACTCGTGGTAGACTATTTTACCAAATGGGCTGAGGTGATGCCTACATTAGATAACACTGGTGAAACAACTGCCCTTTTCTTTTTTAATCATGTAGTCACAAGATTCAGTGTTCCATAGGCTATAGTCACAAATCATGGATCGCATTTTCGCATCACATGATGATCAAATTGGTTGCCAAATTAGGGTTGTCCCATGACAGCTCTACTCCATATTACCCGTAGGCCAACGGATAGGTTGAAGTAATCAACAAAGTCCTGAAGTGGATGCTATAAAGGATTATTGGAGTCCACAAAAGGAGTTGGCACCTAATCCTATACTCAGCCTTGTGGGCATACCGAACGTCAGTAAGGAATACAACCGGGTTCACACCTTTTCAACTGGTGTATGGCCTAGAAGCAATCTTACCTGTTCAGTGTGAAATCTCATCCCTCAAGTTTCTCTCCGCTAGATTACCCACTCGTGATTTGTGATAGTTATAAAGGAACCCCTCAAGGTATTCCTCCAAACTCCGATCCTCCATCTGCTGCATCCTAAAAATATCACTAACATATACTATTTTATATTAATCTTGATATTTCTTATGGAAGACAGACTTCATGTCATCCCATAAGTAAGTGTTGTGTTTTTTGAAGCTCTTGAATCATCCCAGGGTTGAATATTTCAAGGTGGCAAGTAATAACTTAACTTTGTGTGCATCATGATAATAATTATATCTTATACAAATAATATAAAATTCTAACATGAAAGATTCAGGGTCTTCATACTTTATTTTCAGTGTTTTTGTGGAATTAAATAATTCTGAAAATGATTGTGTTCTTTGAATAAATATACCCTTACTATCTCTAGGTCTACCTTTACTTTTGTGTGTAAGAGAAAGAAAACATTACAGGTATTCACTAAATATAACCAGAATTTTGAGCAACCCTACCATAATGGATACATGGCTCTTCACTCATGTCCTACTTTACACACTCCACACTCTGATTGTCCTGTAAAATCATTACCACAGATAAAATCTAATGAAAAATATTACATGGACCATTTGCAACTCCCCTAGAATGGCAACAAAAATTTTAGGGATTTTATATGTCGGTGGTTTCCCTAAATTAAATTGTTAACTGGGGTTCGTAGACTATGATTTGCAATGCATTCCAGCCCATATTCAAAGTTAACCTATACATTTATACTATGAAATAAAGTATGAAATGTTGAATTATATGTTAATAATCACACCTAGAATTTTTGAAGTGAAGAATCCTATTTCATTGTAATTTAAGTTACCATTAACGATATCATACCACAATCAAAAACTCAGTCTAAGCATGTATTATTGTGTGCATATATATGTGTAACTTTATGTAAAAACCTTGGCCTTTTAAAGAGTTCAAGCTAATAAAATAGTTACAATTGACTCATAAAGAAGAGTAAAAACATATGGGATTTAAACTAAGTTAAGCCATGTGAATTCTTCAAGATTATTTCTCCTAGATTGTAACCGAAATTGTCCCACATTGTGGCACTATCCATGGCCCAAAGAAACTAATTGCATATTCCAGAAGAAGAATGAATATTCTCAAATTCCGATGGTTGATTGGTTGCCACTACTGAGTAGAGTACTAAATTAAGTAAAAAATTGAGTACATAATGATGGTTCCAAAAATGATTTCTTAATGCATTGTTGGACTGTGTGTTGGACCATTTTATGACCACTCCACATACTTCAAATGTATTCCTATATTTAAGTGTTTTTATATAGATTAGCCAAATTTAATTAATAGTTATAAATATATTTAACATCTACCAAATCCAAGGAAAGACATACAAAAATAACACTTATTAATAAATTTTGCTTCCACTATATAGTAATGTGATTTAACTAGTGTGGAGTGGTTTTAGGGTACAGAAAAAGGGTAAAGTAAGGTAAATGACAACAAAATTAGTGGGAAGATATGTCGAAAAAGGGTACAAAATTAGTGCCAAACTATCATAGGTTCTATGTGAGGAGGAATTTGGAGAAAAAATATTGGAAATTGAAGAAAATAGAGGCCTCATTTATAGAAATGCCTTTGAGGATGAGTTCATGGGCTTTTGACAATTTTTGGGTGGAGCTCTTTCTCCATTCTCTCCCTCTCACACTTGGATAATTTCCTAGAGTACTCTAGCATTGAACTCCAAAAATCCCTTTTCATCACATAATCCCTTGAGTCTGAAAAAGTATAAAATAATACAAAAGGGACGAATTTTCGGTATTTTTAACGAGCCGAACAAGACAAGCACTCGATCTTTTTGTGTATTAATCCCTCAGGTCCAAAAAGATTAAAATCTAAAGGAGGGATAGCACTTCTGGTTACTTTAACAAGCTGGAGAGGCTAATGGCTCGGCAATCTTTTCATATTTTATGAGTCAGTTGAAAAGAGCTTAAAAGAGACTCGTTTTTTGAGGAACGAGTGATAGATTCGAGTAGCAGCTAATTCCAGGTAAGGTTTGGAATTTTCCAATCACGGCAGTGTTACAAAGATGGCTAATAGTATCACTCTTCACTGCTGTTCCACAAAAAGGGGTAAACAATCACATGGAGGTGAACGATCGGCCAATACAGAGTGGAAGTGATGATGAGAACACGACCAAGGCTTCAAAAGCTGAAGTACTACTTTCACGACGGTTATTTACTGGAATTTGGTTCATTTTTTATTTTAAAATGAGCTTAAACTCTGGAGGAACATTTGCTCATTGCTTATGTTTATTTTTTAATGAGCTTGAAGTCCGCATTAAAATTGCTCGATCTAATGGTCATTGGTTTCTTGATTTTACCTTTAATAGCTTTGTTCTTTCGAAGGTTGTATTGCTTGCTCAACTGCTTCATAAAACTAGTTAGAAATGAACAATATATGTTTGAAAAATGAGTTAGGACACTAATATTTTACTCGAATTATGCAAAGAGTAATTAAAAAGTGCTTTTACCTCTCATTTTACCATTTCATTTGAACTTTGGTTTGTTGGAGCTTTGGAGGTGCTTTCCCCCTTTGATTTTCACCAGCTGATTCCAGGATATTCTGTAGATGATTCTTGGCACCGTCTGGACCAAGTAGGAGCTAAACCTAAGCTCTTTCATTTCATCCTTTCCATTTTGCATGTTGTGCCTGTTTTCTGGTTTTTCTGAGCCGCTGGGGTTTGAAAAACATGCCCTCGCTCCAGCGCACCCTTCATGTATAGAAAGGTGTGCTAGATGTCAATCAGTACACTAGCCAACTGACATGCAACGCACCCAGAACACCACTCTAGGTGCGATGAGCGCAGGGAAGAAACTTTATGCACAGTTTTGAATGGAATTTTTTGCTTGTTTCTCACCAAATCAGGATCTAACTCTTCTCTTGTTTAATTTCATAGATTCATTGGAGCAAGATGACCATTACATGGCGAGAACGTGAGCACGAAGAAGATGATATGCTTGCCTTACATGATCCAGTCACCGTGAATGCACTACGGAACTATGGCCTTTTAAAGTTTTTCCGCATCTCTAGCATGAGACAACAAATCAGCTTGCTGCAGTATTTGCTCGATGCTTGAGATCCTACCAGCTAGGTGTTCCAGATTAGGGGAAAATCCATCCCCTTAACTATAGTGGACATCTATTTTTTGACTGGCTTATCGAGGTGGGGTGCCCCCATCTCCTTATTAGGTTCAGCCCGTGGAGGTGAATCTGTGAGAGATTATGTTCACAAGTATTGCAGAGAGGGATCTCAGCCGAGTAAAGATGGTAAGATCATCATTCGAGATGTCACTGACAGGTCCTTTAGGACCATTCTGTTCACATTTGGTAGGATGGCTGGTGGCACGGCTCTTCATGTGGCTAACCGATCCTATATGCAGTATGCCCTGGAATGTCTTGAACTGGAGGTGTTCAACTGGTGTGACGCAGTACTCCTTGTGATGAAAGAACAGTTGACCAAGGTGAAAAGTGGGAGGTTGAAGAACTTTGGATATGGTTCTATTTTGACCGCCTTCGCCTTGGAAAAGATACCACTGATGCAGCCATAGTATATTGCACTTGGTTTACCTCTACCGACTGAACCACGTATGCAGAGATGGGTTGACCATATGTCTAGGCATGCTGGTCAGTCTCAGATTTATTTTTTTGATACCTTCTTCCGGTGGTTTGATCATTAGGAGATGGTTTATTCCAAGTATCCATATGTTGGTATGGACTTCCG
>Ga0115851_100586_pt2 | contig 15981 bp, 15 predicted proteins | sample InSIn2gowninarea_FD_83865 | JGI IMG/M metagenome (GOLD analysis project Ga0115851, IMG submission 83865)
TTCTGACCATTAAATTTCTCGATCTCTATCTTTCCATTTCTCGCCATCTTCTTTCACCACCAAAATCAATCTCGCAGATCTCCCACTTAACAGGGTCTACCACAGGCCCAAGTGAAACCCCTCAGCAACAAAGGCATCCCCTTGAAGCCAAATATGCTCTGATACCAAATGTAGGTTTTAACCCCATACAATAATTACCTGCATACGAATTCTAAAGCACAAAAAATAAACAATGCGAGAGCATAACACATAAAATACATATACACAAAGATTTTCCCCTGGATCCCAAAACGATGACTACCACCTTGATTTTTCATTATGTTCCTTTCAATATTATAATGCATATTTATACATGTCGAAGCATCCAATACCATGGACCGAAAACTATCGCGTCCAAAAAAAACATGTGCGAAAATCATGCACAAAACCATAGGTGGGACCACCCAACCTAACATAGACTCCAAAACCAAAATTTTCTTGGGCGCTGCCCCAGACCCCATAAAGTGGGGTTACGGGTACACCTCAAACCCCTAGTGACCCCCCCCCACTACACAATCGGTGCAACGAATGGGGTGCTTCGCCCCCCCTCTAGCCCCCTGGTTAACTACGTGGGCTAGTCGTGGAAAGAATATAATACAACCCAACATTCATGACTTCATCCATTCATCACATCATCCTAGTTTGTTTTGTGTCAATTGATGGGGCATAAATTAAGGCCCTCCTTCTATGGATCTTCTCCTATCGACTTCATCTCATTATCCAGGAGCTTGATCTAGGAACCGGTAGTACCTTGTAGCTTACAGACCTCAGTGGAAGGATTCCTTGTGATCGATGATGGGTTTACATCATTAACTCTTGATTGATCGAGTTCACTGATGTTCAACATCAGCTCCTCTATTCCCACTTAGTAGATTGTACTAGGTACCTTGGGGTCCATTTTCATCATCGGTGGATACCCTCACACCTATTATTGGTTTACCTCATTGGCTGGTAATCAAGCAAGTTCTACCATGTTCGACCTCAGCTCATATATTCGCATGATGTAGATTCATACCATTGGGGTTATGTTGAAGACCCTGGATTAAGGAAATTTCACTCTTATATGGAATCCTTCCCAGACTGTGCTGGAGTTACGTATCATTTATGTACTATGAGGACTATCTGGGACACCCCTTTGTCTGTCATGTGTCCATAGTACTACTGATGTATACTGTGACATATATCCACGATTGATTTGTTGGTGGCTATGCTCTATCTGTTGAGTCACATGGATCCACTGCGTATGTCTTTGTGGCCATTTTCTAGCATTTCATTTCATGGATCTGTAATGTAATTTATGGTGGAAACATTCAACATCTTCTTATGACCAAGCATGGGTATGCCCACCTCGGGGATATTATCAACATAAATTAGACTTCAGCTCCAAATTTGTTTGATTCGTAGTCCTGGCTTTGTTTCCTCACTCCCATTTTGACCTCTAAGTTTTATCATAATGTATTTTGACCATCAGCTTCTCTTTTGACCTCATACATTATGGGGCGTCTGTTATCAACCTATTTTACCCCTCTAGGTCAGCGACCCTCAATACTTGAGTCTGAATGTATTTTTTTCCAAAATCAGGACTCTTTTTCTTCTAGTTTAACCCACAATTACTAACACAATAGCCTATGGGAGTGACCTGGGACATTTTTCCCCTTTCAGTCCCATCAACTAGGGATGTCTTCTAGAGTGCCTTAGTCCCTATGAGATCAAGTTGATTTCTCGTCTATTCTAGTTGGCCAGGGCTTATCTCATAGAAGTTTCTATGACTTCTCTTTATCCTGTGCATCCATATGCATCCTCCTGGGACCTCTCTTCTACCTATTTATACTATACCATCTAAGAGGGTCAGCTAGTTTTGGGAAACTTAGTATTGAGATTAAGATCTTGAGATTATGCTACTATAGCTTGTGAGGTATTTTTCCATTGGTCTACTACTCTTCATGCTCATTTATTGGATATAGTGGGGAAACTCTACTGGATTGTGAAGAAGAGGCTTGGAGGTGAGAGTTTAACATTGTATTGTTTCCTTTCATAATTAATGGAAATATATGTTCCCTTCCTTGCATTAATTTGTGTTCAGCATGTTATATAATTTTATCTATTGCTTTTGATATAATGATCTTCTGAGGAAGATCACCTGTTGTCTTCACTTAGTTGTGGCTATGTGTAGGGATAGAGATCTAGTGTAGACATTTTGGATCACTCGAGTGGAGCACAAGATATGTATCGAACTCAAAACCCTTCCCCGACATGTGAGGATTCCAGGTGTGGTCTCTTATCATTATAGCATAGATATGATTGTTTGCTACACAATTGGGCATTTGAGATTGGGATTACCTTATTGTTTATTGATTCTATTCTTCTCTTTTTGTCAATCTTATTTGGATGCAAGATCACAGAGCAATAAATCCTTGCAAATTTAGTTGCAACACTTTCCTCTTCTTCATTCCTTCCTTCCTGTAGACCCAACAGTAAAGGTGGGATGAGCTTGAACCTAATCCATTTGAATTTTAATCTTTCCATGAGCCTTTTTTACAGGGATGTCCTTTCCAATGCATTTCTCAGCCTTTTAGGTGAGTGATAATCCTTGATCTGGAGATTGTGGGGTAAGGAATTCCATATTTTCGGGCATGCTTGTTGGCTTTATGTCCCTAACAACCTGGGTGTGTCTTCAAAATCTGATATGGCATGCTCTTGGGTGGCAAGGTATCTAGGTGCTAGATCAACATCATTGGATATGATGTTGTGATTACTAATTACATCCATTGGGCTTATCTACTCTGCCCTGATATAAAGTGGTTCTTTTTCTTCCTTCGCCATTATTTTCTTTACCTCCTCAGCTCTAGTCTCCTCATGAGTCATCCAAGATGCAAGGGCCATCAGTTGTAGGTCCCCCAACTTTTCATTGGGATCTCAAACATTCATATCAGTCAAGGTAAGGTTATGCATGTAGAACTCAACCAATTTGGCTCTATATTCTATGTTACTTTGGTCACATGATTCAATGAATTGTTTGTAGTCCTGAAATGACATGGATCCATGTTGTGCTAAGGTCTTGATCTGGCATTGCATCCACTACTCTTTAAGAAAGAGTGCATAATACTTGGATGGTTGTCTGCACTGTAGTGCCTTCATGGAGAGGTTTTTCATTGTGTCCAATTGGGTTTCCTTCTCTTTCAATTTATTCCTCAACCATCTATTTTCTACTTGCAGTTATTCTCTCATTGTGGAATCTTTCTCCCTTAACTCACTTAATTCCTTTCCCATTTCAAGGACCTTCTCTTCCATGAGGCCAAGATCTTCCACCTTTTTGGATTTAGAAATCTACACCCATATGTGTGTTCTTCCTCTTTCTGCTTCAAGTTCAAAGAAAAGTGGGATTGCAAATTTTTAGGGAATAACTCTCCCTCCTTCAATTAATTTATAATAGGAGCTCAAAATAGGCTATGGATTAGGCTCCTATAGCTCTGGGAAGTAATTCTCAAATGTTTTTTGGGAAGCTTCCCCCTCTTGTAACTTTTGTGTTGCCTTCTTCCCCTCATTGATCATTCTTCTCTTCCTATAGCGCCTTCTATTCTTCCTGTAGCACACTCTCTTTTTCCTATAGCTTCCCTTTTTCTTTTTGTTAGAGTGTGGTAGGTATCTTGGGTTGTCTAAAGGAGGTTGATCTAGTGGTGGGCCTCCTTACATATGTTATAGGAGTCTTTTATATGGTTTCTAGAGAGGTGACCTCCTCAACTTTCCTTTCAGTAGGCCCTACTCCTCTTTTTTACTTTGGGAATCTTCAATTGTGATAGGGGCCTTTTTGGGAGTTTGAGGCCTTCCTTGCTTGATCCTAGTCCTTTTCCTAGTTCTAAAGTAGAGGGGAGTTTTCCTTTGCCTTTTCTTTTTCGGTTTGAGTGGTTTGCTCAAAGTAGCTAAGGTGGCAAGTACCTCTTTTTCACTGGGTCCTAGAGACAAAATTGTTTTCTCTAGGGATACCCCCTCTTCTCTAGATTTAATAGATTTCTCAAGCTTGGTTTTCCCTATCGCTCCTCTTCTTCTTATTCAAATTTCTCTTTCTCAACTTCTTCCTCTGGGTCTTTCTTTGTTTTCTCTACCTTTATCTCTCTTTCCTCTTCTTCCTTTACCTTCTTTGCCTCTATCTATATTTCCTCTTCTTCCTCTGCCTTCTCTGCCTCTGTCTATCTTTCCTCTTCTTCTTCTTCTTCTTTCCCCTCTCTTCCTCCAAACTAGATGTTGGGATATCACCTGGTGTGAGGGTTTGAGTGTAAATGAAGGTCTCTTTGTCCATATCCATGAATTTAGACCAAAGGATAGGGATCCTTAGTTTATTCAAAGCATCTACCACTATCGGTTTGATCAGGCCATGAAGGCCTAGGCGTTAGTGCTTGCCCTCTCTCACCTTTTGGCTCATGCCCCTGATGGACTGTAGGTGGAAATATGATACACTGAGTCTTTGGGCTAGGGGAAATTTGGATTGAAACCTTAGTTCATGGAGTAATCTAAAATGGTAGCCATATGCTAAACTCAACCTTCCTTCACAAGATATGTATTTTAAGATATGGTAGGCAACCTCATCCTAGGGATCTTAACTCCATCCTTATCTTCAATAGGTTTTTCATCAACAGTGAAGAAGTTATTTTTAGCAATGGCACTGGTGGTTTTTTCTTCTCTTCTCCATTAGATCCCTAGGGGGTGGGTTTTCACCCTAATAATTAGCCCAGGACTGATTGAAATAGCTAATCCCATCACGATAGTGGTGGCACTAACTCATGTCTGAGAGTTTAGGGCCATTGAAAATTCATATGTAATGTCATCATCATATCCCTTCAACAGTTCAAATAATCCTAGCCATTGATGTTTTCGAAAAATGTCTAATACAAGAGGGTGAAGATGAATTCTTTTAGTGTCTATAAGCTCCCTTCTATTGAATCATCCTCCCATCTCTTTCCTTTATTTTCAACTATGTGAAGGAGGGTTTCTTCGTGTAATAGCTTTGATGTGTAACTCAGTGGAAGTAGAGGATCAAAATTTATAGTTTATGATAATTTTTTGTAATCGTCTATTCTATAGCCATAAAAGTTCTTTTAATTCAGAAAATAACGGATATTTCCCTTAGACTTTAGGGTGCACCAACATACAAGTTATGGACAGATGAATGAGAGGGTGCACTTGCTTTTTACCACATGGTCTGGATAAGGATAATTGGAGACAAGCATTATTTCACCCTTTGAGGCTTCCTGTAGCATTTGCAGGCTTCCTATAGCTTCCTGTAGCTTCCTCATGTATAAATGGCAGAGCAAGGTTCAACTCTCCTCATTGGCTCCCCAGACTCGTCCTCACCTTAACTGTTTTTGAAATGAGCATAGATGCAAGAGAATTTGAGCCTCAATACATTATATGTTGTTTTTTACTAAGGCTCGGAGCGCTATAATGACCTGGCAGAGGCATGAGGTTTCCTCTTTTGGATGTTATCCCCACTTGGAGTAATTATTCATTCATCCCTCGTAATCACCACCCACTCTTTGTGACCTTATCTTGAATGATGTGAAACTTCCACATTGCATGAGGGCTCATAATCACTTTTTGTTTACTGACTAAGGGTGGCCAAGTTAACTGGCCACCTCCAGCTTATAAAAATACATCTTTTCAACATTCATATATTTTCCATTATTTGCACATAGGGAGGAGATGAGAGGTTGCCATATGTGTGCCTACCTCGTGATTGATTGATGAAGGTGTGTGCATGTTGGAGTGTTGTACCTTTGTACTATCACCAAGGGAGTTGTCCTGCTGTGTTTTTTTCTCTTATGTATATCTTCTCCGCTCCTCATGGTATTTGATTGTTGATTTTGCTATGTGTATAGATCCTTTGTTGATGTTCCAGGTGCTGATGCTACTGGTGGAGAGTCTTGCTTGGAGTAGTATTGTTACTATAGAGTTCCTAACAAGTTGGTATCGCCCCCTCTACTTGATGGGAAAGGAAAGAACTAGGATAATGAATTTTCTGAAATGGTTACATAGGCTGCTACAGAGGAGGTTATGTTCCTATAGTAGCCCTTTATTCTATTCCATGCTATTTTAACTACATGGGGGTGATGATAAATGGTGTAGATGGTTTAGAGGATGATGCTAGGGATTTGATTGAGTAGTGTAGGTTAGTGAAAATGGAGAGGATGTGCTCTATGTTTTTCAAGAAATTTTCAGGATGAGACAGAGTGGAGGGTTGGTTTTGAAAGATATTGATTTTTCTTGTGAACTGGGATGTATGAATGATGGATGGATGGTGGATCAAGGTGGGAGAAACATATTTACCTTTAGAAAGGTCATGCTTGGTGGTCTTTTCATTCAGATCCTTTCTTGTAGTTTTTTGGGGTCCTCCTGTAGTGCTACAAGATCTTCTTGTAGCAATCCAAAGAGGGACAGAAATTTGATTTTTGAGCTACTGGGATGATGGAGAGTAATGAGGACATGGGTTTGGATGGAGGATATGGAGTGGATTGAGGGAGAAGTGGAGAGAATATTGAGGATGTTGGCCCAATAGCTCTGGAATTCTCCATTTCCCTCAAACCTACAAAAAGAAAAAAATAATTAACAGACATGTTGTGGATCCATGTCCTGAGATTCTCCTTTGGTTTTTTCTCTTTTGTTTTAGACACATAAGCTGCCTCACGAGAGGTTTTCAACTTGTATCCCTACCCTAAGTTCCTCAAGAGAGATTTTCACCATGGGATCTTTATTTTTTCCTTTTTCTTTACTCTTGTGCTACCTCAGGGAGGTTTTCAATGTAAGAGTTGGCCTCAGATGCCTCATAAAGGTTTTCATACAGGTCTTTTATTATTTTTTTCTAGAAAAACAATGTCTAGGAATGCTCTGAATTGGAAGCTATGACGCTTCCAATCACATTAACCTCTCTGCTAATGGTGTTGATGAGTTATTCCTTAGACATGGGTTTTTTGTACACCTTCAATCTATAGCCATTGACAAGCAGGGGAATCCATTCCTCATTAATGGTCCTAATTTGAACAGCTCCATTGTCATGGAATTTCTCTATCAGGTATGGGCCTAACCATCTTGTCATCAATTTTCCTTTGAAATCCTTGAACCTAGAGTCATATAGTAAGGCCCAAGCCCCATCCTGAAAAATGTTTCCATTGATATGCCTATCATGCTAGACCTTCCTCTCCAATTGGATAACTTTGGTGTGTAGGAGGGCCTTCATTCTGAACTCATCCAAGCCATTTAACTGGATTAGCCTCTCCTACTATGCTTTGGTGACATCTAAATCCAATTGGGTTACCATTATCAAAGTATTATAGTCAAAATCAATATAGAGCAGAGCTTTCTTTCCATAGACAAAATCATATGGGGTAAAACCAGTAGTTGATTTCAAAGTCGTGTTATAGGCCCAAGTGGCCTCCACTAATCTATCTGCCCAATCCCTCATGCTGCTGCTCACAACCTTGGTGAGGATGCCCTCTAATGCATTGTTTGTGACCTCTGCTAGTCCATTGGCTTGAGGATGATAGGCATTAAAATTTATGTGCTTGATATGATGTTGCCTTAATAGATTCTCGATCAGATGTGATGTGGATTGAGCTTCCTAGTCGATGACTCTGTCTAGGTTACCCAAATTTATAGAACACATTATCCCTTAAGAAATCGACCACTTTCTCCATTTTTGCTTCATTGACAGCCTTTGTCTCAGCCCACTTTGTCAAATAATCAGTGCACACAATGATTCACTTTTTCTTCCATGATGGTAGATCAATTGGCCTAATGAAATACATGCCCCACTTGTCAGATGGATCCAAAGCTAGTTGAGATTGTAGGGGAATTTCATACTTGGGTGTGGGTTTCCCCATCCTCTAGAATTGATCACATCTGTTGGTATACCTTCTTGCATCTTGGTGGAGAGTGGGTTAGTAATAGCCAACTTGTAGAGCTTTGAGAGCTATTCTCTTGGCAGGAAAATGACCTCCACAGGGCCCATCATGATAGGTTGAGAGGATGTCAAAGAATTCATCTTCCTTGACACATGTCCTTCAGATTTGATTTGGTCCTATCTTGAAAGGATTTCCCTTAATCCAAGTGAAAGGGGTGCTCCTCCTTACAATTCTTCTCCTCCCTAGATGACAAATTTGGAGGAAATTTTGCAACAACTAGGTAGTTGGCTATGTCAGCGAACCATGGAGAGAGCATTAAGATAGAAAATAAGTGTTCATATGGAAGCTAATCATCAACCATCCCTTCATCACCTACAGGCAAACCAAGTCTAGGCAAAAAATCTACAACTACATTTTCTTTTCCTAGCTTGTCAATGATAGTTAAATCAAATTGTTGTAATAATAGCAACCATCTAATGATTCTAGCATTCACATCAGGCTTGTTTTTCAAGTATTTGATATCTACATGGTCAGTATGCACAAAATTCTGGTATCCAGTGATGTAGTGTCTGAACTTGTTCAAAGAGTGTACAATAGCTAGGAGTTGTATCTCAATTACAGTGTAGTTCAATTCAACCTTAGACAAATTTTTACTAATGAAGTAAATGGAATAAGGTAACTTACCATCTATTTGTCCTAAATCTACCCCCATAGCTTCGTCATATTCATCAACATTGATATGGAAAGGAAGAGTCTAATTTGGTCCTCTAAGTATGGGTGCAGTGGTTAATTTGTCTTTCAAGATCTCTGGGACCTCTTGGCAGCTATCTATCCAGCAGAATTCTATGTCTTTGGCCAGAAATCAAAACAATGGAGAGGCTACTTTGCAAATTCCTTGATAAACCTCCTATGATATCTAGCTAAGCCCAAGCAACTCCTAACGTCCCTCTGCTTTTGAGGAGTAGGGACCCTTTTTATGATGGCAATTTTGTTTGCGTCCACTTGTATTTCCTCTTGAGATATTGAATGGCCAAGGATAGTCCCTACATTCATTAAGAATTCACACTTCTCAAGACTAAGAGAGAGGTACATATCAATGCATTTCTTCAGGACTTTCCCCAGGTTAGAGAGAGCCTCGAGGAAGTCACACCCATAGGGAGTGAAATCATCCATGTAGATCTCTACAGACTCATGGACCAACTCAACAAATATGCTCAAAACTTCCCTTTGAAAAGTGGCAGGGGAATTACATAATCCAAAAGGAAGGACCTATTGTGGCCACAACCACCACCCTATCAAAACTTACCTTGGCAGCAATTTTGAATGGGTCCCCTAAAAATTTGGTCTTCTACCTCTCCGAATGATTTGTTTAGTCCCAGAGACTCTAACTCGTTGCTAAGCCAAATTTTCAATTCTTTATGGTCAAGAACCGCTTTTAATCCCTGTTGTATGGTCCATTCACCACCCAACCCAACCTTCAATTCATTTCCTCTATCGGAACCCTTTTAGCCCTCAAAAACCTTCTATCACATCATTTTTCCCATTACAACTCATTATAATAAAATACTCTAAAATATGCACAAATCACCCCTTTATAGCCTAATTGCTATAAACATGGTGCATTGCTTTCTTCGGGACCTGAGGGCATTATCAACCCAGACACATATATTTCGGGTCCAGAAGCCACATCGCGTATCGCTATTGGCGAGGGTCCAGGCTTATGTATATAGAGTGCTCCATTATCTTCCGGACCTGACGGCATCATCAACTATATTGCATATATATATCGGGTCTTGGGTTTAATCGCTTATCGCAATTGGCAGGGTCCAGGGCCTATATATATGGCACATCGTAATATCCCGGACCCACCAATGATTATAAACTAGACCATATAACATTTCATGTTCGGCCTTATACCCAGACACAGGTTTTCCCATACATTATTATGTTTTCGAAAAACATTAAAGTCGAGACTTTTCAAAGGTAAATCGGCAGGGTCCGGGGCATATATATATGGCACATCGTAATACCTTGGACCTGCTAATGATTATAAACTAGAGCATATAACATTTCATGTCTGACCTTATGACCGGATATGGGTTTTTCCCATACATTATTGTGTTTTTGAAAAACATGAAAGTCAAGACTTTTCAAAGGTAAATCATACCCCGCAGACCCACCAGGACTATTAAGTGTCATATATATATTTCAGGTCCGCCAGCCCCAATCGCATACCACGATATGCAGAGCCCAAGGGTCATGCAATTAGTAGAGGGGCGAGAGCCGGACCTGATGATGATTATATGCACAATTACATAAATTTTCAAGTCCGACCCAACAGCCAGATGCAGGGTTTTTCCCGCATTTTCCTATATATTCAATAAAATGCCATAATCACGGTTTTTCACAGGGAAATCCCATTAAACCGATGCGATGCGATATGGTGGACTTGATAGGGTATAGGTTCCTGCCTATAGTATTTCAAGTCCAGGTTTTGCAATCCACTATGTTTTTTGCGAGGATTTTCCATGTAAATTGGATTTACATTCATGGGACTCAATTAGTGCATAAATTAAAAAAAGAAGGGGGGATTCTTTTACATTCAATGATACAAATGCAAGACTCATTTTTTGTAAGCATGTTTACCATATTTCTCACAGTATAAATTATTTTTTGCAGGAAAATCCGAGCACACCTAGTAACAGATAAATGTGAGTTGTGTTAAGATGACACCTCTGCTCCACTGGTGTTAGTATTGCAAAACACACTCTGCGAAAGGGAAGATGGACAGCCATAGCGCATGATGGATGCACTCATTCAGTTCAGTGGAAGCATTCATGACTGCACCGATCCATCAAGATGTCATCACTGCCAGATACATCACAAAGCATGCTAAATGTGGGATGAGGAGCGCGGCATCTTCGGTTTCCTTCAGTGAATGATAAAGAATGATAGCCATTCCACACAAGTGCAAATAAATGATACATAATCCTTCTCTGTTCTCAAAGCCATCCATTCGTTACCCTAGGAAGTAGAACGCTCCACCAAAGGTGACCTCGGCTTGTCAACAGTTTCACCAACCATCCTCATCTGGATACGTTGATCTATGTAACGAAAAGATGGGAAATGAAAGGTCATGGGAGACGGAGGGTCATAGAGGACTGCATAAGTAGTACCTCTAGATAGGAGAGAAGGGATTTTTGTTTGGATAAGAACAATTTTGATTTATTGTGAATAAGGAGGATTGTTCGGTTCAAGAAGGAGCTTGTAGTTTCTGATTTATTTTGCCTTTATATGTGTTTTGAAGCATACTGTTGCCGTTGGCATAAATATAAATGTGATTTGTGTTTGTGCATATTGATGGCATGTTGTTCATGATTAGTCTTGTTTATTTGAATATGATTCAATTTCTTGGTTAACTTATGAGCGATCACTGATTCAAAACCATATTAAGCACCAGTTACAGGTTTATTTGTGCATAAAGGAATGTGTATTCCTTTATGAGTGATCTAATTGCAATCAAATCTAATACAGCCTTGTTCATCTATGAACTCAGTAATTGATTCTTTGGACATGGAATTTATTTATGGTGTTTAATCTCTTTTATTATGCTCCTGCAGGATAGACTAGAATAGTTAAGTTTAGCATAGGAAAGTAGAAGTAGTGTAGATAGGATTTGATACATAGAGGTTAGCTATTTTATTTTGTTGATTTAATTGAAGTCTTCCTCCTAGAAGAAATCTATCAATGCATTTAATAGTTTACGGGGTCCCTTAAAACCCGTTGGAACTAACCATTCCAAATGAAAGTAAGTCTAATTGGGGCTTGCGATTGGGTTAGTTCCCCTTATTGGCATAGCGAAAATCCGCCATGTCAACAAATTGGCGCTAGAAGGAGGGTGTGAACCACCGTCCACAACTTTTCAAGATTCATCTTTAAATTCCACCCATGGATTCAAAAGGATTAATGTTTGGATCATAGAGACTGAAAAGACCATTCCACCCATTTCAAAGAGCCTCATTTTGAGGAAATAGAGACCCTTCTAAGTCTTGTTTCTGGGTCACCCAAGGAAGAGAGACTATGGGAGTATCCTGTCACTCAGGAACAACGGGTCAGAAGACTTACTCGGACTTATGCTCATTCCCTTTTACAGCTCCCTATCTTTCAGTATTTACCTCTGACAGTGAAAAGAAAGCCAAGGGTCTATCACATAAATGAAGAGACATCTGTAGCCCCTTCTCTTGAAGATATCGTGCTTGATTATTTGCAAAGTATTGACTCTCCTTGGGAAGAAATTCCTGAGGATTCCCCTTTTGAAGGCAATCCTTGGCTTGATTTGGAAAATCCTAATGAAGAAACCCTCAACCAGAACCTCCCTATCCATAATATGGCTAATGTTCTGCCTCCTGGTGGGAATCAACCTCTACTTCCCCCTCTAGGTGGGAATCAACCTCCACCACCTCCTCCAGGTGGGAATCAACCTCCACCTCCTCTGGGAGCACTCCCTCCTTGGATTTCATAGGATGTCGTAGCAGTACCTAGACAGCAGCATGCCTTACCAAAAATGCAAAAAGAGTATTGCCCAGATTCAACCTTGAGTGGGGAGACGTTGTGGATAACCATATTCATTCTTTCTTCCTAGTCATGCGCATACTGGGGGTAGCCGATAAGTATGTGGTATGTCACTTATTCCCTTTTACTTTGATTGGTGTGCCCTCCACATGGTACTTTAGCCTGAGAATAGGATCAATCACCTCATGGGCTGCCTTTCAGCGGGCCTTTCTAGACAAGTTTGGTGATGACAAAACACCTGTGGCCTTAGTTTTAGAGCTATTCTATTTGAAAATGGACACCAAAGAAATGGTCAAGGATTTTAACATCCGGTTCAATACTTTGTTCAATAGAATCCTGGCTACTATTAGACCTATTGATGAGGTGCTCATGGAATTCTACATCTCTGCTCTCCCTCTCCCTACTGTGATGTGGGTCAAGAGAAGTAAAGCATAAACCTTACAAGGCGCTATCGATGAAGCAATAAAAGTTGAGAATGAAATGATCAGTCTCACAACATGTCATCATACAACCAAAGGAAAGAAAGCCTCTCAGTCATCCAAGAAAAGTAGTGGGAATGATAACAAAGTGATTGAGGGCAAAGAAAGAGATGCCACGGATGTGGAAGGTTTGCATTGGATCATTAAGAAATTGACAAACACAGTCATAGATATGAAAAGGAGTTCTGGAGAGAGTGGAGGAGACTATAACAACAGAAATCCCTTCAAGCCTTTCTATCGTAAGAAAATAGAAGGAGGTCATGGTTAACTTGTGCTACCTGCTCCACCCAATGAAGGGAATTTAAATATGGAAGAGCTGGCTCTTATTGGGTCGCTCCTTAATAAAGAAGAACCTATAGTGGAGCTGGAACTAGAACAAGGAAATGAGGAAGAATATCAAGTAGAGGAGCCCATGGATGAAGAATATCAGATCAATGTACTATGGGATTTCTATACAAATGGGAATGATGATGATGAAGAAGATTGTATGGCAGAAATCCACACCAATGAAATCCACACATGAAGTAAAGGGCCACTTCCAGGGGCGATGAAGCTTATTGACCAAACAAAGAAAGATATCCACCCTTTGAAGGCACCCTCTCCCAAAGTTCCTGTTGAGAAGAGTAGACCAAGTGGTCAGTCTAAGAATACCCCAGTGGCAAACCATATAGACAAAGAGAACACAGCTCCCACTGCAATGAAGGCAACTCCAAATGGTAAACTCCCACCTAAGAACAACAAAATGGGTATGTTTACTCTTCCCTATCTGGTTTATAGTTACAATATTGTGGATGATCTTAAGAAAACTAGGGCCAATATCACATACTTTGATTTGTTGAAATTAACACAGCAAAGAGATCTGCTCCTGAAAGCTATGAATGAGTGAAATTCCAAAACTCCCACCATCCCAAACAGCCAAACCAAGAAGCCAGTGTCCAAACCTATCAACACCTCCAATACAGCCCAAATACCATCATCTATCGAAGCCACTCTGTCTAAAATGAATCAAAATCCCCAAGATGTCAGTGCAGCCATGATAGGGAGGAAATCAAAATCCATGACTCCACCTTTCCTTGTCGCATTTGAAATCATCCACATGAATGTACACAATTTCTTGGTAGATTTCGGTGCCTCGTCCACTGTGATGGCTTATGCTGTTGCCAAAAGACTGCATGTCATACCTGAGAAAATTGGGACTCGAATTATGTAATTAGACAGGACAAATGTGAAAGTGATTGGGGAACTGAAATATGTGTTGATTTGGAAGGCTTCTAAACCATAGTACACACAAGTTGTTGATATAGTGGTAGTCGATATACCCGAGGCTTATGGAATGCTGCTTTGTAGGGATTGGTCAGCAAAACTGAATGGATATTTCTCAACTGATTGGTCCCATCTCTTGTTGCCTAAGAAGGGGAAGAGTGATATGCTAAGAGTTGATCATGAAAGATACATGAAGTATGTGGTGACCAAGCTAAGTGGTCCCAATGAACCTGTAATGTTTACCAACTCTATCCTTGGGAATTATAGTTTCAATGTTTGTGCCACAGAAACCTATTTTGGAAAATTCCATGCTGAAACAAGTGAAGGAACTACAATAAACACATTGTTGGAAGCTCTCCCCCATAGTCCAATTGACAAACCACCCTGTAATATAGTAGATGATAAAACTAGTCTTGTGGGAAGCAATTCAGTTAATGTAACATTAGACTCTATTTTTTTGACAATCTATTTTAATGGTTCTAATTGCCTTGAATGTGCAGGTGCTGGGAGCATTATTATTAACCCACAAGGGAACCAACATGCGATGGCCAGCCAATTGGAGTCCACATGCACCAACGACACAACAGAATACAAAGGCTTGCTACAGGGCTTGAAAAGGGCCCTTGATATGAAGGTGAGAAATCTCAAAGATTTTGGTGACTCACAAGTAATCGTGGACCAAGTGAGGGAAAGGATACATTACAATTCACCATATTTGGAAAGATACGAACATGAGGTATGGAGTTTAATTAATAGTTTTGATTCTTCTAATATCATACACATACCTCGATGGCAAAACCAAGATGCAGATTTGATGACTGGTATGGTTGCAAAACCTTTTCCTGATCTTAGATTAAACAAGAATAAATATTATGTTGAATTGATGTTTAGGCCATTCATACCTGATAACATCTCAAATTGGGAGGCATTCAAAGGTGACAAGCATATCCTTGAGCTCCTGCATTGCGGGAAGACATTCAGAAATGAACTCGTCATTAAAAAGGAGCATAACAAGCTTATGAGTGAGAGTAAAAACGAGGTAATATCTTTCATTGGTAAATCTATTGTCAACAAGTTTGGCATCCCTAATGCTCTCATGTTTAATAACGCTTCCTATTTTTCATCACTAAAGCTAACTGAATTTGCTATTGGTAGATCAATTCGCATAAGATATGCATCAAGATATTACCCCCAAGGAACTAGAGTCGCAGAATCCTCAAATAAAAACTTCATCCGCGTGATCTGCGCATTTGTCACAGATGTTAGAGCCTAGATTTGCCTCAGGCTAAAAATGCAAGGTTCTAGGTCCACATCAAACCACGCTCAGCCTCGTAGCTAGCCCTACGAGGACAGGAGAGGGTTCAGGATCCGGATTTGCTCTGGTATGTCTTCTGGAAGCCAGTGTGTTATTATTTCAAGAAATAAAAGGGACATAAACAACTTGTTCAGCCTTTCAAATTCTAAACTTATCATCCAAAAGCTTAGAATTCTTAGGTGTACCGGGGTAATTTGCAAATCAAGTGTCAAAATTACAAGCTAGACTAAAGATTGACTAAAGTAGCGTTTATCTACTTGCAATAATGCAAAGCAAAAGCATTTCGTAGGATACCTGGCATAACTTCATGCTCCCTCTATAGCTTATAAAGCAAATGACATCAACAAGCAAACCATTTTCTTCCCCAGTATGGTCACCACTATGTTATAGCCTAGATTTGCCTTAGGCTGAAAAGACAAGG